>Ga0102814_10000942_pt1 | contig 20747 bp, 14 predicted proteins | sample ColrivemetaGS741_FD_79112 | JGI IMG/M metagenome (GOLD analysis project Ga0102814, IMG submission 79112) | Estuarine microbial communities from the Columbia River estuary - Flood tide ETM metaG S.741 | ecosystem: Environmental > Aquatic > Marine > Intertidal zone > Estuary | place: USA...
ATCTGATCCTCTGACCATATCACCACCGGCGAAAATCTTCGGATTACTGGTCTGGAAGGGGAATGCGCTGGCTTCAGGCGCGACCACCCGGCCACTCGGATCCTGAGTGATACCAAACTGCTCGAACCAGGGGGCAGGGCTCGGGCTGAAGCCGAATGCGACCAATACTGCATCAGCGTCGATCACCTGTTCGCTACCTTCGACTACTTCGGGACGACGACGGCCATTGGCATCGGGCTCGCCCAACGCCGTGGTGACCAGCTTGATGCCGGTGACCTTACCGTTTTCGCCAACGATCTCGACTGGCTGGCGGTTAAAGAGGAATTTGACCCCCTCCTGTTTGGAGTTGAGGACCTCTTTGCGTGACCCTGGCATGTTGGCTTCGTCACGGCGATAGGCACAGTGAACGCTGGCGGCATTCTGGCGGATCGACGTGCGGTTACAGTCCATGGCGGTATCACCACCACCGAGAACCACGACGTGCTTGCCTTTGAGGTTGATGAAGCCTTGATCACCCTGCGGATAACCCAGGCAGTTGTTGACGTTGGAGATCAGGAACGGCAGGGCATCGTAAACGCCGTCGAGTTCTTCACCGGGAAAGCCACCCTTCATATAGGTATAGGTGCCCATGCCCAGGAATACGGAGTCGTACTCCTCCAGTAGGGTCTCAAAGGCGATGTCCTTGCCGATCTCGGTACTGAGTCGGAACTCAATGCCCATCTCTTCGAGAATCTTGCGACGGCGTAACATGACGCTCTTTTCCAGCTTGAACTCGGGGATGCCGAACGTTAGTAGGCCGCCGATCTCTGGATTGCGGTCAAATACGACCGCTTTGACGCCGTTACGTGCCAAGATATCCGCACAGGCGATGCCGGCGGGTCCCGCGCCCACAATCGCAACCCGTTTGTCGGTTGGGATTACGCCGGACATGTCCGGTTTCCAACCCATCGCCATTGCGGTGTCGGTGATATGCTTTTCAATGGCACCGATGGTGACAGCGCCGAAATTGCCTTCGTTGAGGGTGCAGGCACCTTCACAGAGACGATCTTGCGGACAGACGCGGCCGCAGACTTCGGGCAACGAGTTGGTTTGATGCGACAGATCAGCGGCTTCGAGAATGTTTCCCTCAGCGACCAGCTTCAGCCAATCAGGAATGTAGTTGTGAACCGGGCACTTCCATTCGCAGTAGGGGTTGCCACACTCTAAGCAACGATGCGCCTGGCCCGCAGCCTGGTTAGCATCAAAATCGTGATAAATTTCAGCGAACTCTTTCTTACGGATTCGGGCAGATACCTTGCTCGGTTCTTCGCGCTTGAGTTCGATAAATTGAAAATTGTTATTCAGGCGTTCACTCATGACACCTAGTCCTCATCTATCAGCCCCGGGTCGAAAGACCGCGGGGCAAAACTTTGGGATAACCTGTTCAAATCTGCTTATTCAGGACGTTGACGCATGTTGCTCAGCAACTCGCCTAGCCCTGCAGCTTTCGGCTTCACCAGCCAGAATTTGCTGATAAAGTCCTCAAAGTTATCCAGAAGCTGTTGACCCCAAGCACTCTGGGTCTCGTTGACGAATTCGGTGATCACCGCCTGGAGGTGGTTACGGTACTCCTCCATGTGGTAATTACTGATCCGGTGAATCTCGACCAGTTCGTGGTTGTATTTGTCCACGAAGGTGCGATCCAGATCCAGCACGTAAGCAAAACCACCGGTCATACCCGCACCGAAGTTGTAACCGGTGTTACCCAGTACCGTGACTAAGCCGCCGGTCATGTATTCGCAACAGTGATCGCCGGCACCTTCGATAACGGCATGGGCTCCAGAGTTACGTACCCCGAAACGCTCTCCGCTGCAGCCTGCGGCAAATAGCTTGCCACCGGTGGCTCCATAGAGGCAGGTGTTGCCGATGATCGAGGTGTTCTGGGTTTCAAACTGGCTGCCAGCCGGTGGATAGATGACGATCTTGCCGCCCGCCATCCCCTTGCCTACATAGTCGTTAGCATCGCCTTCAAGCACCAGTTCCAGTCCGCCGGCGTTCCACACGCCTAGACTCTGGCCAGCGACACCCTTGAGGTTGATCCTGATCGGAGCGTCGGCCATGCCGAGGTTGCCATGCTGTTTGGCAATTTCACCTGATAGGCGCGCACCGACTGAACGATCACAGTTGGTGATTGCGAAGTTGAACTCTCCACCGCGCTTGGTCGCAACCGCATCGCGAGTCGCTTCAACAATGCTCAGGTTGAGCAGGCCGGTATCGAACGGGGTGTTCTGCGCTTGCTGGCAGGTCTGGGGCTTGCTGCGATCGAGCGCATCATTGAACAGGATCGGCGTCAGATCAAGACGGCTCTGCTTGTCGGTGACCCCCGGGAGAATCTCCAACAGGTCGGTGCGGCCGACTAGCTCTTCCAGTGAGCGCACGCCTAGCTTGGCCATCCACTCACGAGTCTCTTCGGCGATAAAGGTGAACAGATTTTTCACCATCTCGACGGTGCCAATGAAATGCTTGGAACGCAGGTAATCGTTCTGGGTAGCAACACCCGTTGCGCAGTTGTTGAGGTGACAAATACGCAGGAACTTGCAGCCCAGCGAGACCATCGGCAGGGTGCCAAAGGCAAAGCTTTCAGCACCTAAAATGGAGGCTTTAACCACGTCGAGGCCAGTTTTTAGGCCACCGTCTGTCTGTACTCGAACCTTGCCGCGCAGGTTATTGATCACCAGTGCTTGATGGGTTTCGGACAAGCCGATCTCCCAAGGCGAACCGGCATGATGGATCGAGGAGATCGGGCTGGCTGCGGTGCCGCCGTCATAACCGGAGATCGTGATCAGATCCGCGTAGGCCTTGGCCACACCGGCGGCGATGGTGCCGACGCCAGGGCGTGATACCAGCTTGACTGATACCAGAGCCTCTGGATTAATCTGCTTGAGATCAAAGATCAGTTGCGCCAGATCTTCAATCGAGTAGATGTCGTGGTGCGGCGGTGGCGAAATCAGGGTAACGCCGGGGACCGCGTAACGCAGTGAGGCGATCAGTTTGTTGACCTTGCCTCCGGGTAGCTGGCCGCCTTCACCGGGCTTGGCACCTTGAGCAACTTTGATCTGCAGCACTTCGGCGTTAACCAAGTAATGCGGGGTGACACCGAAACGTCCCGAGGCGATCTGCTTGATCTTGGAGCGCCGGTTGGTGCCGTGACGGGCCGGATCTTCGCCACCCTCGCCGGAGTTTGAACGTCCTCCCAGATCGTTCATAGCCATCGCCAAGGCTTCATGCGCTTCGGGAGACAGTGCGCCTAGCGACATCGCTGCAGAATCGAAGCGCTTGAAAAGATTTTCGATCGGCTCGACTTCACTCAGCGGGATCGGGGTGACATCCTTGAGTTTGAACAGGTCGCGGATGGTAGCGACGGGACGCTCATTCACCAGCGCCGCAAACTCTTTGTAGATGCCGTAGTCACCGCTCTTGACGGCCTGTTGAATGGTGCGCACCACATCAGGATTGTAGGCGTGGTACTCCTTACCATGGATGTACTTCAGCAGTCCGCCCTGATCGATAGGTTTGCGTACCTTCCAGGCATCATCGGCGAGCAGTTGTTGCTCGCGTTGGAAGTCATAGAAGCTCGCGCCCTTGATGCGGCTGACGATATCGGTAAAGCAGGTCTCAACAATCTCTTCGCCCAGACCTACCGCCTCAAATAGCTTTGCACCTCGGTAGGAGGCGATGGTGGAGATCCCCATTTTGGAGAGGATCTTCATCAGACCCTTGTTGATGCCCTTGCGGTAGTTGGTGTGGCAAGTGATCTCATCACTGATCAGTTCACCATTGGCCACCATATTATTGATGATGCGATAAGAGAGTTAGGGGTACACCGCACTGGCGCCGCAGCCGAGCAATACCGCGATCTGGTGTGAATCACGCGCGGTGCCGGTATCGATCACCAGGTTGCAGTTACAGCGCAATCCCTTGGCCCGCAAATGACTGTCAACCGCGCCAGTCGCCATCAGGGCATGGATCGGCAGCAAGCCTTCTTTGATATTACGATCGGTCAGAATCAGGATCGTGGTGCCCGCTCGAATCGCTTGTTCTGCGCTTTCGCAGAGCGCTTCGATCGCCTGCTTGAGTCCCAGCATCGGGTCGTAATTGAGGCTCAGGGCGTGAGTCTCGAACCCTGGAATCTCGTTATAGAAGATCTTGTGGTATTTGCGAGGCGAAAGCACCGGTGATGCCAGAATGATACGTAGCGCGTGCTGCTCCGAATCGTCAAACACATTGCGCTCGGCACCCAGGCAGGTTTCCAGCGACATGACGATGGCTTCACGCAGCGGGTCGATCGGCGGGTTGGTGACCTGCGCAAACTGCTGGCGGAAGTAGTCATACAGCGGACGGATACGGTGCGACAAAACAGCCATCGGCGTGTCATCACCCATCGAGCCGACGGCCTCTTGCGAGGTTTCAGCCAGCGGGCGGATGATCTGATCGCGCTCTTCGAAACTGACCTGGTACATCTTCTGATGCACTTTTAGCTGCTCTGGAGTGAACTCCTGGAATGAAAGGTCACGATCGTTCAGCGTGGCTTGCAGGCGGTAGGAGCTATCACGCAACCACTTCTTATAGGGGTGCTCGCTCTTCAGGCGTTGGTCGATATCATCGGTATGCAGCACTTCGCCGGTGCGGGTATCCACCGCCAGCATCTGGCCTGGACCGACACGCCCTTTGGCGACGACATCTTCGGGCTTGTAGTCGTAGGTGCCGATCTCAGAGGCGGTGCAGAGGATGCCATCTTTGGTGAGTACCCAGCGAGCTGGGCGCAGGCCGTTACGATCAAGCATGCAGACGGCCGTTTTACCATCGGTGATCACCAAGCCGGCCGGGCCATCCCAGGGCTCCATGTGCATGGAGTTGTACTCGTAAAAAGCACGCAGATCGGGATCAATAATTTCGACGTTCTGCCAGGCCGGCGGTACGACTAGCCGAAGTGCCTTGTACAGATCCATGCCACCAGTCAGTAGCAGCTCGACCATATTGTCGAGGCTGGAGGAGTCTGAGCCGGTCGTGTTCACGATCGGCATTAAGTTCTTCAGGCTAGGCAGTAGCTCGGTTTCGTACTTGCTTGTCCGGGCGTTGGCCCAGCTGCGGTTGCCTTCAATGGTGTTGTTTTCGCCGTTATGGTCCACAATCCGGCACGGTTGTGCCAGCGGCCAGCGGGGGGCCGTATTGGTAGAAAAGCGCTGGTGGAAGACGCAGATGGCGGTGGCCATGCGCTCGTCACCCAGATCCTGATAGAAGTGGGTGAGGTCGGCTGGCATCATTAAGCCTTTATAGGACAGTACCGAGCTGGACAGGCTGCAGACGTAAAAATCAGGGTCCTGGGCAAGCGCTATTTCAGCCTTACGCCGCGCTACAAACAGGCTGACGGCCAGTCTTTGGCTATCTTTACCACCGTCACTGACGAACACCTGCTCAATTTTTGGCAGAGTTTCTAGCGCGATCTGGCCACATGAACTCGGATCAGTAGGCACTTCACGCCAGCCGATCACGGCTAAACCTTGAGCTTCAATCTCTTGATTGACTCGATCACGTGCTAGCTGAGCCTTAGCCTCGTCTTGAGACAGGAACATCATTCCTACGCCATAGCGTTGGCCTAGCTCGGTATTGAAATGCTCTTGGGCCAGTGTGCGGATGAAACTGTCAGGCATCTGCAGCAGCAGGCCGCAGCCGTCGCCAGTTTTACCATCAGCGGCAATGCCGCCACGGTGGGTCATGCAGGTGAGCGATTGGATCGCTTTGAGTAGCAGTTCATGACTGCTGACGCCTTCGACATGGACCATGAGCCCAAAACCGCAGTTATCTTTGAATTCGCCAGGGCGATATAGTCCAGTATTCATTCACAGACCTCTCTAAAAAAGTCTTTAAAAAACAAGCTCCTGGGGGTTATTTTTGGAATACAGACCAGGTGGCAAGTGCCAAAAAGGGAGAAGCATTCTACCCGCGAACGCGGTTAAGAACAAACCAGAGGCATGTTTTTTCCTCTAAAACGAGGTGAAAACCAGAAAATCGACCCTCAGGGATCTTGTCTCCGGATATCGTCCTGCATGCCTTTAATGCTCCGTGCCCAGGGATTGCGAGAGCGAAGCTGTGGTGGCAGGTCGCCCCTGGCGCTCATCGCCGCATTCCGGTCGGCATAGCTGCCGTAAACCACGACATACCAGGGCTTATCTTTGTAGATGGTGGAGAAGGACAGTAGCTTTTCTGGTTCGGGCATGGAGGCGATAAACTCCATCACGCTTTCTTCGCGACGGGCGCCGAGCATCTGTAGGGTGTAACCCTCTGGATTCCAGGTCAATAGGGTCTGGCCATCACCAAAATAGCTTGAGGCGGCATCCGGTTGTTCGGCATTGGCTGAATCCAGGCTAGATTGGAGTTCAGTTTGCTGTACTTCAGCGGGGGGGAGTTTGAGCACCAGGGTGTCGGCAGGCGGTTGTTCGGGAGAAACCTCTTCAGACACCGCTGCGTCCATCAAAGGGGGTTCCGGTGCTTTGATCGGTGCCAGTTCAAGTTGCTGGGTGGGCGCAGTTGAATCCGGGCTGTCTGGCTGAGGGGGTGTTGCTAGGTTTTCGTCACTGCCTGATTGCCCAAGTGGTTGCTGCTCCGCTTCTAGTGCGGCTCTCGCTTGTGCTAAACGTTGTTCAAAGCTGGTTTCGAGATCGGCTGCTTTCGTGTCGTGTTCAGTAGCCGTCGCAGGCTCCGCTTTAGGCTCGATGCTCAGCTCGACACGCACCCGGTTAGAGGCGTTCGCGACTGGTGTGTCAGACTCGGAGTGCGATAGTGGTTTGGGTAATAACAGCCACAGACCTGCACCCAAGATTAGACACAGGGCTAGGGCTGCGAAACCTAAATAGAGCCGTTTGAATGAGCGCTGGGCCGCGGCGGGTGGTGCAAGCTGGGTTGTTGAGGCGCCGGAACTGATGGTTTCAAGTACCCTTGCAACGCGACCAGGCAGGCCTAATGAATCCGTGTGCACCTGCTGTCGCTGAGTCTCGTCTAAGCGTGCTGCCACTGCGCTGAAACAGTGCGCCAGCAGGTTATCGAGTGCTTCTCGATCAAGGGTCGGGATCTCAATAAAGTGACAACTGGTTTCAACCACTTCACGTAGGCTTTCAGCTTCGGTCAGCTGTTTAATTCGGGGGGCCGCAAACAGTACTATATGTGGGCGGACGTCGTCGTCTGCCAGCGTCGAGAGTTTATTGAACAGCAACTCCATAGCGTCTAAGGCTAAGTTTTCTGCGTCGTCTATGACGATCAGTAGCTGCCGAGATAGCTGTTTAAGCAGTTCGGCATGATCGATCAAGGCTTGATAAGAAGCTGTCGTTGTGTTGAAAGAGTCGTTGTTAATGTTAAGTTTAAGGCATAACTCGGCAAGCAAAGCAGCGGCATTCATTTCTGGAAGTGCCTGAATACAACAGGCGTGCACCGAATTGTCATCGGCGCCGGGGTAGAACTGTTGCAGCAGAGTTGTTTTTCCGCTGCCGCTGACACCGGTGACTATTTGAATGAAATGGCTATAACGACTCAGATGCTCTATCTGCTCGAGCAGCTGGATATGTGATGGCGGAAGATAGTATTCGCCTGAGCCACTTTTACGATCAAGTGTAGGAACCGTCCCGCCGAGCAGGGCTTCGATATTGTCGGTACTGGGGGGGCGTTTATCCATGGCTTTTAGTATTGGCTCATAATGACTTTGGTAAATGCAGAGCTAGAGTGCAATTAGATATCGACTAAAGAGCTACAGGGGGTTGCATCAGCTAACGTGGCGTTGAGTGCCGTCGATGGGAAAGCATCGGTAACCACAGCATCGCCGAGTTGACGTAGTAAAATTAATCGAAGCTGTCCATCCAGTACTTTTTTATCAACCGCCATTAACTGCAAAAAGTCGGCGGAGGTCATCTCCGGTGGGGGGGATAAGGGAAGTCTAGCGCGTTGGAACAGCTCTGTTATGCGTTTGACATCCTGGGCTGTTAACCAGCCGCAGCGCAACGACAAGTCTGCCGCTAACAGCGTACCCACGGCCACCGCTTCACCATGTAGCCAACTGCCATACCCTGTGAAGGTTTCAATGGCATGGCCGAAGGTATGGCCGAGGTTTAATAGTGCGCGTTGCCCCTGTTCTTTTTCATCTGCGGCAACAACCTGGGCTTTAATCTGGCAGCAGCGGCTGATGGCTTCGGCGAGTATTGCAGGATCTCTGGATTGTATCTGTTCAATATGAGTTTCGAGCCAACCCAGAAACGGCAAATCCAGAATAAGACCGTATTTGATCACCTCTGCCAGCCCCGCTGCCAGCTGATTATCTGCCAATGTGTTAAGAGTGTCAGTGTCTATCACCACGCATCGGGGCTGGTGGAATGCGCCGATCATATTCTTTCCTAGCGGGTGATTGACTCCCGTCTTGCCGCCAACGGAGGAATCGACCTGGGCTAATAGCGTGGTTGGGATCTGTACAAAATCCACCCCGCGTTGATAGCAAGCCGCTGCGAACCCCGTCATATCGCCCACTACCCCGCCGCCTAGAGCCACCAGTGTAGTGGTGCGGTTGTGTCGCGCTTCTAGCAGGCCGGTGAATATTTTATCGAGAGTCTCTAAATTCTTGAATTGCTCACCATCGGCAAGGATGACGGTGGCTATCTGTTTTCCTGCGAGTGCTTGACGCGTCCGCTCGAGATAGAGTGGTGCGATGGTGTCGTTAGTGACGATCATCACCTGTTTGCTGCGGATCGTTTTGATCCAGACTTCTGGTTGATCTAATAGTCCTGAACCGATAAAAATGGGGTAGCTACGCTCGCCGAGTGCAACATCCAGTCGAAGGGTCATGGTAGTTGTTTCCAATTGGTCTATCTAAGAATGTCGAGCTGTTCGAGTTGGCGGATGATATCTTTTGCTACAGACTTGGGACGTCGACCATCGGTATGTATCAATAGGTCACAACAGCCTTGGTAAAGAGGGTCGCGGTGGTGCATCAGCTCAGACAACACTTTGGAAGGGTTTTCTGTTTGTAGCAAGGGACGGTTACGATCTTTAGCTGTGCGTTCGATCTGCTGTTGCAAGGAGGCATGTAGATAGATAACTGTTCCGCGGGCCTGTAAAAAGCGCCGGTTATCGTCACCCAGAACTGCTCCGCCACCTGTTGCCAACACGATGTTCGTTAGCTGGGTTAGCTCGTCGATCACGCTCGCCTCACGCTTTCGAAACCCGATCTCCCCTTCCATATCAAAAATCCAAGGGATGTTGGCTCCTGCTCGATCTTCGATTTCTTTATCGGAGTCGACAAAAGTGAGTTGAAGTTCATTGGCAAGAATGCGGCCTATGGTGCTTTTTCCAGCACCCATAGGCCCGATCAGAAACAGGTTCAAATAGCGACTCTTATCATTGCCTTAGCGCGCGCTTAGGCTCTCTTCGATGATTTTTGGGGTGATGAAAATTAGTAACTCGGTCTTGTCGCTACTGTGAGAGGTACGGGTAAAGAGTCGGCCAAGGTAAGGAATGTCTCCTAGGAATGGAACCTTGGTAATGCTTTCAGATTCCTGCTTCTGGAATACACCGCCTAGGACGATGGTTTCACCATTGTTGACCAACACCTGAGTCTCGACCATGTTGGTAACGATGCCTACCTCTCCGTTGGGAAGCGCCTCGCCAACCGAATCCTGATTGACCTTAAGGTCAAGAATTAAACGGTTGTCCGGGGTGATCTGCGGCGTCACATCCAATGATAGAACTACCTCTTTAAACTCAATGCTGACCTCGCCATCTTGAACAGTTTGGAAAGGTATCTCATCACCCGATTGGATTCTAGCGGTCTTGCCATTAGCCGTAATGACTTTGGGCTGAGAGACAATCTCGGCATTACCGTCGCTTTGAAGCGCCGAAAGCTCCATTTGAAGCAACGTGCTGTTTGATCCAATCCCGATAGCGAATCGTGATGCCCCTATGCTGGTAGCGCCGAGGTCCACGTTAAGGCTGGTTGGGGTCACGAGCCCAGAGGTTCCGACTTGTGCGGTATCTCCTGAGGCGTTAGAGCCAAGGATTACACGGTTATTGCTTCCTGTTCTCTGGTAACCAAGGCCCCACTTGACTCCCAATTCACTGCTGATATCGGTGCGGACGGTGACCAGGCGGGCCTCAATCATTACTTGACGCACAGGGATATCAAGAGTCTTCAGCGCCTTGCGAATTTTGGCGATGCTAGTGTCGATATCACGCACGATGAGAGTGTTGGTACGAGGATCAGCTTGTACCTTGCCACGAGCTGACATGAGCCCCTGCTCCGTTCCTAGAAGTGCAACGATCTCAGTGGCCTTGGCATAGTTGATCTGAATAAACTCGGTCTGAGGTTCCTTCAGTTCTTTAACCTGCTTATTGGTTTCGATCTCAAAGCGTTCACGCTCGGCAATTTCGGCCGCAGGAGCGATCATCATCACATTACCTGTGAGACGTTTATCTAGGCTCTTGGTTTTTAATACCAGCTCCAGTGCCTGATCCCAGGGAACATTTTTTAGCCGCAAAGTGATGTTGCCGCTGACGGTATCGCTAACGACCAGGTTCATGTCGGTGACATCGGCAATAATTTGTAATACCGAACGGATGTCGATGTCCTGAAAGTTAAGGCTGAGCTTTTCACCGGTGTAGGGGAAACGCTCCCGCAAGCGATCTTCTGCATCGGTATCGGTAATCGGTTTGAAATCGACAATCAGTTGGTTTTCAGATTGATAAGCCAGATAGTCGTAGGGTTGAGCTGAGGGTTTGATCAAAATACTGCTGTTGTTGCCATCGCCCATGGCATCGACAAAAGTAACAGGTGTGGAGAAATCCTGAACATCAATGCGTTCCTCAAGGGCTGCAGGCAGTTGGGCACCGATGAGATTGACAATGACGTTGCTGCCCTCTTCGATGATGTCAACGCCAGCTTTACTATCGCTGAGGTTGATAAATACACGGCCAATGTTGCCATCAATGCGTCGAAAATCGATTGACGAAACCTGGGTGCGTTTAGGCTCAAAGGTTTCTGAAACTTGAGTTTTCTGAACCGGTGCGGCTTTGGTGGCAGTGGGTGTCGAAGCCGTTGTGGTTTCTGTAACGCCCTCTACTGAAGATGGAGTCGCAGTATCGGTCGTAACTTCGGCAGCTACAGTTTCTGGTGTTTGGTTTTCGGGTGCTGCTGCCGCGACAATTGCCCCTGAGGCTCCAGAGCCAAACACGATATACAGGCTGTTGCCTTCGATATAGGAATCGTATTCAGTGGTTTCGTAAAGATTGGCGATCATTCGCACCCGATCTTTCACTTCAGCCAAATGAATAGTGTCGACCATGCCGCTTTTGATGTCGACGCTTTTCGTGCCTAGTCCATTACTGGTCCCCAGCAGATCTAATACCACTCTTGCAGGTTGAGAGATCATGTAGGAGCGGGGTGTCGGAGGTGTGTCGCTAAAGTCGACCCGCACTTCCAATTTGTTGCCTGGAAGGGCCACAAAAGCGGTGCCAGTGATTTTGACCTCGGCCAGTGTGGTTTGTGATAACAATACACAAGCTAGCGTAATCAGCCCCTTGCGACCGGTGTAAGCCAGCTTCTGTAATGCTTTTAGCCAAGTTGTTGAAGAGAGAGTCTTCGCCATATCCATCTACGCCTATATCTACTGTTCAACTAATACAATATTACGCGGTCGCTTCATCCAGCCGTCCCTGCCATTTTGAACGATCTCCAGCACATCTAGCTGAGTCTCATTCACGGTAATGATCTCACCGTAATTTCTGCCGACATAGTTACCGCGCTTGATACGGTGGATCTCACCGTTGTCGTCGCGGATCAGTGCGGTCAGCTCGCCCTGCTCGTGCATATGAATAGTGCCAACCATACGCAGGTTTTCAAGTTTGAATGCTTCTAGTGGTTCTTTAGGGCGATCAAAGTCGGGTTTCAGGTCATCGCGAGGCCCTAGCGCTTCTTCTTCTTGGGTTAGCTCGACCCTAACCAGTTGCTCGAAAGGTCCGCGCAAGCTGGTAGCCCGATAAAGAAAGCTCTCGTAGGCTTTAAATTCAGGTAGAGGGTCTATACGGCCGCTGGGGCGAGCCTGTGTTTCCAGAACAAACTGACGTAGATCGCTGGTGTCGTTGATCTGGCTGCAGCCTTGCAGTAGCGCCACTATACCGAGAGTGGCGATCAATAGAGGGCTGGCTCGACGATTAGTTTTCATCGTCATAACGATAGGTCCTAGCAGATAAAGACATGCTTAGATCGCCATTCGCGGAGATCGGCTTAATGGAAAAGTCGTGTACAGTTACGATTCGCGGCAGTGCCGCCATACCACTGACAAACTCGCCAAGCTGGTGATAGCTGCCCTTCACTTGAATGTTGATCGGTAACTCAATGTAAAAATTTACCTTTTTTTCGGGTGCTAGAGAGATAACATCAAAATTCAGGCCGCTGTTTTGGCCGATTTCGGTAATATCTTCAAGTAGTCCGGGTACTTCGGTGTCAGTGGGCAGCTGCTTAAGAAGTTCTGAGAATGACTCTTCAACATCCGCCATCTGTCGTTTTAACGCTTCTAGGTTCGAGACCTGATACGCCTTTGCCTCATACTGTCTTTTTAATTCTGGCTCCTTGCCGATCTCTTGCTCAAGCCGAGTTTGCAAGTCCTGGATGTAGAAGTGATAGCCAGCAGCAGAGAGCGCAATGACAACAATCAGGTAAAAAATAGCCTTGATCCCAATCGGCCAGTTGCCAGCCGTATTGAAGTCCAGGTTGTTGATATCAAAACCACGAAAGGCGTTTTTAAAACTATCCTGAAGTGCCATCAGGAACCTCCGTCTTCGGGTTTAGGTCTGCTGAGTTCAACGCGCATATCAAAATTTTTGTACAGTTCTCCACCCTTGCCGACTGAGCTCAGATTGGGCTCTTTAAACCAGGGTGAGCGATCGATGCTTCGCATAAGAGTCGAAACGTCTCCGTTGCTCTGCGCCCGGCCGTTGATATGCAACGTCTCACCTTGGCGGGTCAGGGTAGCGTAGTAGAGTTCATCGGGCAGTACGCGTACGAGTTCGTCAAATACCCGGACGATCACTGGCCGGTTACCTTGGAGCTCTTGGATTGCGCGTAAGCGCTCCAAGAGACGCTCGCGCTTGGCACGCAGGTCTTTGATCTCTGCGATTTTAGAGTCGAGGCTGGCTGTTTCTTGGCGCAGGTAGTTATTGCGTTGCTGCTGCTTCAGAGTGTTGTTGTCGATGTAGCTGCCTGTGCCCCATACAATAGCACCAGCAAATAGTGCGGCGGCTAAAGAGGAGGCAACAAAGCGTTGCTGACGGTCGCGGCGGCGATCTTCTCGCCAGGCTCTGAGGTTGATCAGGGTAGTGGCCATAATTACTCCGCAAAACTCCGTAGTGCTAGACCGCAGGCCAGAACCAAAGAGGGAGCTTCTGGGTCAAATTTATGGCGGTTGATGCGAGAGTCGATAGTCATTGCACTAAAGGGGTCAGCCACTTCAGTTTTTATTCCCAGTTCTCGGGAGACGGTGGCATCGATGCCGGGCAATGCAGCGATGCCGCCCATTAATAGCAGGGTTTCAATCTCACCGTGGGTGCCAGACGAGTAGTAGAACTGTATGGAGCGAGATATTTGCTGCGCCGTGGTCTGTTTGAAAGGGTTGATGTAGCCTTGGACCAGATCGTCAGATAGCTCGTTAGCCTTCTTGGCTCTCTCGACCTCATCGACAGACATATCAGAGACTTGGGTGAGGCTGTGAGTCAGATCGTTACCGCCGAATGCCTGCTCGCGACTATAGATTACTTCGCCATTCTCTAGGACGTATAGAGTCATGCTGCTGGCACCGATATCCACTAAGCCGACGGTTTTATCCAGCAGGTCGTGAATTTCAGCCAGTACCGGAAATACCCGTTCAATAGCGTAGGTGTCAACATCGATAACATCGCAGATCATGCCGGCACCATTAACCGAGTCTTCTCGCGACTGGATGCTGTCTTGGCGACAGGCGACTAGCAGAACTTCATTGAGTTCGGGGCTGGTTTCCGACTCGCCCTGAATTTGGAAGTCGATCGCTACTTCGTCCAGTGGGTAGGGGATGAATTGATCCGCTTCAACCTTTATTTGATCTTCGAGCTCATCTTCAGAGAATGACTTGCTAAATTCCAGCTGTTTGACGATGACCACTGAGGTCGGAACAGAGGTGGCTGCATGCTTGATACGTGTTCCTGCCAGCCGCAACCCTTTCTCTAGGGCCTCTGCCACTACAGGTACGTCTTGTACATTATTGTCGATGACAGCGCCTTCAGGGAGGTGAACCACCGCGTAACAGTCAACATTGATGTTGCCTGAGTGCTTGGATAGCCCCAAAAGCTTAATGTAAGAGGAGCCTATATCGACACCTAGTAATGACTTTGAACCGGACTTAAAAAGGCTAATCACCGATTAATCCTTAAATTCAGTGAACAAAATATACCTCATAGAGGTCGACCCAGAGAGCGATGAATAAAACACCGATACGCTTTTATCACTATTGCTGGCATTATTATATATCGTCTTCAAACGTATAAGCTTTAGGTTAACATGATCAAAATCAAAACTCTTCTCGGCTTTTTGATAAAAGTCGGACTTATTTGCACGTTTTTTGGCTTTTTAGTCATTCTTGGTGGTTATTTCTATCTTAAGCCGCAGCTTCCCAGTGTCGATCAGCTGCGCGATATAGAGCTCCAAACGCCTTTACGCATCTATTCAGCAGATCAGCAACTGATTGCGGAGTTTGGTGAGATGCGTCGGACCCCTGTTAGTTTTGATGAGATTCCAGAAGCTTTTGTACAGGCCATTCTAGCCGCAGAAGACGGGCGGTTCTATAGCCACGGAGGCATCGATTACATCGGTTTAGGGCGTGCCGTTTTTCAGTTGGTTAGCACCGGAAGAATTCAAACGGGTGGTAGCACTATTACCATGCAGGTAGCGCGTAACTATCTGCTGACCCTGGAACGCACTTTTCTGCGTAAGTTTAAGGAGATCTTCTTAGCGCTACAGATGGAGCAGCAGCTGACCAAGAACGAAATCTTGGAGCTTTATGTTAATAAAATTTATCTGGGAAATCGTGCTTACGGTATCCAGGCTGCGGCAAACGTTTACTACGGACGGGATATTGATCAGCTTAACCTGGCGGAGTTAGCGATGATTGCCGGTCTGCCGAAAGCTCCGTCTGCTTATAATCCTCTGGCCAATCCACCGCGGGCTTTGGAGCGCAGGAACTGGATTCTATCGCGCATGTACGCTCTGGGGTTTATCGATTCCGAGCAGTTTTCCACGTCGGTTCAATTGCCCTCTACCGCGTCTTATCATGGCGCGGATATCCAGCTTTATGCGCCCTATGTGGCGGAGATGGTGCGTAGTGATCTGCTAGCGTTATATGGTGAGCGGATCTATGCCGATGGCTATAGCGTTTACACCACGCTTCGTAGTGCTGATCAGCATGCGGCTAATAAGGCGGTGGAGCAGGGGCTGTTGGCCTATGAGCAACGCCATGGCTATCGAGGAGCAGAGCAGCAGTTTGCCCCGCAATTACCTCGTTCGGAGTTGCTTGAACGTCTCCGTCAATTGCCCACCTATGCTTCCCTAGAGCCAGCGGTGGTTGTTGAGGTTGCGGAACAAGGTGCTCGCCTGTTGCGTCGTGGTGGTGATGTCGTTGATCTTGGTTGGGAGGGTATCAGTTGGGCTCGCCGTTTTATCTCTGTCGACAGTCGTGGGCCTGAACCGCAAGTGGCGGCCGAGGTGTTGGCGGTTGGTGATTTAGTGCGCCTGCTCAAAACTGATACAGGTTACCAGTTAAGTCAGTTACCACTGGTGCAGAGTGCCATGGTTGCTCTGTCACCTAAGAACGGTGCAGTGAGGGCGCTGGTGGGAGGGTTTAATTTTCAGTTGAGTAAGTTTAACCGGGTCTATCAGGGAACGCGGCAGCCAGGCTCTAATTTTAAACCTTTTGTCTATACCGCAGCTCTGGCCAGTGGCTTTACTCCCGCATCGATAATTAATGATGCACCTGTGGTCTTTGAGGATGACAATCTTGAAAGCAGCTGGCGGCCTGAAAACTATAGTAAAAACTTTTTTGGCCCTACCCGTTTACGCGAGGCTTTGTATCGCTCTCGAAATCTAGTGTCGATTCGGATATTGCGTACGCTCGGGGTCAGGCCTGCGCTGGATTATATCAGTCGATTTGGCTTTGATCGTTCCCGGCTTCCCAATGACTTGTCGCTGGCCTTAGGCAGCGCCGATATTACCCCCTTGGAGCTGGCAACCGGATATGCAGCCTTGGCGAACGGCGGCTTCAAAGTGGAGCCCTATTGGTTGGACAGGGTCGAGGATCGTAATGGCAATCTGTTGTTTCAGGCTACTCCGAATACCGTTTGTGATGGCTGCAGCTATCAGCCACAGCTAGGAGAGGTGGTTGCGGGTATGGCCGAACCCTTAGGGATTGATGCTTTGGCTCGGCCAGATGCTGAGATCACCTCGTTGCCCTTGGCTCCTCGGATTGTCGATGCACAGACGGCTTATCTGATTACTAATATTTTGCAGGATGTGGTCAAACGCGGTACCGGGCGAAAAGCCAGTGTGCTGGGGCGCAATGATCTGGCAGGAAAAACGGGTACCACTAATGATCTTAAAGACGCATGGTTTTCTGGGTTCAATCCTGATCTGGTTGCGTCGGTATGGGTCGGTTTTGATCAGCCAAGAAGCCTGGGGCGGAGTGAGTTTGGCAGCCGGGCGGCCCTGCCGATCTGGATCGATTTTATGGCTGAAGCGCTAGAAGGGGTGCCGGAAGTCGCGCTGATTCCTCCTGAGGGGATTGTCAGTGTGCGCATCGATCCGGTGACGGGGTTGCTGGCGTATCCGGGACAGAAAGATGCAGTTTTTGAGGTGTTCCGTGAGCAGGATGTACCCAGCAGCGCCGCCGTTAAAAAGGTCTCAGCCACCCGCGTCACCTCAGAAGAGCTGTTTTAACTCTAGAGGTGCGCGGCACTTGATCTGCAAGGCCTATGGCTAGAGGTCGATCTTGTATTCTATCTCCAGTGGTGCGTGTTCGCTGAATCGAGCAGCCTTATGAATCTTGGCAGCCTGGATGGTCTTGCGCAGCTCGCTGGTGGTGACCTGATAGTCTATCCGGGCGCCTTCGTTTAGGCTCCAGGCACGATTGTAGGGTGGCCACCAGGTAAACTGGTGATCGACATGATTGATCTCACGGAAGGCGTCGATAAACCCCAGTTCGTTAAACACCACGTCCAGCCACTGCCGCTCTTCGGCCAGAAACCCAGAGTGCTTCTGATTCACATACCAGTTACTTAGATCGATGGTCTTGTGGGCGATGCTCCAGGTGCCGCAGAAGATAAACTGACGTCTTTTGCGCAGCGTTTTACGGAGATAGTTCAGGAAGTGCTCCATGAAATGGAATTTCTGTGATTGCGCTGCGTCATCTTTCAGGCCTGAAGGAACAGACATGGATACGATGCTGACCTTGTCGTAATCCGCCTGGATAAAACGGCCGTGGAAATCGCATAACTCAAATCCGAGGCCTGTCATAATAGCCTTGGGTGGTTTTTTGCAATAGAGCGCTACGCCGCTGTAGTTGTCTTCAAAGGCGTCGAAAAAATAGGGGTAGTAGCCGTCTGGATGATAGAGAGCATCATCGAGTTGGTACTCTTTGGCTTGAATGTCCTGAAGGCAATAAACGTCAGCATCCTGCTTCAGCATCCAGTCGAACAGGCCTTTCTCCGCAGCCTGCTTGATACCTTGGACATTAAGGGTGATGACACGCATGGATCTACCTTATTATTTTTTGATGACGAATGAGGAAAGGGCAGATTGTATGTCCAATGAGGCTGAAACTGAAATGTTTGTTGTTATGGAGCCGAAAGATCGCCATCTTTAGGTTGAGCATTTGTGTTCCTGGCTCCTAGAGCCTCGAGCGGCATCAAGGTATTATTGCGGCCCTAAAATGACACCCCGATCCATAGTGAGAGACGAAAATGCAAGACTATCAGCGAGAGTTTATTGAATTTGCCATCGAGCGTGGTGTATTAAGATTTGGTGAATTTACGCTCAAGTCAGGTCGGGTCAGCCCTTACTTTTTTAATGCCGGGCTGTTTGATAGCGGTCGGGCTCTGGCTAAGCTGGGGCGCTATTACGCGGCCGCGATCGAGGCCGCTGCTGTCGATTATGATGTGATGCTTGGGCCTGCTTACAAGGGAATCCCGTTAGCCGCGACAACCTGCGTAGCGCTGGCGAACGATTATGATCGCGATGTGCCCTATGTGTTTAATCGCAAAGAAGCCAAGACCCATGGCGAGGGGGGTAATTTAGTCGGTGCGCCACTAGAGGGCCGGGTGCTGATTATCGACGATGTGATCACCGCGGGGACCGCGATCCGCGAGGTGATGGCATTGATCGAAGCGGCCGGCGCTAGCCCCGCTGCGACCCTGATTGCTCTGGATCGACAGGAGAAGGGTAAGGGAGAGCTATCGGCTATTCAGGAGGTGGAGCGTGATTTTGGCATGCCAGTGATCAGTATTATTACCCTGGCTGATCTTATCGACTATTTAGAACAGCAAGGTGATCGATCCACTCAGGTCGAGTCGATCCGTGCCTATCGCAAAGCCTACGGTATCTAAGCTACGGCTGTCAGATCAGCATTTTTCCAGCAGGATGCTGCCTACTGAATATCCCGCTCCGAACGAGCAGAGCAGGCCTCGGTCCCCGGTCTTAAAATCGCTGCTGTGCAGGTGGAAGGCGATCACGGAGCCTGCTGAGCTGGTGTTGGCGTAGCGATCCAGAATAATGGGCACCTCGTCAGAGCTTGGCTCGCGCCCTAGCAGTTTCTTGGCGGCAAACAAAATCATGGTGAGGTTGGCTTGATGCAGCCAGAAGCGCTTGAAATCCGCCGCCTGCATCGATTCTTTCTGTAGGTGCTCGCTGATGGCGGTCGTTACCATCGGCAGCAGCTCTTTGAATACTTTGCGACCGTTTTGTTTGAATAGTTTGTCCCTGCTGTCTCGGGTTTCAGGGCTGGCGTTGTTAAGAAAGCCAAAATTATTACGGATGTTGTTGGAAAACTGGGTACGGAATTGAGTGCCCAAAATCCGGAATGCCTGTGCTGCGTTACTGCCTGCTTCTGCCTCAACGACAGTCGCCGTAGCGACATCGCCAAAGATGAAGTGGCAGTCTCGGTCACGGAAGTCCAAGTGCCCGGACGTAATCTCAGGGTTGATTACCAGTGCGCAGCGGGCATTGCCCGCGCGAATTGCGTCGGCTGCTGCGCCAATGCCAAAGGTGGCTGCCGAGCAGGCGACATTCATATCGTAACCGTATCCCGAGCAACCCAGTTGTTGTTGAATTTCTATAGCGATCGCCGGGTAGGCACGTTGCATGTTGGAACAGGCCACTATGACCAAATCTATGTCGGCAGCCTTGCGGCCCGCGTTTTGCAGTGCCTGAAGCGCAGCTGCTACGCCTATTTCACACAGGATCGATGGTTCATCATCAGAGCGTTCTTGCAGCCTAGGGCGCATCCATGCTGGATCGAGAATGCCCTCTTTGTCGATCACATAGCGGCTGTGGATCCCTGAGGCTTTGCTAATGAACTCGCTGCTAGAGTGCTCTAGTGCGGTTAATGTACCCGCATGGATGGCATCTTGATGCTCGATATTATAGTTATCGACGTACTGATTGAAGGTGGCGACTAACTCATCATTGCTAATACTGTAGGGCGGGGTGTACAGACCGCTGCCGCTGATGACGATGTTCATAACGTCCCCTTGTGATGGGCTAGTGCCGCCGTGATATTACTGTCACTTCAAGTGGTCACGGTGATCGTTTGGTGCTCCGCATGGCTTTAAGTGTCAATTCAACTCTCAGAGCCGGACTTCGATCCCTTTGCTGCGCATATAACGCTTGGCTTCGGGAATACTGTGTTCGCCAAAATGAAAAATGCTGGCGGCCAGTACCGCATCGGCTTTGCCTTCGATGATACCCGCCACTAAATGATCTAGGTTACCGACTCCGCCAGAAGCAATAACCGGTACCGATACAGCCTCGGAAATGGCCCGAGTCACGCCCAGATCATAGCCTTTTTTAACGCCGTCCTGGTCCATGCTGGTGAGTAGTATTTCCCCCGCACCATAAGCGACCATCTTTTTGGCCCATTCGATCGCATCCAATCCGGTGGGTTTACGCCCGCCGTGAGTGAAAATTTCCCAGCGATCGATCTCGCCAGGCAGGCTGACTTTCTTAGCATCGATTGCGACGACGATGCATTGTGAGCCAAAGCGTTCGGCTGCTTCACGGACAAAATCGGGGTTGAAAACGGCGGCCGAATTGATACTGACTTTATCGGCACCGGCATTGAGCATGGTGCGAATATCTTCGCAGGTGCGGATGCCGCCACCGACGGTGAGCGGAATAAAGACCTGGCTGGCCATCAATTCTACCGTGTGAACCATGGTGTCACGGTTTTCATGGGTGGCGGTGATGTCCAGGAAGGTGATCTCGTCGGCGCCCTGTTCGTCGTAGCGCTTAGCGACTTCAACCGGATCACCGGCGTCGCGGATGTCGAGGAATTGAACCCCTTTGACCACTCTGCCGTTCTCGACGTCGAGGCAGGGGATGATGCGTTTAGCGAGCGCCATGGGAGCCTCTGTTAGGTATTTGAGATTGCGGAGGAGGGATTACA
>Ga0102814_10000947_pt1 | contig 20721 bp, 24 predicted proteins | sample ColrivemetaGS741_FD_79112 | JGI IMG/M metagenome (GOLD analysis project Ga0102814, IMG submission 79112) | Estuarine microbial communities from the Columbia River estuary - Flood tide ETM metaG S.741 | ecosystem: Environmental > Aquatic > Marine > Intertidal zone > Estuary | place: USA...
GCAAAACTCAAATCAGCCGATTTCTTCATGGCACGGATTCTCGTCGAGTCCGATGCGCTACTGGCCGAGATACTTGCCGGTAAAGCCACATTGATGGCGTTTGCGGATGATGAATTTGCTGCGTGAGTAAATACCTTGCAGGATTTCTGCACAGCCGGTAATCGTAGCCCCGCGATTACCGGCTTTTTTGTATCTGTAAAATCTATCGGGTTGTGCTGCTGTCCAACTCTGCCAGTGCATCCGGCTGATTCTTGAAGGCTCTGGCAAAAATCTCGCGGTGCCGTGCCATGTAGATACCCAGCTCCTCAAGTTGATCGTCGTTCAGTGAGGGAACGGCCTTGTGCAGGGTTTGTGACAGGTTTTCTGCCAGTTCGAGCATCTTGTCATGCCGATCGGCTTCTGCCTTATCCATAAATAGCTGCTCTGGATCGCGACTGCTGCGGTACACCACTTCGACGGCCATTCATCACCCCATACCTTTTGTCTTAAGGAAAAATACTGTTTGTGCGTACAGTATGCCTGTGTCCGCCATTACAGGCCAGTCTGTAACCCGGGGCTCTGCTTCAGGTGTCAGCGATGTTTGCGGATGGCGGTCGATGGCTAGGTGTATCGCCAAGGCTGAGTCGCTGACTCGCAGGGTTTTCCGGGCAATACAGTAGCCACCGATAGCAGCCAAGACAGATCAGCCAATCGAATGCAGCGGTCCACAGGTTGTGGGAGAGAAAGTGCGCCCCCTGCAGCATGCGTCCAAGCGAGAGCAGGCTGCCAAACAACAGTGCACCGACAAGCAGTCCGCGGGCGAGCCGGGGTCGCGTGTCCCTGAACAGGAAATACAAGGCAAACAGGCTGAAGCCGCTGCTGGCATGGCCGCCAGGCCAGCAGCGCCCCGGCTTCAGGGTAGGCGCGCGTTCGGCCAGCAATGGGGTATAAATCTCCTCGCCGCCATGCTGCGCTAGGTCCCAGAAGCAGTGCACGGCAGTCAGGGCTTTTAGCGGGGTGACGATTACGGTAGACAGCGCCAGCGCCATAACCAGATAGCCGAGCGGGCGCCGATACGCCTCCCAGCACGCGTAACGCAGCGAGATCAGCCAGCCAGCCAGCACCAGCAGGCCAAACAGGATCACGACGCGCTTGGCGTGGCTGTGTAACCAGGCTTCAAGGAATACACTGTGTTTGCCGATAAAGCCTGTTCCTGGCAGATAGAGCGCGTCTGCCAGGTAAAAATCCAGACGCTCGGTGACGGGAAGCAGCAGAGCGGCAATCAGCAGCAAGGGTAATCCCAGAGCCCAGACTCGGTTGCTGGGGCGGAAGAGAATCGCGGAATTGACAGAGGTCATGGTGGCTCAGGGCTGATAGTCAGGTTGGGGCCGAGAGCTGCGCTTGCAGTGCCCGGCTGCCAGTAAAATATGTGCGTAATGGAACGAAGGTGCGACTACCTGTATCAAAGCGGCAACTTGCTGCAGCCAAGCATGCGGTTGCAGATGTGACCCTGCTGTGAGAGCTATGTGAAATACCTGTGAATCAGCCGGGCAATATGTACAGCAACATTATTCTGAATATTGAGGACTTGGCGGATGCGTATTCTGCTGGTGGAAGACAATCGGGACATTCTGGCCAATCTGGCAGATTACCTGCAGCTCAAGGGTTACACAGTCGATTGCGCGCAGGATGGCCTTTCCGGCTTTCATCTGGCGGTTTCCCAGCCGTTCGATCTGATCCTGCTGGACGTGATGTTGCCGGGTCTGGATGGCTACGGTGTCTGCCGTCGCCTGCGTGACGAGGCGCGTATCACCACGCCGGTGATCATGCTGACGGCGCGCGATACCCTCGATGACCGTCTGGCCGGCTTCAAGAGTGGCGCGGATGATTATCTGGTCAAGCCATTTGCCCTGTCCGAGTTGGCTGCACGCATTGAAGCCGTGCTGCGCCGCAGCCTGGGCAATAGCCAACGTCTGCTGCAGGTAGGTGATCTGACCTATGATCTGGATACCCTTGATGTGCGTCGCGCGGGTCGGGACATCAGGCTCAACCCCATCGGTTTGAAGCTGCTGGCCCTGCTGATGCAGCGCAGTCCGCATCTGATTCGCCGCGAAACGCTGGAGCATGAACTCTGGGGCGATGACTGCCCGGACAGCGACAGCCTGCGCAGCCATATCCATCAGTTGCGCCAGGCAATCGACAAACCGTTTGCCAGTCCGTTGCTGCATACCCAGCATGGCCTGGGTTACCGGCTACTGGAAAAGCCCAATGCAGTTTAAGCGCAGTCTGGCACGGCGAATTGTCATCGCGTTTACCGGGATGACGGTGGCGGTGGCCGGTCTCTTTGCACTGGGGATCGTCGCCACCGTCTATATGCTGGAAGAAAGTCTGATTTCGAAGGAGCTGAGTGGTGAGCTGGATAACATGCTGCGCATGGAAAGCATGGACGAGTGGCGCCTGAAACCGACACCCGATCAGCTTTTCTACTTCAGCGAGGGAACCGGCGAGCTGGCCATGCCGGAAGATCTGGCTGGGTATTCCGAGGGCTTTCACGAGGTTTTCCGCGGCCGCTCGGTGTATCACATGCTGGTACATGAGGTGGCGGGTCGGCGTTACTTTCTGCTGCAGGATCAAAGTGAATTCGAGAGTCGCGAGATACAGCTGTTTATGGTGGTGTTCGGTGGTTTTCTGCTGAGCAGTCTGCTTGCTGCCTTGCTCGGCTGGGTGCTGGCGCGACGGGTGCTCGAACCTTTGGCGCGGCTGGCCGGACAGGTGCGTAATCGTGAGCAGATGCTCAGCGTGTCGCCGCCACTGGCGCCGGACTATGCCAGTGATGAAGTGGGTGAGCTGGCTACAGCTTTTGACTTTGCCACGCAGCAATTGCGTGATGCGCTGGGCCGTGAGCGGATGTTTACCAGTGATGTCAGCCATGAGTTGCGCACACCACTGATGGTGATCGCCACTTCCTGCGAGCTGCTTGAAGAGTGGCCGGAGCTGACGCCGCAGGCGCTTCAGCAAGTGCACCGTATCGCCAAAGCCAGCGCCGAGATGAAGGGGCTGGCAGAAACTTTTTTGCTATTGGCGCGCGCCGAACACGGTCGGCCGGGTCTCTGCGCACAAAAAAGCCTGCGCGCTGTCACCGATGAGTTGATGCCGGTCTGGCGTGAGCAGATTGAGAGCAAAGGCCTGACCTTTGTCTATACGGCTGACGTCCAGCCATCCGGGACGTTTGATGAGGTCTTCCTGCGTACCGTACTGATCAACCTGTTGCGCAATGCCTGGCATTACACGATGAATGGAAGCATCCGGCTTGAGTTGAATGCATCAGGCTTTGTCGTCAGTGATACCGGACCAGGGATTTCCGCTGAGTCCAGCGCGATGGTTTTTCAGTCGTTTGTAAGGCAAACGGATGTTCTGGAGGGCAGCGGTGTCGGTTTGTCCCTGGTCCGCAGGATTTGCCTGTTGCAAGGCTGGCGGATCGGGTTGACGGCCGGGCATCCGCAGGGCTGCCGGTTTGAAATCACACTAAAGCCGGATTGACGTTTATTTCACGTTCACATGACCTGGCTTTCATGCTTGCTGACGTAGGTTATCCAGCTGTTTGTCGAGGCTGGTAACGAGTGCCGTTCGTCGCGGAAAGTGGCGGATTGGGCTTTCTGCGACTAGTTTTACGACTAGTTAATTTCTAGCAATGTCATGGGGTTAGGCTGATGAAATTAGAAATCACTAGAGCTTTTGGTGTGGTTGGGGTGGTTGCCGTGTGCGCCGTTGCCAGTCTTGCCTGGAGCGAGCCAACGCTCTCGGTGATATCTGCCGAGAACGGTCGGGGGTATTGCGCTGTTCCGGTGAGCAACGCTCTGCGGGCTAATCAACAAGTCAGTGAAGATCTGTTGTTGTTGATGTTCAGCCTGTCACAAGGGCGCGCTGGAGAGAGTTGATTGCCTGCTTTGGTAGCGAGTTATTCGCTCGGCTTGGCATGACTGGCAAGGCGTTCCAGCGCGGCACGCAGTTGCGGATCGCTGATGCACTCGGCGCTGGCCTGAATTGATTTTGCGGCAGTGGGCGAGAGAATGGCTTGGCGCGTGGCGCCTGGCGGTGCGCTGACGGGCGGGCGCACCTTGAAACTGATGCGCTGCAAGCCGGAAAACTCGGCAAGCTCGCCTAATTGCTTGAGCAGGCGTTTCTCCCGATAGCGCAGGCGAGTGGCCCATTGGCCATCGCTGACAATGAGCACAAGATTTCCTTCGCGCCAGACCGCCACCTTGCAATGTTCTCGGGCGGCAGGCTCCAGCTGACCTTCCAGTAACTGCTGCAGCTGCGACAGTCGCTGCGCCTCGCTAAACAAAGACTGCAACGGTCTGGCCTCGCGAAGAAGTGCGGCTGGTACCTTGGCGGGCAATGGACGAAAGGCCATGTGGGTGATCTCGGTTGGGGTTGCCCATGCTATCAGCAAGCAAATAATTCTGCGGGCTCCCTGAGCCGGTCATTGTGCTGAGTCTGTCCGTCTGGCGGTATACAGCGCCTTCGAGACGCTTGGCTGCTTTCCTGATCCGCGATTCAGGGTAGAATGCGCCCCTTGATTCGGCCTGCAGGTCGCAAGGCTTTGCCGACTGGCGCGTTGCCCTCTCTGAAAACTGGAAAATACAGTCCCTATGTTTGCCCCTCTGTTGAAGAAAATTTTTGGAAGCAAGAACGACCGCGAAGTCAAACGCATGCACAAGGCAGTGCAGGCGGCCAGTGACCTGGAAGAGCAGATGCTCGCGCTTTCTGATGAGCAGTTAAGGGCCAAGACCGCTGAGTTCAAAGCGCGCATAGCCAAGGGCGAGACGCTTGACCAGTTGATGCCGGAAGCCTTTGCCGTGGCTCGCGAAGCGGGCAAGCGGGTGCTCGGCATGCGCCACTTTGATGTGCAGCTGATCGGCGGCATGACACTGCACGAGGGCAAGATTGCCGAGATGCGCACAGGTGAAGGCAAGACGCTGGTGGCGACGCTTGCGGTGTATCTGAACGCCTTGTCCGGTGACGGTGTGCATGTGGTCACGGTGAACGATTACCTGGCGCGCCGCGATGCCAACTGGATGCGTCCGTTGTATGAAGCGCTGGATCTGACGGTCGGCGTGGTCACGCCGTTTGCCGCGCCGGAAGAAAAGCGCGCGGCTTACGCTGCAGACATTACCTACGGTACCAATAACGAATTCGGTTTTGATTATCTGCGCGACAACATGGCTTTTGCCATGGAGGAAAAGTTCCAGCGCGGCCTGAATTTCGCCGTGGTCGATGAAGTCGACTCGATCCTGATCGATGAGGCGCGTACACCGCTGATCATCTCCGGTCAGGCCGAGGACAGCTCGAAGCTGTATATCGAAATCAACAAGCTGATCCCGAAACTGACGCAACACGTCGAAGAAGTTGAAGGCGAAGTGACCAAGGAAGGCCACTTCACGGTCGACGAGAAAACGAATCAGGTTGAACTCAATGAGCAGGGTCACCAGTTCATCGAGGAGTTGCTGACTCAGGCAGGTTTGCTGGCCGAGGGCGAAAGCCTCTATTCGGCGCACAACCTCGGTTTGCTGACCCATGTGTATTCCGGGCTGCGTGCGCACAAACTGTTCCATCGCAATATCGAGTACATCGTGCAGAACAACCAGGTGCTGCTGGTCGACGAGCACACGGGCCGTACCATGCCCGGCCGTCGTCTCTCTGAAGGTCTGCACCAGGCCATCGAAGCCAAGGAAGGATTACCGATTCAGGCCGAGAGCCAGACGCTGGCTTCGACCACCTTCCAGAACTATTTCCGCCTGTACAAGAAGCTGTCCGGCATGACCGGTACGGCCGACACCGAAGCCTTCGAATTCCAACAGATTTATGGTCTTGCTGTGGTAGTGATACCAACCCATCGCGAGGTTGCACGTACCGATTTCAATGATCTGGTTTACCTGACTCAGGAAGAAAAGTTTCAGGCCATCATTGTCGATATCAAGGAGAGCCAGGCCAAAGGGCGGCCGATCCTGGTGGGTACTGCTTCGATTGAAAGTTCTGAAATAGTTGCAGAATTACTGACCAAAGCCGGTATCGAGCACAAAGTGCTGAATGCCAAGTATCACGAAAAAGAAGCCGAGATTATTGCCCAGGCCGGACGTCCGGGCGCAGTGACCATCGCCACCAACATGGCTGGCCGTGGTACGGATATTCTGCTCGGCGGCAACTGGGAAACCGAGGTTGCAGCGCTGGAGCTGGCCAGCCAGGAACAGGCCGGGTCAGAGCAGGTTGCGCAGATCAAGAGCGAGTGGCAGAAGCGCCACCAGCAAGTCATTGAGGCCGGCGGTCTGCACGTAATTGCTTGCGAGCGTCACGAATCACGGCGTATCGACAACCAGTTGCGTGGCCGTTCCGGGCGTCAGGGCGATCCGGGTTCCAGCCGTTTCTATCTGTCGTTGGAAGACAACCTGATGCGTATCTTTGCCTCCGACCGGGTGAAGAACTTCATGAAGGCACTCGGCATGCAGGCCGGTGAGGCGATCGAGCATCGCATGGTGTCGAACGCCATTGAAAAGGCCCAGCGCAAGGTTGAAGGGCGCAACTTTGACATGCGCAAGCAATTGCTGGAATTTGATGACGTAGCAAATGAACAGCGCAAGGTGATCTATCACATGCGCAACAGCTTGCTGGCTGCTCAGGATGTCGGTGCAACCATCGCCGAGTTCCGCGAGGAAGCGCTGACCAACGCAATCGACGCGCACCTTCCGCCACAGTCCTTGCCTGAGCAGTGGGATATTGCCGGCCTGGAAGCGGCATTGTTCAGCGATTTCGGCAGCAAGGTTCCGGTTCAGCAGTGGCTCGACGAAGACGACAAACTCTACGAAGAACCATTGCGTGCCCGCATCCTGCAAGCGCTGGTGGATGCCTACAAAGAGAAGGAAGAACTGGCCGGCTCCGAAGGCCTGCGCACCTTCGAGAAACAGATCCTGCTGCGCGTGCTGGATGACCTGTGGAAGGATCACCTGTCGACCATGGATCACCTGCGCCATGGCATCCACCTGCGTGGTTACGCACAGAAGAACCCCAAACAGGAATACAAGCGCGAGTCGTTCACCCTGTTTCAGGAACTGCTCAACTCGATCAAGAATGACACCATTCGCGTGCTGTCATTTGTGCAGGTACGCCGTGAAGATGCTGCCGAAGAAGAAGCACGCCTGCGCCGTGCCGCCGAAGAGCAGGCCAAGCGCATGCAGTTCCAGCATGCCGAAGCCGCTTCTGCTCTGGGCAACGACCCTGAGACGGCGCCTGCGGAGGCCGCTGATACGGTTGCGCAGCCGGTACGCACCGAGCCCAAGATTGGCCGTAACGAGCCCTGCCCCTGCGGTTCCGGCAAGAAGTACAAGCATTGCCACGGGCAATTAAGCTGATACGGCTTCAGCCATGCTGACAGCGCCGCGACCGGCTTAGCCGCTCGCGGCGTTTTTTCAACCGGCGCGGCTCCGCGGGTGCTATATATCGAAAGATGCGCATTGTTGATCCACAATAGCCAAGGTCTCGCGATGGTGTGCTTGCTGAGGCGGTGACCCCGAGGCGAGGCAATCAAGAACCGGGTTGCAAGCTTTCCTGTAATCCATCTTGTGTCTAAGGCATCTGGAGCGTTGGTTTGCTAAAAGGATTGTTGGCCATATTTCGCTCCATGCTGGGGAGCTTTCGAGATCTGCTACCGATTATTCTCGTCATCGGTTTTTTCCAGCTGTTCGTATTGCAACAACCCGTCCCCAACCCTGGCGAATTGTTCATTGGATTCGTCTGCGTATTGTTAGGGTTGACCTTCTTTATTTTCGGTCTGGAAATGGGTCTGTTTCCGATTGGCGAGTCGATGGCCCACGCACTGGCACGTAAAGGCAGTGCTCCCTGGTTGATATTCTTTGCCTTTGCCCTTGGATTTGGCACCACTATTGCCGAGCCCGCACTAATTGCCGTTGCGGCGGAAGCCGCCACGGTTGCGGCAGAGGGCGGAATAATTGCGGATGATGAATCGGCCAAGGCGTCCTATGCATCGGGCCTGAGATTTACGGTGGCGCTGTCGGTCGGCCTGGCCATCGTGTTGGGTGTGCTGCGGATACTCTTTGGCTGGTCGATCCAGTGGATGATCATGGGAGGCTATATTCTGGTCGTGATCATGACCTTCTTTGCCCCCAAGGAAATAATCGGCATTGCCTATGACTCAGGCGGCGTCACTACATCGACCATAACCGTTCCTCTGGTTACCGCACTGGGCGTTGGGCTTGCCTCATCGATCAAGGGGCGTAATCCGATGACCGATGGTTTCGGCCTGATCGCCTTTGCCTCGCTCACGCCCATGGTGTTTGTCATGGCCTACGGCATGTTGTTTACAGGAGCCTAGAGTCATGATCGATTTTTTCGCAGAGCTGCTGGCAGTGCTCTTGGTGACAGCGAATGATGTGTTGCCAATTCTCTGTGTGCTGGTTGGCTTTCAGTTGTTTGTGATTCGCAAACCCATACCCAGCCTGAAGAAAGTAGTGATCGGCTTTGTCTATGTGCTGATTGGCTTGTCACTTTTTTTACTGGGCCTGGAAAAGGCACTGTTCCCTATCGGCAAGCTGATGGCCGAGCAATTGACCAGGCCTGAATTCATTTCGGGGGGCAAAGCGCTGACAGCCAATGGCTTGCAGTGGTTCGACTACTACTGGGTATATATCTTCGCGGTGGCGATAGGCTTCAGTACGACCATTGCCGAACCGTCATTAATTGCTGTCGCGATGAAGGCGAATATCGTTTCCGGTGGGGCGATAGGGGTCTGGGGCCTGCGCATTTCTGTTGCAGTGGGTGTCGCAGTCGGCATCGGTTTGGGTGCTTACCGGATTGTTTCCGGCTTGCCGCTGCATTACTTCATTATCTGCGGGTATATCGTGGTGGTGGTTCAGACCTTTTACGCCCCGAAAATGATCGTGCCATTGGCGTATGACTCCGGCGGGGTCACAACCTCTACCGTGACGGTACCTTTGGTTGCCGCGCTGGGTTTGGGTCTGGCCGCTACCGTACCGGGGCGCAGTACCCTGATAGATGGTTTTGGTCTGATTGCCTTTGCCAGCCTGTTCCCGATCATGTCGGTGATGGGCTACGCGCAGATATCGGAATATTTGAATAAAAGGGAAAGGGCTTCACGGGACTGAGCACCATTGGTCCACATGAATTGGTAACGAGGAAAGCTATATGCACTTCAAAATGCTGCTGGTTTTTGTCACTGATGACAAAACCGATAAAGTCATGAAAGCCGCACGTGATGCCGGTGCTACCGGTGCAACGGTGATCACCAACGCCCGGGGCGAGGGTATCGAACAAAGCAAAACCTTTTTCGGCCTGTCGCTGGAAAGCAGCCGTGATGTATTGCTGTTCCTGGTAGAAGAACACCTGAGTCGCCACATTCTGGAAACCATAGGTATCGTCGGCGAATTTGATACCAGCGACGGTACCGGCATTGCCGTGCAAATTGACGTCGAAGATGCTGTCGGCGTATCGCACCAGATTCAATCCCTGTCGACCAGGGTGGAGGAAAAGTTATGAGCAACCCAGTCCGTCAGGTAGTCAAAACACGGGACGTCATGAAAAATCGCTTCATCCAGATGGATGGCCTGATGACGGTGAAAGAAGCGCTGGAGCGGATGAAGCCAGATGGCACGACCATGGTGCTGATCAACAAACGCAGTGAGCAGGATGAGTACGGTCTGGTGCTGCTTTCCGATATCGCCAAAAAAGTACTGGCAAAAGATCGTTCGCCAGAACGCGTCAACCTCTACGAAATCATGTCCAAACCCGTTATCAGTGTCGCGCCCGATCTGGATGTGCGCTATTGCGCGCGTCTTTTCGAGCAGTTCGGCCTGTCCATCGCTCCGGTGATTGAAAATGGCGAAGTGATCGGCGCGGTTGGCTACACCGAGCTGGTGTTTGAAGGGCTGCTGGTTGAACTGCAATTGCCAGAGTAAAGATTTCTGCGTATTTAGTGACGCAGCACGGCGGCCGCATTTGGCCCGTTTAACAGAACAGATAACCTAAAAAGGAACTCACACATGGCTGTTGGTCTTGGTCAATTACCCACGCTGCATCCGGTTGCCGGTTTTGAGCTTGGTATCGCTTCGGCCGGTATCAAGCGCCCGGGACGCAAGGACGTGGTTGTCATGCGCTGCGCCGAAGGCTCCCGCGTAGCTGCAGTGACCACCACCAATGCGTTTTGCGCCGCTCCGGTGATCGTCACTCGCGAGCGTGTGCAGGGTAATGTGCGTTACCTGCTGACCAACACCGGCAATGCCAACGCCGGTACCGGTGCGGACGGCCTGGCCAATGCCCGGCGCACTTGCGCGGCACTGGCCACACTGACCGGTGTGGAGGAGAGCGCGATCCTGCCATTTTCCACCGGTGTCATCGGTGAACCATTACCGGTGGAGAAAATCGAGGCTGCCTTGCAGGCTGCACTGGATGATCTTGCAGCTGATCATTGGGCCGATGCCGCGACCGGCATCATGACCACAGACACATTGCCCAAGGGCGCCAGCCGGCAGTTTAAGCACGCTGGCGAGACGCTCACCGTCACCGGTATCAGCAAGGGTGCCGGCATGATCCGGCCGAACATGGCGACCATGCTTGGCTATATCGCCACGGATGCCAAAGTGGCCCGTGACGTGTTGCAGAATCTGGTGCTGGATGCCGCCAATAAATCGTTCAACCGCATCACCATCGATGGCGATACTTCGACTAATGACTGCTGCCTGCTGATCGCTACCGGGCAGACCAGTCTGCCGGAAATCACCGAGGCCAGCGGCGAGTTGTATGCCCAGCTCAGGCAGGCGGTGTTCGAGGTGTTCATGGAGGTCGCCCAGGCCATCGTGCGTGACGGTGAGGGTGCCACCAAGTTCGTCACTGTGCAGGTCAACGGCGGTGGCACTCATCAGGAGTGTCTGGATGTCGGTTACGCCGTGGCGCACTCGCCGCTGATCAAGACCGCATTGTTTGCCTCTGATCCGAATTGGGGCCGCATCCTGGCAGCTGTCGGCTATGCAGGGGTAGCGAACCTCGACGTCAGCCTGATCGATGTGTTCCTTGGTGAGGTATGTATCGCCAGCCAGGGTGGTCGTGCCGCCAGCTACACTGAGGAGCAGGGTGCGGCGGTGATGCAGCAGGAAGAGATCACTATCCGTATCGAGCTGGGACGTGGCGCCTGCAGTGAAACCATCTGGACCACAGACCTGTCCCATGAGTATGTGCGGATCAATGCGGAATACCGCAGCTGAGCCTTGCCGGTGCAAGCTGGAAGTGAACTGCACGGATTATCTGTCGGCGAATCCGAGGGTCGAGCCATGCAACTGGTCATAGGTGACAAGAACATATCTTCCTGGTCGCTGCGGGCTGCGTTGGTGCTGGAAATGACTGGCGAGCCCTACGAGGAAGTGCTGGTGCGCCTGTATCAGGCGGATACCCGTGAGCGCATCCTCGAGCATTCACCGACCGGCAAGGTACCGTTACTGAAAATCGCTGAAGGCCCGATCTGGGACACGCTGGCGATTGCCGAATACCTTGCCGAGCGCTACCCGGAAGCGCATCTGTGGCCGTGCGGCGAATACGCCCGGGCGCGGGCGCGCAGTGTCTGCGCAGAAATGCACAGCGGTTTCGTCGCGCTCCGCACCCATCTGCCGATGGAGCTGTGTCGTGATCAGGCGCTGAAGCAGATTCCGGATGATGTGCAGGCGGATATCCAGCGTATCTGCACACTATGGGCGGAGTGCCGCACAGGTTTCGGTCAGGATGGAGCTTTCCTGTTTGGCCATGCGAGCATTGCCGATGCTTTCTATGCGCCGGTTGCCAGTCGTCTGCGCAGTTATCGCATCGAACTGCCTGAAGTGGCTGCGGCCTATGTTGACACCATCTATCAGTGGCCGCCGTTTTTGCGCTGGCTAGCGGCGGCGCGCAAGGATGTAACGGCTTGAAAAGAGTGCATGTGGCAGCAGCAGTTATCCGCAGGGAGGACGGCTGCATTCTGATTGCCCGGCGCCCAGATCATCTGCATCAGGGCGGCCTCTGGGAGTTTCCCGGCGGCAAGGTTGAAGCGGGTGAAAGCGTGCACGTAGCACTGGAGCGCGAATTGCTCGAGGAGCTGGGTATTCGTGTCAGTCGCGCACGGCCGCTACTCAAGGTCAGCCACGATTACACGGACAAGCAGGTGTTGCTGGATGTCTGGGAAGTCAGTGCCTTTAGCGGTGAGCCGCATGGCGCGGAGGGCCAGCCGCTGGCCTGGGTCAGCCCGCGGCAATTGCCCGAGTATGATTTTCCCGCAGCGAATCAGCCGATCATCGCGGCCGCGCGTCTGCCGCACAGCTATCTGATTACGCCCGATGGCCTGAGCCAAGACCAGCTGCTGGTTGGCCTGCGCCAGGCACTGGCTGAAGGTGCCCGCCTGGTGCAGCTGCGAGCGCCGAATATGTACAGTCCCGAGTATCGCGATCTGGCGCTGGATGTGCAGGGCCTGTGCGCCGGCAAGGCGCAGTTGATGCTCAAGGGTCCGCTGGAGTGGCTGGGCGACTTTCCCGCAGCCGGCTGGCATCTGACTGCTGAGCAGTTGCGCAAATACGCCTCAGCTGGCCGTCCATTCCCGCGTGAGCGCTGGCTGGCGGCCTCCTGCCACGGCGCAGAAGAGTTGCAGCTGGCGCAGCAGATGGGCGTGGATTTTGTGACGCTGTCACCGCTGCAGCCGACCCGCAGCCATCCCGAGGCGACTCCGTTGGGCTGGCCCAGGGCCGCCGAGCTGATTGCAGATTTCAATCAGCCAGTCTATTTGCTCGGCGGGGTTGGGCCTGATCAGCTGCAGCAGGCCTGGCAGGCGGGTGCCCAGGGTGTGGCGGGAATCCGTGCGTTCTGGCCGCAGGCCTGAGCCGGGTTATTCGCCCAGGCGTGCCTTGAGTGCGGCTACTTCGGCTTCCAATTCGGTCACGCGCTGGCGTGCTTCGACGGTTTCGGTGACATCCTTCTGGATGCCTATGTAGTAAGTCAGCTGGTCGGTTTCATTGAATACCGGGGTGATCGACAGCTCATTCCAGAACACGCTGCCATCCTTGCGGTAGTTGCGAATGATCTGCCGGCAGGGTTGGTTGTCGAGTATGGCCTGGTGGATCGCGTGCAAGCCGGGCTGGTCGCGGTCACCGCTCTGCAGAAAACGGCAGTCCTGATAGAGAATGTCATCAGTGCTGTAGCCGGTCAGACGCTCGAACGCGGCATTGGCGTAGATCAGGATGTTGTCCTCGCCTTCCTGTTCGGCCACGACGATGCCGTCATTGGCGGAGTTGACTACCAGTTGCAGGAGTTTGGCATTGATCATGGGCTGGTTTCCGGGTCGGTATCCGCAGGATTGGGGGCAGGTGCTGCATGTGCAGTATGAGGGCATTCTAAGGCATCGGAGCGAGCTGTCCACTTGCGGCATAATGCCCGTGTTTGTGGTCTGTTTCAGGAGTTTGCATGAAGGTAGCAATTTTATCCGGCTCGGTTTACGGCACCGCCGAAGAACTGGCCCGTCACGCCGAAAGCCGGCTCAAGGCTGCAGGGCTGGATGCCTGGCACAAGTCATCAGTAACCCTGGAAGAGTTGCAGACTTTCGCGCCACAGGCACTGCTGTGCATCACCGCCACCACCGGCATGGGCGAGCTGCCGGATAATCTGCAGCCGCTGTATTTTGCTCTGCGCGATCACCTGCCGAACTGGCGCGGCCTGCCCGGTGCCGTGCTGGCGCTGGGCGACTCCAGCTATGGTGATACCTTTTGTGGTGGAGGCGAGCTGGTCAACGAGCTGTATGACGAGCTTGGTATCCACCAGGTGCTGCCGATGTTGCGCCTGGATGCCAGCGAAAGCGTCGATCCGCAGGGTGATGCCGAGCCCTGGCTGGGCGAACTGATCGGGCTGTTGCAGGCGATCAAGCAATAGCCCAGGCCGCCAGCCCAATCACTCGCGGTGCAACTCAGAGCGGTAACCCGGTCTTGATCCGGTAATGACTGCGTACCGGATTGGCATACTGCATGATCAAACTGTTCCGGTACTCTGCGGGGCAGTTATCCAGACGTCGCTGCCATTCGCCTTCGGCGCGGCGCAGGTCATCTGCAGCAAACAGCCCGGCAAGCTGCGGTACCTGGATATCGGGATCCTGCTCCGACCACATGGCATAGGCCAGATAGTGCACCGGGAACAGCCGGTAATGGCTCAGGATGACCTGGTCCAGGGCAACTGCGAGCTGTTTGGCATCTTCGTAATGGCCGCTCATTTCGTTACCGAAGTGCAGGTGTACGCGGCCTTTGTAGCCGGTGATGCCCAGCGCGATGCTGGCATCGTCCTCACCCTGCGCCTTGCTGTAACTGCCGGTGCTGGCACGGATCGCCAGTTCACGGGCCTTGGCCTGATCGCAGGGGTCGTACTCGTAGCTGATCGATACCGGAATGATGTGCAGCTGGCTGATCACCTCGGCAAACGGCTGATCCTTGCGGCTGATGTGGAACATTTTGAGGATCGCCGGATCGGTGCGGTCATTGCCGTCCTTGGCGCGGCCTTCGGCCTGGGCAATCCATACCGACTCGTGGTCGTTGAGGATCGAGTGGTTGATGTAGGCCGATAGCAACTGGAATGCGGCGAGCTTTTCGCGGCGGCCGGTGATCGAGCGCGGCACGATGAAGCTCTTGTTCAGCCGCATCAGGTCGCCGACAAAAGGTTTTTGCAGCAGGTTGTCACCGATGGCAATGCGCAAGGTCGGGTGTTTTGCGTGGTACATCGCGTAATTTACGAAGGCTGGATCCATGACGATGTCGCGATGATTGGCTATGAACAGGCACGGCTTGCCAGAAGACAACTGCTCCAGTCCGGAGTAGGTCACGCCATCGGTGGCTTTTTCGATGGTGCGATCCACATAGGGCTCGATCTTGTCCTGCACTTTGGCCACGCAATCGATGCCGGCACACTCGCGGCGCAGGCGCCAGGCGATCAGCGGCCGTAGCAACCAGCCGAAAGGGCCAGCCAACCGTGGAAAACGAAAACGGGTAAGCATTCCCAGCAGTGTCTTATCGCTGGTCAGACGTGCCAGTACTGCGGCAACTTCATCGTCCTGGTAAGGTCGGATACTGTCGAATTCGGCCATTATCATCTCGGTGTGGCTGAAGCCGGTTGTGCAGCAGGCTGCGTCCGGCGAAATATTTTTAGAGCTGCAATTATAGGCGCAAGTCAGTGGGGATAAGTTCATGCTTGAGCGCGAAGATTTTAACTGCCCATACTGTGGGGAGAGGGTAAGCGTGTTGCTCGACCTTTCGGCAGGGGATCAGCAGTACATCGAGGACTGCTCGGTATGCTGCCGGCCAATGGTCTTTGCGTTGCACACGGATGGCGAAAAATGGGATCTGCAGGTACAGCGAGAGGATGACTGATGCGGCGAATTTACGAGCCGGAAAATCTGCTGGAAGCCGAGATGCTGCTGGGCATGCTGGCCAACGAAGGTATAACGGCGCGTCTGGTCGGCGAGCATTTGCTTGGTGCCATCGGCGAGCTGCCTGTAGCCGGCTTGCTTGGCCTGTTGGTTCAGGATGATCTGGCGCAACAGGCCAGCGAGCTGATCGCTGCGTACAATGAGGCGCAGCCATTGCCGGGTGAGGCTCCGCCAGACAATGAGGGCAGCCTGCTGTGCTGATGGCGACCTGTAATCAACCGAGTCACTAATTCCCCATCGAGTTCAGCCTTTTAATGAGTGGACGTTACGCCCTGTTTCGCTGGTCTGCCGATCTCACGGTCTTGACCGGCTTTCCCCGGGAAATGCCATCGCGCTGGAATCTGTTGCCCGGCACCCAGGCACTGATTCTGCGTGAGCATGATGGTGAGCATCGTGCCGACCTGGCGCGCTGGGGGCTAACCCCGGCCTGGTTCACCGATTTTTCGCGTACCCCTGCGCATGCCCGTCTGGAAACCCTCGACCAGCAGCCGATGTTCCGCAAGGCCTTCCAGCAGCGACGCTGTCTGTTGCCGGCCAACGGCTTTTTCGAATGGCGCGGGGTGCGCAAGCAGCCTTACTGGATGAGCGTTGCCGAGCCGCTGCTGTATTTCGCGGCGATCTGGGAAGCCTATCCGGCGGGTGATGTCGAGTACCTGAGTTTCGCCATGATTACCCGCGAGGCGGGCGCACAGCGCCGGCCGATTGTGCTGAATGCAGCCGAGCAGCAGATCTGGCTGTCAGCTGATGCATCCACAGAGCACTTGTTGACGCTTCTGGGTAACGCCCGGCCGGCACTGTTTGAGCGGGCGCTGGCAGCGATCGTCAACGATCCGCGGATCGACGGCCCCGAGTGTCTGACGCCCGTCTAGCCGATGCCACCGAGCTGCACTGCCTGCCATCCGGCGTACAGCGCCAGTACGGCAAAAGCACAGGCTGCGAGTCGACGAATCAGCGTTAACGGCAGGCGCTCGGCAGCAAAGTTGCCGGCCAGCACCACTGGCACATTGGCCAGCAGCATGCCCAGTGTAGTGCCGATCACTACCCATAGAAGATGCGGATACTGTGCAGCCAGCATGACGGTGGCAATCTGCGTCTTGTCGCCCATCTCGGCGAGAAAGAAGGCAATCAGCGTGGTGACAAAGGGGCCGTAGCGTTTCAGTCCGGATGCTTCATCGTCATCCAGTTTATCCGGTACCAGCGTCCACAGCGCCACGGCTGCAAAGCTTGCCGCAAGAATCCAGGCCAGTGTCAGTGCAGAGAACAATCCGGCCACCCAGTTGCCCAGGGCTCCGGCAGCAAAGTGATTGGCCAGTGTGGCGACGACGATGCCGCAGATAATCGGCCAGGGCCTTCGAAAACGGGCAGCCAGCAGCAGGGCGAGCAATTGGGTCTTGTCGCCGATTTCGGCCAGAGCAACGATGCCGGTGGATACCAGCAGGGATTCGAACATGGGGATTTCCTCCGGGGCGGGTTTGACGATTAGCTATGACACGTACGACCTTCCCGCCCCGGGTGAGGTGTGCGTGTCATAGGTCTGGTCAAACCGAAAACCTGTAACAGGCTTAAGGTCGCATGCGCCATGGTCTGCTGACCAAGTGTGTTGACGCATGCCGGGTGAGCGGCTGCTCACGGGAGACTACTCCCCTAGGACGGTGCGCATTTTGCCCAAAGGCTGGTGTCAGGGCAAGTGCCTTAGCCGCGCTTGCTGGCCTGGTAAATACGGAAGCCTTCGGCTTCGGCCAGCGTCTGGCAGCTGCCTAGGTTCTGCTCGATCAGCGGCTTGTACTGCAGGAAATTGTTGGCTACCAGACGTAGTTCACCGTTTGGCTGCAGATGATTGGCGGCTTCGCGCAGCAGCAGTTCGGTAGCGGCGTAGTTGGTATGCACCCCTTGGTGAAAGGGTGGGTTGCTGAGGATTGCTGCCAGCCCGTGGGGTGCGGCATGGATGCCATCACCGGCCAGCACTTGTGCTTCCAGGCCATTGGCAGACAGGGTCAGGCGGCTACTGGCGATGGCGAAGGCGTCCACGTCGAGCATGCTGACCTGGCTTTGCGGGTAACGGCGTTTGAGCGCGGCACCGAGCACGCCGGCACCGCAGCCGAAATCCAGCAGATGACCTGTTGGCAGCTGATCCAGATGCTTGAGCAGCAGCGCAGTGCCTCGATCCAGCCGACCATGGCTGAATACACCGGGCAGGCTCACCACCTCTAATGGGCCGTCGTCCAGTTCCAGGCTGAAGTGTTCGGCCAGTGCCTGCAGATCCGGAAGTGCAGGCGCCTGCGTAACCTCGATTTGCCAGAGCTGGCAGTGCCGGGCGCTATCCAGTTTGCGCGGCTTGCCAAATGCTCCCAGTTGCTTGCTGGCGCGCTCGATACCGGCGCGCTTTTCGCCGACCAAATAGAGCATGCCTCCCGGCAGGCGAGCAGCCATTGCCTGAAGCAAGTAGTCGGTCAGTTCCCGGGACTTTGGCAGGAACAGCACGGCTGCATCAAAACCAGTGTCGCCGGGCGTAGTGCCGAACTGACAGCGGCCAGTAAAGCGCGCCTGCAACTGTGTTTGCTCGCCGGCATGCCAGCTCCAGCCATGGGCCTGCGGGAGGCGACCGAGCAGGTCGTCGGCGGGCAGACCTGCGAGCAACAGATTGCCATTAAAAAGTTCTGCCTGACGGAGCAGGACTTCACTGCGTGGGTCCATGAAGGTTCCAGTAAAAGGTCTTGAGTGCGCCGTGCGCTGGCCGGCTAGATTAACTGACCACCCGCAGCGGTGCACCCGCGGCGAAGGCGAGAGCATTTTCCGTCAGCTGGCCAACGATGCGCTGGCGGGCCTCACGGCTGCCCCAGGCGTTGTGCGGGGTGATGATCAAGCGCGGGATGTCGGGGGCCAATAGCGGGTTGCCCTGACGCGGCGGCTCTTCGCTGAGAACGTCAAAGGCGGCGCCGCCCAGATGACCAGTACGCAAGGCAGCGGCCAGTGCCGGCTCATCGACCAGCCCGCCGCGTGCGGTATTGACCAGCAATGCCTGCGGCTTCATCAGCGCTAGTTCGCGGGCGCCGATCAGGTTGCGTGTCTGCTCGGTTAGCGGGCAATGCAGAGTTAGTGCATCCAGCTGCGGCAGCAATTCAGACAGGGTAAGGCGGTCTGCGCGAGCAGGGCGCCCGGGCAGCTGGCCAAGCAGCACGCGCATGCCGAAGGCTTCAGCCAAACGAGCTACTGCACCACCCAGTTCGCCATGCCCAAGAATACCGAGGGTCTTGTCCTGCAGTTCCATGATCGGAAAATCCAGCAGACAGAACTGGCTGGCCTGCTGCCAGGCGCCATTGCGCACGGCCTGCTGGTAGTCGCTCAGGCGGGTGGCCAAGGCCAGCAACAGCAGCAGGGTGTGTTGCGCGACCGAGGGTGTGCCGTAGGCCTGAGAGTTGCAGACTGTTACCCCGTGCGCACGGGCCGCCGGCAGATCGATATTGTTGGTGCCGGTAGCAGCGACCAGTACCAGCTTCAATTGCGGGTTGGCGGCAAAGGTCGCGGCCGTCAGCGGCACCTTGTTGCTGATTACTACCTGAGCACTCTGCAGGCGCGCGCTGACTTCTTTAGCAGCGGTTTGGTTATAGAGTTCAAGGCTGTCGAAACAGCTGTGCAGAAGGCTCAGATCCAGATCGCCGAGGTCCAGAGAGGCGTGATCGAGGAAGACTGCATGCATTATTTTGCTCAAGTGTTTTACCTGTCAGGGGCTGATCGCTTAGGTTAGCTGACCGGAATGCCGGATGGGCTGGCAGCTTGTGCTGCAACCCATCAATGATGACTGATGGCAAGCCCTTGTCTAAGGCGGTCCGGCAGCCGTGGTGCGTGGTCAATTTGCGGGAGTTGCGTGTGTACTGGACAGAATTTCTTACTGTGGCACTGGTGCATCTGCTGGCGGTGGCCAGTCCGGGGCCGGATTTTGCCATCGTGATCAAAGAGAGTGTGAATCATGGTCGTACGGCGGGCACCTGGACAGCGCTGGGCGTAGGCGTCGGTATTCTGGTGCATGTCACCTATTCGCTTCTGGGCATCGGGCTGATCGTGGCGCAGTCAGCATTTCTGTTCAACTTGCTGAAGTGGGCGGCGGCCGCTTACCTGCTGTATCTGGGCATCAAGGCGCTGCGCAGTGGGCCGGCACTGGCGCCGTCTGCGGAACTTCTGGCGCAGAATGCCCGCACCGCGCACGGTGCTTTTGTCACTGGTTTCATCACCAATGGCCTGAACCCCAAGGCCACACTGTTTTTCCTCTCGTTGTTCACCCTGGTGATAAACCCGCATACGCCGCTGGCGATTCAGACTGGCTACGGCATTTATCTGGCCTGTGCCACGGCGGTGTGGTTTTCACTGGTGGCGCTGCTGTTCAGTCATGCGCGGGTGCGCACAGGCTTTGCCCGTATGGGCCACTGGTTTGACCGGCTGATGGGTGTGGTGCTGGTCGGGCTGGCAGTGCGGCTGGTGTTTAGTGAAGTGAGTTGAGGGCAGGATTGGCAATCCGTAGCTTTTCTGCTCTGTGCCTGACTGATTATTGCGGTTGATTGGCAGTTCTTGTTGCGCCCCGCAGGGCGCCTCACTTTTCTTTGCTTGTGCAAAGCAAAGTAAGCAAAAGAAACACACCCCTGCATCCGGGTCTTCGCTGCGCTCAGACTTCCCTCGCTCCGGTGCTGCTCCGGGGGTCGTCTCGAAGGGCCATCCGTGGCCCATCGTTCCTCATTTGGCATCCATGCCAAATGCCCCTCTGCACAGTGCCTGCACTCGGCCTCCTGACGGGGATGGTCCGACTACCGAAACATTTGCGTAGGGTGGAAAACGCCGCGCGGTTATCCACCTTGCTTTCGAATATGCACGGACTGAAAGTCCCGTCAGGAGGGTGAGCGGAGTCGGTGTGGAAGGGGTTGAGCGACATGGATGTCGCGAGAGCTGCGATGGGCCAGGGACGGCCCTTCGTAGCGTGCCCCTGGAACACCGATGGAGCGAACGAACCCGGAACGTAGCGAAGCGAAGTGATGGGCCGTATGTCGGGCGCGCTTTCTCTTTGCTTACTTTCTCTTTGCGCAAACAAAGAGAAAGTGAGGCGCCGTACAAGGCGCAATCTGTAGTCAAGTGCCGAGGAAAGCGCAGCGGTAGGCCAAGAAAACAACGCCAACTCAAAAGCACGGATTGCCAATCCGTGGACGCTCGGCGATCAGCTTCCTTGCTGCATGAAACGACAAAGCCCGGCA
>Ga0102814_10000952_pt1 | contig 20591 bp, 16 predicted proteins | sample ColrivemetaGS741_FD_79112 | JGI IMG/M metagenome (GOLD analysis project Ga0102814, IMG submission 79112) | Estuarine microbial communities from the Columbia River estuary - Flood tide ETM metaG S.741 | ecosystem: Environmental > Aquatic > Marine > Intertidal zone > Estuary | place: USA...
AAATTGAGTAAAAGACTTTTAATAAACTTGTTAGTTATCATGGAGTAAATACTTTTTAAAAGATGGATGCTTTAGTATATAAATTAATTTTTTATTAAAAACAAGATACCTAATCCAGCAAAATATAGTAGCAGTATTGCTACCGATAATAAAAGTTGTGTAAGTGGATCGGTAGAAGGCGTTAAAATTGCTCCAAGTATTGTTGCTACTAAAATTACATAGCGCCAGGCGCCTAGCATTTGAGAAGCCGATACAATATTTAACAACCCAATTAAAATTTGAATAATTGGAATTTGGAAAGCTAATCCTGTACTATAAAAAAGAACTAATATAAATTCAAAATATTGATCAAATGACCAAAAAGGTTCGATTACTTCCTCGCTATAGTTTAAGAAAAAATTTAAAGCTGCAGGAATTAAAGTATAATAAGAAAATGCAATTCCTAATCCAAATAACGCTAAGGAACTTATTAATAGCGGTAGTATTATTTTTGTTTCTCGTTTTGTTAATCCTGGTAACAAGAATAATATTATTTGACTAATTCCAATGGGACTTGTAAATAATAAGCCTGTGTAAAACGCAATCTTTACAGTTGAAATAAAATATTCACCTGGCGAAAGCTGAAAAAATTTTACATTGGATATAGGATATTCTAAAATTTTAACGATAGATTTAACTTCTAAAAATGATATTGTTGTTAGTAATAAAATTGTTAGAAATAATAATAAAATTCGTTGTCTTAATTCTTCAATATGTTCGGAAAAAGGAAGTTCTAGTACTACCGTTGTATTTTTCCTGAAACTAAAATTAGAATTTGTTACCATATAAATATAAACTAAGAATATTTCTAATTTTTCTTAAAATTCTAATGAATAAAAATTAATTTGTTAAGACTAAATCTTAACAAATTAATTTTTATTCATTAGAATTTTTTCGATAAGTAATTAATTCCTTGAACTCGAGCATTAGCTTTTTTTAATTCAACAGATGCATCTAAGCGATCTTTGCTAGTTTCTGCTTTTTCAACCGCTAATGTTGCTAATTCTAATTCTTTTGTTGCTTCTCTTAATTCCATGCTGGTAAATTCTTCAACATCATTTACTAATACAGTTACACGATTTCGATCGATTTCTGCTAAACCTCCACATAAAATAATTGGAGTCCATGTTTCGTCTAATTTAATTCGTAATAAACCAGTATCTAATGCTGTAATTAATGCTGCATGACCATCTAATACCCCAACTTGGCCTGTTAAACCAGGTAATACTACTTCATCAGCTGCCGTTGAACAGATAACTCGATCAGGGGTAAGAACGCGAATGTTCATAACCATATTTATTACTCCTTATTTTAGAGTTTCTGCTTTTGCCATAGCTTCTTCAATGTTACCTACAAGATAGAAAGCTTGTTCAGGTAATTCATCTAATTCACCGTTTAATACCATACTAAAACCTTTAATTGTATCTTCTAAACTTACGTATTTACCAGGTGAACCTGTGAAGATTTCAGCCACGAAGAATGGTTGAGATAAGAACCGTTCTACTTTACGAGCTCGTGCTACTGTTAAACGATCTTCTTCTGATAATTCATCAATACCTAAAATTGCAATAATATCTTGTAATTCTTTGTAACGCTGTAAAGTTTCTTTAACAGTTTCTGCGATCTCATAATGTTCTGCACTAACGATGTTCGGTTGTAACATTGTAGAAGTTGAATCTAATGGGTCTACGGCAGGGTAAATACCTTTTGCAGCTAAATTCCGAGATAATACTGTTGTAGCATCTAAATGAGCGAAAGTCGTTGCTGGAGCTGGATCTGTTAAGTCATCAGCAGGTACATAAACTGCTTGAATTGATGTAATAGAACCTTGTGTTGTTGAAGTAATACGCTCTTGTAATGCACCCATTTCTGTCGCTAAAGTTGGTTGGTAACCTACTGCTGAAGGCATACGACCTAATAGTGCAGAAACTTCTGAACCTGCTTGCGTAAAACGGAAAATATTATCAATGAATAATAAAACATCTTGTTTATTAACATCACGGAAATATTCAGCCATTGTTAAAGCTGTTAAACCAACACGCATACGTGCTCCTGGAGGTTCATTCATTTGACCGTACACTAAAGCTACTTTAGATTCTGGTAAATTACTTTTATTAATAACTCCAGATTCTTTCATTTCTTCATATAAATCATTACCTTCACGTGTTCGTTCACCTACGCCACCAAATACAGATACACCACCATGTGCTTTCGCAATATTATTAATTAATTCCATAATTAATACTGTTTTACCAACACCAGCACCACCAAATAAACCAATTTTACCTCCACGACGATAAGGTGCTAATAAGTCTACTACTTTAATACCTGTTTCAAAAATTGAAGGCTTAGTTTCTAATTCAGTAAAAGCAGGAGCCTCACGGTGAATAGGTAATGTATCTGTAATAGTAACATCACCTTGTTCATCTACAGGTTCACCAATTACGTTAAAAATACGTCCTAATGTTGCAGAACCTACAGGAACAGTAATAGGAGCGCCTAAATCAGTAACTACAGCACCACGTTTTAAACCATCTGTTGAACGCATAGATACTGCACGAACTTTATTATCACCTAATAGTTGTTGAACTTCACAAACAGTAACAGTACCGTCTTCTAAAGCAATTTCAACCGCGCTATAAATAGGTGGTAATTTACCTCCAGTAAATACGATGTCTAATACTGGACCAATGATTTGCGTAACTAAACCTGTATTTAAATCTGCCATTTTAATTAATTGAAGATATTAGAATATTTTAGAATAAAAAGACTTTCACAAGTTAATATATTATTTGAAATAACAAAAGATTTAAAAATGATTTGCTAGATACTATTGTATAACAATTTTTACTCAATTATTAAATCGGCAAAAAATTTATATAGTTAATCTGAATTATCCAATCTTCCTGTAATTTTTAACCAATTTCTCACACCAGGATAATTATCTGGTGCTAATTTTAGTGCTTGACGCCAATATTCTGCTGCTTTATCAAATAATTTTTCCGCTAAGTTTTCATATTCTTCTTCGGTAAATGATTCAGCACGTGTTGCTTGCATATGATAAATTACACCAATGTTATATAAAGCTTGCGGAAGATTAGGATTTAAGCCTAATGCTTGATGATAAAATTCTAAGGATTGTGTGTAACGACCTGTATTTCCATAAATTAAACCAATATTATACAATGTGTAACTTCGGTCATATGGATCTTCTTCTAAACTTAGAGCTTCATAGTAATTTTCTAAAGCTTCAGAATATCGACCTTTTGTTTGAGCAGCCATTCCAGCTCTATAATACGAAAATGCTTGTTTTTCTTTTTTACTTGCTGGTAACACCTTTAATAATATATCTGCTATTACTGTAAAGGTTTTATCGATGAAATTCCCCATAGAACTTCTCCTTTTAGGTAAAACTTAGTTAATAAAAATTATGTTTGTTTTTCGTATCTAATTTTATAAATTATCAAATGCTATGCTAGTATATATTATAGTACAAATTTATCTATATATATATATTCTACTATATTAGAAATTGTTTTAAATCAGAATAATTTTATAAAAAATTAGCTTCACTGGCTTGGTATAAATTTATGGTGGTAGATTTTTATTTATTTTCAAATTAATTAATCGAGAAATAAACTAATTAATTTGAAAAATGTTTAAAATTAGGAACTAATTTTTTATTTATTATTATTTTCATTAGTAGCAACAAATGGTAATAATGAAAGAATTCTTGCTTGTTTAATAGCTTTTGTTAATTTTCGTTGTTGTTGTACTGTAACACCTGTAGCTCGACGTGGAAGAATTTTTCCTTGTTCAGTTAAAAATAGACTTAATAAATCAATATCTTTGTAATCAATTTTTTGATTAATACTAATTAGTGAAGTTTTTTGGTTCTTAGTGATCATATATTAAAATAATTATTTAATCTCTTTATGGATTGTTGTCTTATTACAGTGTGGACAATATTTATTTAATTCTAAACGTTCAGGATTATTACGTCGATTTTTTTGTGTTAAATACCTTGAAATACCTGGTGAACGTTTATTAGTATTTGAACGACATTCGGTACATTCTAAAGTAATTAATATACGAGTTCCTTTATTTTTTGCCATGATAATTTTACTTAAGCTTTTATCTTATAAGAACAAATATTATCTAAATTTTGGAATAAAAGCAAGCTTTAAAAAAGTACCAATGAAAAAACTTTTTAGAATAAAAACTTCCCATTTTTTTATAAATATATTAAGATCAAACAAAATATATTCAGTACTATAAATTTATAACAAAATTTTTAATATGGCCAATAATAAATCTGCAGAAAAACGTATTGAAATTACAAAACGAAATCGTTTAAGAAACCGATTTTACAAAAGTTCCGTACGAACTTTAATAAAAGTTTTTTTAAAAGATTTAGAAGTTTATAAAATTTCTCAAGATCCGACTGTTAAGGAAAAAGCAAAAAAAATCTTAAATTCCATTTATAGTTTATTGGATAAAGGTGCGAAAAAACGAGTTTTTCATAAAAATTCGATAAATAGAAAAAAATCACGTTTAGCTAGTTCATTGAAAACAGCATAATACAATTGAAAGAATTTTAGTTCGAAAGATTAAAATTCTTTCAATTGTAAATTTCAAAGAATAAACTTATTTTTATTCAATACTAAAGATTATGAATCAATTAAACTATACAACAACTCTTCCTGATTTTATAACTATGCAAAGAACAAGCTTTTGCTGGTTTTTAAGTCAAGGTTTATCGGAAGAATTAAGATTCTTTTCCCAAATTTTAGATTTTAGTCAAAATACAGAATATGTTCTTTATGGTGAAGAATATGGTTTATTAAAACCCCCATGTACTTTAGCAGTTGCTAGAAAGTATAGTGGCAATTATCGAGCCCAACTTGTTATTCCTATTGAAGTTAGAAATAAAAAAACAAATACCGTTTATTTTTATAGTAAATTTCCACTTATAACATTACCTTTAATGACAACATCGGCAACATTTATTTTAAATGGTTGTGAGCGTGTTATTGTTAGCCAAATTATCCGAAGTCCTGGTATTTATTTTGAAAAAGTAAAAAATCAAAAACGACAACTGCCTTTTAAACGAAAGCTATCAACAGAAATTACCAAATTACGTTCTTTTTTACCAGCAGGACAAGCATCACTTTCCGACACTGATTTATTCTTTGCTACACCATTTATAAATTATGAATGGAAAGAAAAGTCTTTAGTTATAGTTCCTCATTGGAAACAAACATCTGTGTTAGCCTATTCTTTAACTTTTTTTAAACAGTTAAACACATCTAATAATTCTTCTTATTTCTTATTTGCTTTAAAAACCTATCAAACTTTCTTAAAACTTTCTGAATCTAAGAAAAACCTCCAATTAATTTATTTGTTTTATAAATGGTTATTGCTTCTTCAAGCAAAATCTCAGATATATAAACAAACTTCAAAAACGTCAAAAACTATTAAATATATTATTCACTATTTTAATTCATTACTAAAATTAATGAATAGATCTAAAAAAATTAAAAAAGATAAAAATTTCAATGAAAGTCTAATTTTAAAACAATATCAAAATATTATTGAATTTTCTTTGAAATTATGTCAATTTTATTTAAATCGAAATTTACTTCTTCTTACAAAATTATCTAATTTAAAAATTAATAGTTTGCAACATTTTTCTATTTTAAAACAAAATTTAGAAAATTCTTCTATCTGCTATAAACGTTTTTCAAGTTCAAATAATTTAGTAAGTTTACGATCAACTATTTATTTTTCAAAAAGTTTAAAAGATCAGTTACGTTACACATTTAAGAAAATATCAGATATTGGCTACAGTCCAGATCGTCATAAATACACTAAATCAAAAACTCGATTATTGATTTTTAATGAAGATCATAAAGTTCAGACAATTTATGATAAAAAATATAATGATAAAGAATTATACACCGCAACATTAATTCCAGAATATGGTTCTTGGATTAGATTTAGTTTTCAAAAAAACTTAAAAATTAATCCTTATAATTATCCAATTAAACATCAAGAAGAATATGTCACTATTCAATTAGATAAAATTAGTCAAAAGTCAGTTCTTTCATTGCTTAAAGAAATGGGTCTTAGTGACTTAGAAATTTATCAAAACTTAGAACATAGTGATTTTTTCTATTTCACTAAACCATTATTGATTCATTCATTAACGTTAGCTCAGCCATTGTTACGATTCCAAGTAAGTTCAAATCATTTTAATCAAATTTCTGAATTTTCACGAATATTTGATCCTTCATATTATCGATTAGGAAAAATTGGTCGCATTCAAATTAATAAACGTTTAAATACATATATAAGTGAACGATGTCAAACAATAACTTATGAAGATATTTTTGCCATTATTGATAAATTGATTACTTTAACTATATCTAAAACAGTAACTGACGATATTGATCATTTAAAAAATCGACGTGTGAGATCGGTTGGAGAATTATTACAAAATTTATTTCGTATAGGATTCCAACGATTAGTAAGAAAACTTCGTAATCAAACAAATAATATTGATTCCACACATTTACTAAGCTTTAATATAGTAAACGCGACAGTTAAAGAATTTTTTGGATCAAGCCAGTTATCTCAATATCTTGATCAAACTAATCCTTTGTCATCATTAACACATAGACGTCGTGTTAGTGGGTTAGGTCCTGGCGGATTTGAACGTGATCGGATTAGTTTTTCAGTCCGTGATATTCATCCAAGTCATTATGGAAGAATTTGTCCCATAGAAACACCTGAAGGACAAAACGTCGGTTTAATCGCATCATTAACAACATGCGCTAGAGTAAATAAATCTGGATTTCTGGAAACTCCTTTTTGGCGTGTTATTAATGGGAAGGTTCTTAAAACAGGCAATCCCATTTATTTAACTGCTGACATTGAAGATTTATATAAAATTGCACCCGCTGATATTGGTATAACATCTGATAATTATTTAATTAAAAATGTTATTCCTGTTCGTTATAAACAAGATTTTATTAACGTTTCTCCCTCAGAAGTTGATTTTATTGCAATATCACCTGTTCAAGTTGTGTCAGTAGCAGCTTCTTTAATTCCTTTTTTTGAACACGATGATGCTAATAGGGCTTTAATGGGTTCAAATATGCAACGTCAGTCAGTTCCTTTATTATTATCTCAAAAACCAATTGTTGGTACAGGATTAGAAAATCAAATAGCAATTGATTCAGGAATGACAATAAATGCTCAAATTTCAGGAATTGTTGATTCAGTGACTGCTACAAAAATCAGTATTAGAACTCCTGACGGTAAAAAAGCTAATTATAAATTACAAAAATATTTACGTTCAAACCAACAAACTTGTATTAATCATCGGCCAATTGTTTGGAAAGGTGAAACTATTAAATCTGGACAGATATTAACTGATGGACCGGGGATTAATGGAAGTGAAATTGCTCTTGGGCAGAATGTTTTAGTAGGATATATGCCATGGCAAGGTTATAACTTTGAAGATGCAATATTAATTAATGAAAGATTAGTTTATGATGACGTTTTTACTTCGATTCATATAGAACGTTATAAAGTTGAAATAGATAGATCTTCTGATTTACCAGAACAAACAACAAAAAATATTCCAAATTTAACCTTAGCTGAGGTTGAAAATTTAAACGATGACGGAATTATAAGAGTTGGAACCTTTGTAAAACCTTGTGATATTCTAGTAGGAAAAGTAAGTGCGAATGATACTTCAGAACAATTACCAGAAGCAAAATTATTGCGCGCAATATTTGGAGCAAAGTCCAAAGGGGTAAAAGATAATTCTTATCGAATGCCAGAAGGCGAATATGGTCGAATTATTGAAACTATTACATTTAATCGTAAAACACACCTAACTTATAAATTTGAAAAAATTTATATTTTTATAGCGCAAATTCGTAAAATTCAAGTAGGAGATAAAATTGCAGGACGTCATGGAAATAAAGGAATTATTTCTAGAATATTACCGAGACAAGATATGCCGTTTTTACCAAACGGTCGTCCTTTAGATATTATATTAAATCCATTAGGCGTACCATCTCGTATGAATGTTGGTCAATTATATGAATGTTTATTAGGATTAGCGGGTGATAAATTAAATTGTCGATTTAAAATATTACCATTTGATGAAATGTATGGTTTAGAAATGTCACGTATATTAATCAATAAAAAATTACGTGAAGCTTCGATTCTAAATAATGAAAGTTGGTTATTTAATCCTTATGCGCCTGGAAAAATGGTGCTTTTAGATGGCCGTACGGGTAAAGAATTTGAGAATCCTGTTACAGTAGGCAATGCATATATGTTAAAATTAATTCATTTAGTTGATGATAAAATGCATGCAAGAGCAACAGGTCCTTATTCATTAATAACTCAGCAACCTTTACGTGGAAAAGCTCAGCATGGTGGTCAACGTTTTGGAGAAATGGAAGTTTGGGCATTAGAAGGTTTTGGTGCTGCTTTTACATTAAAAGAATTATTAACTATCAAATCTGATGATATGCAAGGTCGAAATGAAACTTTAAATGCTATTGTTAAAGGTCAACAAATTTCAAAATTTGGTATTCCAGAATCGTTTAAAGTTTTATTACAAGAATTAAGAGCAATTGGGTTAGATATGAGTACATACAAATTTGAAAAATTTAGTTCTCAAAGTAATTATGAAGTTGAAGTGAATTTAATTGAAAAATATAATTCTTTTTTAAAAACTTTTTCTCCAGCTTCAAATTTAAGTGATATATCATTTTAATAAAAAATATGATACAGTTTGTAAAAGAATTTGATTACATTAAAATAAAATTAGCATCTCCTTTAAGAATATTGCAATGGTCAAATCGTAGATTACCTAATGGTCAATTTGTAGGAGAAGTTCAAAAATCAGAAACAATAAATTATCGAACTTTTAAACCAGAAATGGATGGTTTATTTTGTGAACGAATTTTTGGACCTAGTAAAAGTTTAGAATGCGCATGTGGTAAATATAAACGTGTTCGATATGAAGGATTGATTTGTGAACGCTGTGGGGTTGAATTAACAGAATCTAGAGTTCGGCGTCATAGAATGGGTTATATAAATTTAATATACCCTGTAGCCCATGTTTGGTACATAAATAGTAGACCCAATTTTTTAGCTTTATTATTGGAAGTTGAAGATAGTGAAAAAACGTTTAATACTGCCTATACCGTTTATTCTGAACGTTGTACTAGATGTGGTTATTTAAAACCAACTACTTCAACTATTGTCGAACTTTGGGATGAACGAATTAAACGAATAAAATTAGCTTCTATTGCATACTTTATTGCTGAGGACGAAATTTCATTTTATGGATTACACTGGGATCTTCAACAATATCGTTATTTTCGTTTAATTGGAGCAACAGATTATCCATTAAAACCATATCCGAAGCCTCAAATTAGACGATACGGTACACCAAAATATTTACTAAGAGCAACACCCAATTTTTTAATTGGAGCACCATTAATTAAACGTGAGCTAGAACGTTTAAATTTAAAAACAGAAATTTATAGAACTAGACTTTTTGTATTTGATTGTACTGAAACATTAAATAAGAAGTTACCTCTTTATAATTTTTCACAATGGTTTAGAAAATGGGAACAACAGCGACTATATAAATTGCGTGAACAAGCCATAAAAAGAATTCGAATTCTAGAAAATTTGGTAGGAACTGGAGCTAATCCTGCTTGGATGATATTAACAATATTACCTGTAATTCCACCTGCATTAAGACCTATGATTCAATTAGAAGGCGGTCGTTTTGCTACCTCTGATTTAAATGAATTATATAGACGAATAATTACTCGTAATAATCGATTATTAAGATTATTAGAAATTGATGCACCACAATTAATTATTCGAAATGAAAAAAGAATGTTACAAGAAGCAGTCGATACTTTAATTGATAATGGTAAACGAGGTAAAATTGCCTTAAGTGCAAATAATCGCCCTTTAAAATCATTATCAGATATTATTAAAGGAAAATATGGACGATTTCGTCAAAATTTACTAGGAAAACGTGTAGACTATTCAGGTCGTTCTGTCATTGTTGTAGGTCCAACTTTAAAATTAAATCAATGTGGTTTACCCTATGAGATGGCTTTAGAATTATTTCAACCTTTTATTATTCGAGAATTAATAAATCAAGGTTTAGCCAGTAACATGAAAATTGCTAAAAATTTAATTCAACAAAATGAGCCTATTATAGATCCTGTTTTAGAAAAGGTATTAACAAATCATCCAATTTTTTTAAATCGTGCTCCTACATTACATCGATTAGGAATTCAAGCCTTTGAACCTATACTAATTCAAGGACGTGCTATTAAATTACACCCTTTAGTATGTTCTGCTTTTAATGCAGATTTTGACGGTGATCAAATGGCTGTACATATTCCTTTATCTTTGGAGGCCCAAGCAGAATGTTACATGTTAATGTTAGCGCCTTATAATTTTTTATCACCATCAAATGGTGATCCAATTATTATGCCTAGTCAAGATATGGTTTTAGGATGTTATTATTTAACCGTAACAAGTATTCCAAAATTATTAGGCTCAAATCATTATTTTTCGAGTTTAGAAGACGTAATTTTAGCTTATGAGCAAGACAAAGTTGAACTTCATAGTTGTATATGGGTTCGTTATTTAGGAGATGCAACTGAATCAGGAATTATTAATAAAATTCAAAAATTAAATGATGATACTTATATTGAACATTATGAGAATTTACAAATTAGAAAAAATTCAGATGGTGAAAAAATTGTTCAATATATACAAACCACTACAGGTCGAGTAATTTTGAATTATACAATTCAAAAAACTTTAAATTTTTTATAATTTCTAAAGGTATATGAAAAATTATAGTTATCAAAATAGTTTAATAGGTAAAAAACAATTACGTCAAATACTTGGGTGGAGTTTTAGTACTTATGATTCAATGCAAGCATGTGCTTTAGCTGATGAATTAAAATATTTAGGATTTAAATACGCAACTACTGCTGGAATTTCAATTAGTATAGAAGATTTACGGGTTCCTTTTATTAAAAATTTAATGTTGGAAAAAGCTAATCAAGAAATTCTTAACTCTGAAAAAATTTTTTTAAAAGGAAAAATAACTGAAGTTGAACGATTTCAAAAAATTATTGATACTTGGAGTTTAACAAGTGAATCATTAAAAGATCAAGTAATTAATTATTTTAAAAAATATGATCCTTTAAATTCTGTTTATATAATGGCTTTTTCAGGAGCACGTGGAAATTTATCACAAGTTCGTCAATTAGTAGGCATGAGAGGTTTAATGTCAGATCCTAGTGGTCAAATTATGAATTTGCCTATTAAACAAAATTTTCGAGAAGGATTAACAATTACTGATTATTTAATGTCTGGTTACGGAGCACGAAAAGGTATTGTTGATACAGCATTAAAAACAGCTAATTCAGGTTATTTAACACGTCGGTTAATTGATGTTGCTCAAGATATTTTAATTCGTGAAAAAGATTGTTTAACAAATCACTCAGTTTTAGTTCTTAATAATGGGTTTTCTAAAAAAATTATTGGACGCATTTTGCATAAACCAATAAAAGATTCTAAAACTTTAGCAATCGTTGCAGAAAAAAATGCTCAAATTACACCTCTTTTGTTTGAAACATTAGAAGAGAAAAAAATCTCTTATATATATTTACGTTCTCCTTTAACTTGTAAGCTATATAGAGCAATTTGCCAGCAATGCTATGGTTGGGATTTAGCTACAGAAAATTTAGTAGATATTGGTGAAGCTGTTGGTATATTAGCAGGTCAATCGATTGGTGAACCTGGTACACAGTTAACAATGCGCACTTTTCATACTGGTGGTATTTTTACATCTGAAGCTCGTCAACAAATTATTAGTCCTGTAAACGGTGTTATAAGATTTTCCAAATTTTTAGAAACTGTTGTTTTAAGAACAAATCGAGGAGAAGATGTTTTAGTTACAAAAAATTCGGGTTCTTTAATTTTAATACCTGATTTGCCTACTCAAAAAATTAGTAAAATTGAACTTTCACGAAATACTATTTTATTCCCAAAACATAATCAATATATTCAAAAAGATACTGTTATTGGGGAGTTAATTAATACAAATAAACAATTAAAACGAGAAATTAAACCAATTATTTCAAATACTTCTGGAGAGATTGTTATTCCGAAATTAAAAACAAAATTGAATAGTCTAAATAATAACAAATTATTATGGTTACTTTCAGGTCAACTTTTTAATAGTCCAAAAAGTTCTTATATTAATTTTTATTCAGATTATAAAATTAATAAAGATAGTTATATTTTCAGGACAAAAGTAACGAATTCATATTCCGGAACCATATTATATAAAAACTCAAAAAAAAATTTATATCAACGTAATATCTTAATTCAGAATAATATTTATTCACTATTAAATAGTAAACTTCTTCATTTAAAAAAAAATATTGGAAATGGTACAACTATATTAAATTTTGGAAACCAAAATTATTTACTTAATACAATTTTTAGAAATTCAAAAGCTTATTTAAAAACTACTCGAAAACAAAAGTTTGCAAAATTAATTCAAAATGTTTATAGAACTAAAACTGGGGGTACCGTTTTTTATGATTGGCGTAATATTACTCGATGTATCAACTTAAAAGATAGAGTTTATTTTTGTGATCATAAAAATGACTATGAATTATTAATTGGAAAAGAAAATAGTAAAAAATCTAAAACAAGTTTTAAAAATTCAGATCGCAAATTTGGGAGTCAAATTCGAAAAGAAGAAATAGATTATGAGAGCTGTTTTTCTAAAAATTTATATAAGACTTTAATTTGGTTAGAAGAAGAAACCCACACTCTTAATTGTGAGCCAAATGTGTTGCTTGTTAAAAATGGTGATTTTATTTCGAAAGATTTTGAAATAACTCCTGATTGTTTTTCTAAAACTTCAGGTTTAGTTTTAACTACTCAAAAAAATAATCTTATCCAAACGATTACTATTAAATCCGGATTAATTTATGAAGGAAAAATAATTGCTTCGAAAATAAAAGGAAAAAAGGTTGGATCAAAAGTAAAAAAACTATTTTTTCCTGGTGAGCAAATATTTTCAACTATCACAATTACAGAACCATCTATTTGTGAACAAATAAATGGAAAAAATGGAGGGCAATTATTAATTCGTCGAATTCAACTTTACGAATTTCCTCATCTTCAAAAAGTAACTCGAATTTTTAAGGAGCAGCAAACTATAGAACAAAAGTTAAAACTTAATGTAAACGTTCATTTTGTCTATAAAACTAATCAAAAAATTGATACGAATAATTCTTTAAATTTAATCACTGAATTTTTATATTTTAAAACTGATCATTCTTTTTCAAAAGATTTAACTATCGAATTGATAACTAATAAAAAAAAGGGTTGTGTTAACTTTAATACAATTAATAAATTAAACTTAAATTATTACCTATCACCTACTTTAAAATATAAGAGTTTAGACTCATGCCAATTAATTCAAAAAAATCAATTTATAGATATTTATACCGTTTTAGTTTATTTAGAATCTGTAACTTTAAAACCATTAGAAATTGTAAAAATTAAAATTAATAATCAAGATATTAAACAAATTTTATTAATTTCAAATGATAATTGTCTTACTATAGAAAAAAGCAAACTTCCTAATAAAAAAATTAATGACTTTATTATTAATAGTACTAATACGAATCATGTAGGAAAAATAATAATTGAAAATAATAAATTTTTTACTATTCAAAAAGGAATACCTTATTTTTTTCCTAAATGTAAGACAGATGAATTAAATACAGAAAGCAATTTACAATATAAAACAATTCCTTTAAAACGAATTAAAGATACAGTTAAGACTAATAAAAAATTGTTTTTAAATCAATATGATCGTTTGAAAATATTACTTGAAACAAATCCAAAAATTTGTTCCCAGAATCTTACAAATTGGCAAGTTCTTAATAATCAACTAAATTTTTCACTTAAAATTAAATTTTCTAAAATGTTTTTCAGAAAGAATGGAAAACTCTATAGTTGTATGATTCCACGATTTTTAAAACAGTTTACTATTGGAACAAAATCATCAAATAAACTAGAAAAATCTCTGATTGATGCAAATTTATTTAGCTATAGCAAAAGAATACCATTAAAACTTGATCGAACTTTATTAATTCGAAATTCTGAAATAGATGTTCTAAATTCAATACAATCTCGTTTGACATTTGTAAAATTTATGGAATATCCCTTTACAAAGTCAACAAAATCTATCGGTCTGTATTCAATAACGGAAGATTTTTTTGAACAAGAATTAAATAGTGTTTTCTGTCAAAATAATCAATTTTTAGAAGATGGTGATACCATAGGATTACTAAATCTGGAAAAAGAAATTACTGGTGATATTGTTCAAGGTTTACCAAGAATTGAAGAAATATTAGAAGCTAGAAAAAAAAATCAATTAGTTAAACGAATTCCTACGAGTCAAAAAAAAGGATTATTAACTCAGAGAACAAGTTTAGATGAAAATTTTGAATTTCATAAATTAGGTACACCTATCAAGGAAAATGAAAAAATAAATCCTCATAAATTAATAAAAGTATATTTTAATTATTATGGGTTTATGAAGCCATTTTTTTGCGACAACCAAAGATTAGTTAAGTATGCTAGATTGATTAATAATTTTGAAGGAAATTATAAAAGTTTCAAAAAAGTGCAGTCATTTATATTAAATTCTGTTCAAGGTGTATATGATTCGCAAGGTGTTACAATTAATGATAAGCATATTGAAGTGATTATTAAACAAATGACTACAAAAGTTTTAATAACTGATGAGGGTGATACACCATTGTTAAGACGTGAAGTTATTGATTTATACCATATAGAATATATCAATAAAATAATTGAAAAAGAACAAAAACAAGTTGCTTATTATTTGCCTTTATTATTTGGAATTACTAGAGCAGCGTTAAATAATCCAAGTTTTATTTCTGCAGCAAGCTTTCAGGAAACAACAAGAGTTTTGACGAAAGCTGCAATTGAAGGACGGATTGATTGGTTACGAGGTTTAAAAGAAAATATTATTATTGGTCATTTAATTCCAGCAGGTACTGGTTCCCGAAATTTTAAAAACAGTTTTAAAAAATCATTGTTAATCAGTAATAAGTAATCAGTAATAAGTAATCAGTAAATTTTAAAAACTGTTTTAAAACGAAAGTCTAACGTAGACAATTCTAGTTTCTTTTGTTATTGTTTAATCATATTATAATAAATTTTTATATGTCTAATATAACTTTATCCCAATTATTAGAAGCCGGAGTACATTTTGGTCATAAAGCATATAGATGGAATCCTAAAATGTTTCCTTATATATATAGCGAAGTAAATAATATTCATATTTTAGATCTAGTTCAATCTGCTAGTTTATTGAATGAAGCTAAAAATTACTTAGAGAAAGTATCTAGTGAAGGAAAAACTTTTCTTTTTATAGGTACAAAACGACAAGCTAGTACATTAATTTCTCAAGAAGCAAAAAGATGTAATTCTTATTATGTAAATTATCGCTGGCTAGGAGGAATGTTAACAAATTGGTCAACTTTAAAAGAGCGAATTAACCGATTAAATAGTTTGGAACAACAAGAAGCTGATAATACATTTGATTTATTAACGAAAAAAGAAGCTTCATTACGTCGTAAAGAATTAGATAAATTACGAAATCATTTAGATGGTATTAAAAATATGCAACAATTACCTGATGTTGCTATTATTATTGATCAAAAAAGAGAAATGACTGCCATTCGTGAGTGTCGAAAACTAGGAATTCCTATTGTTTCTATTTTAGATACTAATTGTGATCCTGATTTAGTTGATATTCCAATTCCTGGCAACGATGATGCTGTACGTTCTATTAAGTTAATTCTTAGAACGCTTACTGATAGTATTATTGAAGGTAAATCAAAATCTGAAGTACTCTCTTAAGAGAGTACTTCAGATTTTGATTTACCTTCAATAAAAAAATTTTTTTTTCTAAAATTATTATGAAGATATATAAACAAACTTTATAGTAATTTTCTATTCCATTTTTAAATGGAATAGAAAATTTAATTATTTACTTTGAGCAAAAATAATTTTTGATTCTGCAATAGCCTCTTTTAACGATGCTTCTGCTTCATCTGTAAATTGATTTGTCTCAGTAACAATTGAAATATAAGATTTTTGTGATGTTGCTAGGAATTTTAGTAAAGTTGCGCAGTAAGCTTTAACATCACTGACAGCTAACTCATCTAAGAATCCATTAATACCTGTGTAAATTAAAGCAACTTGTTCTGCTACAGATAATGGTGAATTTTGTGGTTGTTTTAATAATTCACGTAGACGAGTACCACGAGCTAACTGTTTTTGTGTAGCTTCATCTAAATCTGATGCAAATTGTGAGAAAGCTTCTAACTCAGCAAATTGTGCTAATTCTAATTTTAATTTACCAGCAACTTTTTTCATAGCTTTTGTTTGAGCAGCAGATCCTACACGTGATACTGAAATACCGACGTTGATTGCTGGACGAATACCTGAGTTAAATAAATCGTTTGATAAGAAAATTTGTCCATCTGTAATTGAAATTACATTTGTTGGAATATATGCTGAAACATCACTTGCTTGTGTTTCAATAATTGGTAATGCAGTCATACTTCCTCCACCTAATGCATCACTTAATTTAGCAGCACGTTCTAATAAACGTGAGTGTAAATAGAATACATCACCTGGGTATGCTTCACGTCCTGGAGGACGACGTAATAATAATGACATTTGACGATAAGCCATTGCTTGTTTTGTTAAATCATCATAGATCACTAATGTTCCTCTACCTTGATACATAAAATATTCAGCAATACAAGCACCAGCATAAGGTGCTATATATTGTAATGTTGCTGCGTCATTGGCACTTGCAGAAACAATACATGTGTATGACATTGCACCTTTTTCTTCTAAAACATTTACAACTTGTGCTACAGTAGAAGCTTTTTGACCAATCCCAACGTAGACACATACAACATTTTCTGTTTTTTGGTTAATGATTGTATCAACAGCAATTGATGTTTTACCTGTTTGTCGATCTCCAATAATTAACTCACGTTGACCACGACCAATTGGAATCATAGCATCAATCGAAGTAATACCAGTTTGTAATGGTTCACAAACTGATTTACGACTAATAATACCAGGTGCCATAGATTCTAATAATCGACTTTCGCTTGATGGAATATCACCTTTACCATCGATAGGAGATCCTAAAGGATCAATTACACGACCTAAAAACGCTTCCCCTACAGGAATTTGAGCAATACGACCTGTTGATTTAACAACACCGCCTTCTAATATTTGACGACCATTACCCATTAAAACGACACCTACGTTATCGTTTTCTAAATTTAATGCAATACCAATAGTTTTATCTTCAAATTCTAAAAGCTCACCACTCATAGCTTGATCAAGACCATATACACGAGCGATACCATCACCAACTTGTAAAACTGTACCGATACTTTCAATTTTTACATCCTGATCATATTTTTCAATTTGTTCACGGATAATACTACTAATTTCGTCTGGACGAATTTTTATCATTGTATTATATTTGAGGTTAAAAAATTAATAAAAGATTTTACTTCCAATTAAATCTCTAAAACAGTATCTAACTGTTTAGCTAATAAATTTAATTTATTTTTCACTGAATAATCAACTATCTTACCTTGATTTTTAATCAAGAAGCCACCAATTAAACTTTCATCAGTATTAAATTGAATCATGATTCGACTTTGTTTCGCAATTGATTTAATTTTTTTGATTAATCGTGTTCGTTGACCATTTGAAAGATCTTTCGCTGAAATAATTTGAAATGCTCTTGAGTTTGCTGTTTTATATACTAACTCTAAATAACTAAATATTATTGTTGGTAATAAATTGATACGATTTCGTTTTATTAAAGTATATAAAAACTGGAGAGTTTCCGGGTTCATTTTTTTGCCTACTACTTTAATTAAAATCTCTTGTTTAGCTTGAGCGCTGATTACAGGACTTTGTAGACATTTAAATAGTTCACGTGATTTAAATAATAAACCCTGAATATTTTGGATATCTGAAGTAACTTCAAATAGAGTTCCTGTCTCTTTAACAAAATCAAAAAGCGCACGAGCGTACGGAGCTGCGACTTTTAATGCTAATGGATTTTTACTCATGTTTATTAAGGTAATTCTAATGTTCGAATAGTATTATTAATTAGTTTTGCTGCATTTTTATCCTGTGCAAATGTTTCTTTTACACGGCTAACAGTACGAGCTAATACTAATGAAGTAATTTGCTCTTTAATTTCAAAAAAAATTCGTCTTTCTTTTGATTTAAAGGCTAAAATAGCCCGTTCAAAACGAAGTTTTAAATCCATACGTGCTTCTTCTGCATCTGCTTTAAGCATAATTTTCTTTGTAGCTAAAGTTTCAGATTTAATCTCACTAATTACTACATGAGCTTGATTTAACTGTTTTTGTGCTTCTGCTAATCGTTTCTGTGCTTCATTTAATCTATTCTCAGCATCTTGAACATTTTGAACAATTGTTGTTTTTCTTTCTTCTAAGATAGATCCTAAAAAATCTTTTCCAGTGTAGATTAAAATTCCAGCTAGCACAAGAATATTAAAAAAACCACTTCCTAAAATATCGGGATTAAAACTAATGCCTTCTTCTTCTGACGCAATTAAAGTAAAAATTTGATCAAAATTTTCCATATTTTCGAGTTTCTGTATAAACTTTTCAGTTATAAAAAGGAAAATTACTTTTATCAAAAAATTCTTAAATTGATAATTTTATATTGATATCGTTACATAATGATTGAACACTTTGTTCTAAATTATTAAGTGCTAAAGTTTTTCTACTTTCAAAATCATTTGTAATTGTGTCTAGTAAATTATCAAGATATTTTTGTGAAATATTGATTTCTAAATCTAAAATTTCTTGGTGAATTTTTTGAGAATTTGTAATTTCTAATTGTGCTTCTTTACGAACACTTGTTAACTCTTCTTCATATTGAGCTGTCAGATTATTTGCTTCTGCAAGTAATTCTGATGCTTTACCAAGATTTGTTAAAATGTATTCTTTTCGTTCTTCAATAATGGTAAGAAGTGGATTATATAGAACAATATTTAAAATAACCATTAATAACAAAAATTGAATTGCAACTAATGGTAAAGTTGCATCGATATCAAACAATCCACCAGGACCATCTATTTCTGAACTTAAAATTAGTGTTGAAAAATTAATCATATAAAATCTATATGCTATACTATAGAATTAAAAAATTGAATAGATACAAGATTTTAAAGTATCTATTCATTATTTGGTTTAAACGTATTAACTTTAAAATTAAACGTTGAATGGGTTAGCAAATAATAATGCTAATGCAACTACTAAACCATAAATAGTTAATGCTTCCATAAAAGCTAAACTTAATAATAAAGTACCACGAATTTTGCTTTCAGCTTCTGGTTGACGTGCGATACCTTCAACAGCTTGACCAGCCGCATTACCTTGACCAATACCAGGTCCGATAGCAGATAAACCGATAGATAAACCAGCAGCGATAACAGAAGCAGCAGAAATAATAGAATCCATAATAAATTTTATTAATTAAAAATATATAAATTTTAAAACACTCTTAACTCTTTTTTACTATTCAAGTGCTTCAGCTATGTATGCTGCAGCTAAAGTTGAAAAAATTAAAGCTTGAACTGAACCAGCAAAAATTCCTAAGATCATAATTGGTAATGGTACCACTAATGGAACTAAAGATGTTAATACTGTTACAGTTAATTCGTCTGCTAAAATATTTCCAAATAATCGAAAACTTAATGATAAAGGTTTCGTAAAATCTTCTAGAATGTTAATTGGTAAAAGAAGTGGGATTGGTTGAATATATCGTTTAAAATATCCTAAACCTTTTTTACTAAAACCTGCATAGAAATAGGCTAACGATGTTAATAATGCTAATGCAACAGTAGTATTAATATCGTTTGTTGGAGCAGCAAGTTCTCCTTCTGGTAGTTCTATTAACTTCCATGGAATAAGAGCACCTGCCCAGTTACAACCAAAGATAAAGAAGAATAACGTTCCAATAAACGGTATCCATTCTTTGTAAAAGCTTTCACCTAATTGATCTCTAGCAATATCAGTCACAAAATCGACAGCTGATTCCATAAAGTTTTGAAAACCGGTTGGAATGCGTTCTATATTTCGTGTCCCTAGTAAAGCAAATGTTAATAAAATAATTGCGACGAACCAAATTACTAATAAAACTTGACCATGTGCTAAAAATCCAGCAATGTTCCAGTAAAAGTGTTTACCAACTTCCGCTTCCGCTAATAATGTAAACATATTTGAATTAAAAATTTCTGGGTACATATAATCTAATTAATTGAAGAAATTACCCAATAT
>Ga0102814_10000954_pt1 | contig 20575 bp, 19 predicted proteins | sample ColrivemetaGS741_FD_79112 | JGI IMG/M metagenome (GOLD analysis project Ga0102814, IMG submission 79112) | Estuarine microbial communities from the Columbia River estuary - Flood tide ETM metaG S.741 | ecosystem: Environmental > Aquatic > Marine > Intertidal zone > Estuary | place: USA...
ACTCTGGATGATCGCTCCGGACGGATCGAGGCGTCGTTGTTCTCTGAGGCATTTACCGCCGCCCAGGCACTGCTGCAGACCGATGCGCTGGTAGTGGTCGAGGGCGAGGTGAGCAATGACGACTTTTCCGGCGGCCTGCGCTTGCGGGCCAAGCGCGTACTTGGTCTTGAGGAGGCGCGCACGGCCTTGGCCGAGAGCCTGCGCCTGAAGGTTGATGTGGCAGGCTTGCAGGGCGACCGGCTGCGCTGGCTCGGGGAGCTTTGTTCGCGTCACAAGGGTGCCTGTCCGCTGACTTTGGACTATACCGGTAGCAGTGCCAGGGCATTGCTGGAGTTCGGGGCTGGTTGGCGGATCGATCCTGCAGATAGCCTGATTCAGGCATTGCGTGACCAGTTCGGGCGCGACAACGTCTTTTTGCACTATCGCTGATTCAGGGCCGATTCCCTGCATTGGTATCGACCCGTGGCGCCTGATCCCGTAATGTAAGGCGTAAATAACACCAAACTGGCTAGTCTGTTGGCTGCCAGTTCAGACGGATAGAACATGAACCCGAATTTTCTTGATTTCGAACAGCCGATAGCCGACCTGCAAGCCAAGATTGAAGGTTTGCGCCTGGTGGGAAATGACAACTCGTTGAATATCAGTGACGAGATTGCCCGACTGCAGGACAAGAGCAATGCACTAACCGAGAGTATTTTCAGCAATCTGACCAGTTGGCAGATAGCCCGTCTTGCACGCCATCCGCGCCGGCCTTATACCCTGGATTATCTGGAGAACATCTTCACCGAGTTCGATGAACTGCACGGTGATCGGCATTTCTCCGATGACGCTGCCATTGTCGGCGGTATTGCCCGACTGGAAGGCGAGCCGGTGATGGTCATAGGCCATCAGAAAGGCCGCGAGGTGCGCGAGAAGGTCCGGCGTAATTTTGGCATGCCGCGTCCGGAGGGTTATCGCAAGGCCTGCCGGCTGATGGAAATGGCTGAGCGCTTCAAGATGCCGATTCTGACCTTCATCGATACGCCTGGTGCTTATCCGGGTATCGATGCCGAAGAGCGCGGTCAGAGCGAGGCGATTGCCTGGAACCTGCGCGTGATGGCACGCTTGAAAACCCCGATCATTGCCACGGTGATTGGCGAGGGTGGTTCCGGCGGAGCATTGGCGATTGGCGTCTGCGACACGCTGAACATGTTGCAGTACTCGACCTATTCGGTAATTTCTCCCGAAGGTTGCGCCTCGATTCTCTGGAAAACTGCCGAGAAGGCGCCGGAAGCTGCGGAGGCCATGGGTATCACGGCGGATCGCCTGAAAGGGCTCGGCATTGTCGATAATGTGATACCGGAGCCTATGGGTGGCGCTCACAATGATCCGCTGCTGATGGCGGAAAGCATTAAAGGCGAACTGGTTAAGCAGTTGGCGGTACTGAAAAAGCTGGATGCCGGACAATTGCTGGAGCACCGCTACGAGCGATTGATGAGTTACGGTATTGCATGATTAAGTGATGCACTGACAACGGGCCTGAGGGCCCGTTGTTGTTTTAGGTGGGTATTCCATGACATCTCTTGAGCTGCAGCTGTTCGAGTCCCTTTTGCCGTGGCGAAATGCCCCGGCATGGCGCGTGGCATTTTCCGGTGGCCTGGACTCTACGGTATTGCTGCATTTGCTGGTCGGTCTGGGCCGGCTGGAGAAATTACCTTCGCTGTCGGCTGTGCACGTCGTGCATGGTTTGCAGCTTGCCGCCAAAGACTGGCCTGCGCACTGCCAGGCGGTTTGTCAGTCACTCGGGGTGCCTTTGCAGGTCGAGCGGGTCGAGGTTGACCAAGCTAGCAGCAGCCTTGAGCGTGCTGCCCGCAATGCCCGCTATCAGGCCTTTGAGCGTCTGCTCGCGCCCGCCGAAGTATTGCTGACTGCACAGCATCGTGATGATCAGGCAGAAACCCTGCTGTTCCGTTTGTTGCGTGGTTCCGGCCTGAAGGGCCTGACTGCGATGCCGAGGCAGCGGAATTTGGGAGCGGGCACGTTGCTGCGACCGCTGCTGGATGTTCCGCGTGCCGAGCTGGAAGCCTATGCGCAACAGCATCAGCTGCGCTGGGTGGAAGACCCGACGAACGCGGACATGCAGTATTCGCGAAACTATCTGCGTCATCAGGTTATGCCTTTGTTGGAGCAGCGCTGGCCAGCGACCAGCGCAGTGCTGGCACGCACTGGGGCACATCTGGCAGAAGCGCAAAGCCTGCTCGATGAGCTGGCGGCGGAAGATCTGCGTAGCTTGCAGGGAGCGCCTGAGCTGGCGTGGTTAGCGCTGCCTTCACTGGAGCTGACGGCACTACGGCAGCTGGGGGAGGCGCGCCAACGAAATCTGTTGCGTGCCTTTCTGGCACCGCTGACGGAGCTGCCGGATAGCGCCCACTGGGCTGGCTGGTCCGCTCTACGTGATGCCGCAATTGATGCGCAGCCGCTGTGGCGATTGGCAGGTGGCGAATTGCATCGCGCCGAGAACCGCGTGTGGTGGCTGTCAGGAAGTTGGCTGGAGCCGGTAGTGGGTGAAATTGAATGGTTGCAGCCGAATCAGTCATTGCAGTTGCCGGGTAACGGACAACTGAGCTTTCTTGGTGAGGCACCCATTGGTCCTTTGCGGGTGCGCTATCGCCAGGGTGGTGAAAAGTTGCTGCTGGAGGGCCGCGGTCACCGGGATCTCAAGCGCTTGCTCAACGAAGCGCGAATTCCACCTTTTGTGAGAAATCGGCTGCCGCTGCTCTATTGCGCCGGTGAGTTGCGGGCAGTCGCCAATCTGCCTGATTTCAGCGTGACAGGCCCGCAGAGCTGGCAGCTTGTCTGGCAGCCAGAATGCTGCGCGCAAGGTTTGAGCTGATTAGGCCTTTCCGGTAGACTGCTCTCCCGTCTTGATACAACTTCTGCGGACCCCTCTGGAATCCGTTGAAGGCAGCTTTTCAGGCAGGTTGATTTGACCTGTTGTGCTTTCCCCCCGGCGGTCTTACCGCCTAAACGCAGACTTCTAGGGTTTATATGACGCGCTTCATTTTCGTCACGGGTGGTGTTGTTTCTTCATTGGGGAAAGGCATTGCATCGGCATCACTGGCGGCCATCCTGGAAGCGCGGGGCCTGAAGGTCACCATGCTCAAGCTGGACCCTTATATCAACGTCGATCCGGGCACCATGAGTCCGTTCCAGCACGGTGAAGTATTCGTCACCCACGACGGTGCCGAAACCGACCTGGATCTGGGGCACTACGAGCGGTTCATCCGCACGACCATGACCCAGGACAACAACTTCACCACCGGGCGCGTCTACGAAGACGTGCTGCGCCGCGAACGCCGGGGTGATTATCTGGGTGCGACCATCCAGGTGATTCCGCATATCACTGACGAAATCAAGCGCCGCATCATCAAGGGCGCAGGCAATGCCGATGTGGCCATGGTCGAGATTGGCGGCACGGTAGGTGACATCGAGTCGCAACCATTCCTCGAGGCCATCCGTCAGCTGCGTCTGGAAGTTGGTGCCAAGCGCGCCATGCTGATGCATCTGACGCTGGTGCCGTATATCGCTACCGCCGGTGAGACCAAGACCAAGCCAACCCAGCACTCGGTCAAGGAACTGCGTTCTATAGGCCTGCAGCCGGATGTGCTGATCTGCCGCTCCGACCACGAAATCGACCTGTCCTCACGGCGCAAAATTGCGCTGTTCACCAACGTCGAAGAGCGTGCGGTGATTGCTCTGGAAGACGTCGATACCATCTACAAGATTCCTTCCGTACTGCACGCTCAGGGGTTGGACGAGATTGTCGTCGAACGCTTTGCGCTGGACTGCAAACCTGCCGACCTCTCCGAATGGGAGCGGGTGGTTGATGCCAAGCTGCATCCTGAGCATGAAGTGACCATCGCCATGGTCGGTAAGTACATGGAGCTGCTGGACGCCTACAAGTCGCTGATCGAAGCGATGAGCCATGCCGGTATCCAGAACCGTACCAAGGTCAACCTGCGTTATATCGATTCGGAAGATATAGAGAACAAGGGCGTAGGACTGCTGGATGGCGTTGATGCCATTCTGGTGCCGGGCGGCTTCGGCTTGCGCGGTGTGGAAGGCAAGATCAGGACGGTACAGCACGCCCGTGAGAACAAGATTCCGTATCTGGGTATCTGCCTTGGCATGCAGGTCGCGGTTATCGAGTACGCGCGAAATGTATTGGGCTGGAGCGATGCCAATTCGTCAGAGTTCGATCTGCACAGCGGTCATCCGGTTGTCGGTCTGATTACCGAGTGGGCGGATGCAACCGGCGAGCTGGAGACCCGCAACAAGGATTCAGATCTTGGCGGCACCATGCGCCTGGGTGCGCAGGACTGTCAGTTGCAGGCGGGCTCTAATGTCCATGCCTGTTACGGCAAGGATGTGATTGTTGAGCGTCACCGTCACCGCTATGAGGTCAACAATAACCTGTTGCCGGACTTGCTGGCTGCCGGTCTCAAGGTCACTGGTCGCTCCGGTGATGGTGCGCTGGTGGAGGTGGTCGAAGCACCTGATCATCCATGGTTTGTTGCCTGCCAGTTCCACCCGGAGTTCACCTCGACACCGCGTGATGGCCATCCGCTGTTTACTGGCTTCGTCAACGCGGCACTCGTGCAGAAGGCACACAAGGCATGAGTCAGAAGACTATCCGCGTCGGTCAGATCGAAATCGCCAACGACAAGCCCTTCGTGCTGTTCGGTGGTATCAACGTCATGGAGTCCCGCGATCTGGCAATGCGGGCCTGTGAAGAATACGTGCGGGTCACCGACAAGCTCGGCATCCCCTATGTATTCAAGGCCAGCTTCGACAAGGCCAACCGCTCCTCGATCAACTCCTTTCGTGGCCCTGGTCTTGAAGAAGGCCTGAAGATCTTCGAAGAAGTGAAGCGGACCTTCGGCGTGCCGGTGATTACCGATGTGCACGAGCCTGAGCAGGCCGTGCCGGTGGCGGCCGTTTGCGACATCATTCAATTGCCGGCGTTTCTTTCGCGACAGACCGATCTGGTGGTGGCAATGGCCAAAACCGGAGCAGTGATCAATATCAAGAAGGCCCAGTTTCTGGCACCGCATGAGATGAAACATATCCTCACCAAGTGCGAAGAGGCCGGTAACGATCAGCTGATCCTCTGCGAGCGTGGCTCGTCGTTCGGCTACAACAATCTGGTGGTGGACATGCTCGGCTTCGGCATCATGAAGCAGTTCGAGTACCCGGTGTTCTTTGATGTCACGCATGCCCTGCAGATGCCGGGTGGTCGCTCCGATTCTGCCGGTGGACGCCGAGCGCAGGTCACTGATCTGGCCAAGGCTGGCATGAGCCAGGGGCTGGCCGGGTTGTTTCTGGAAGCTCACCCCGATCCGGATAACGCCAAGTGCGACGGCCCCTGTGCCTTGCGCCTGGACAAGCTGGAACCCTTTCTGGCCCAGCTCAAGCAGCTGGATGATCTGATCAAGAGCTTTGCACCGATCGAGACGGCTTAAGCCTTTCGGTTGCGTATCTTTTATTGTTGGAGTTAACCCGCACATGGCAAAAATCGTCGACATCAAAGGTCGTGAAGTTCTCGACTCCCGTGGCAACCCCACCGTAGAAGCCGATGTGATTCTCGACAACGGTATCGTTGGCAGCGCTTGCGCCCCATCCGGCGCCTCTACCGGTTCGCGCGAAGCACTGGAACTGCGCGATGGAGACAAGAGTCGTTACCTGGGCAAGGGTGTCCTCAAGGCCGTGGCCAATATCAATGGCCCGATCCGCAACCTGCTGTTGGGCAAAGACGCCTGCGAGCAGAAAGCCCTGGATCACGCGATGATCGAGCTGGATGGCACCGAGAACAAGGCTACCCTGGGTGCCAACGCGATTCTCGCCGTGTCTCTGGCTGCGGCCAAGGCTGCCGCTCAGGCCAAGGGTGTGCCGTTGTATGCGCACATTGCCGACCTCAATGGTACGCCGGGTGTTTACTCCATGCCGGTGCCGATGATGAACATCATCAACGGTGGCGAGCACGCGGATAACAACGTCGATATCCAGGAGTTCATGGTGCAGCCGGTTGGCGCCAAGACCTTCTCCGATGCGCTGCGTATGGGCACCGAAATTTTCCATCACCTCAAGGCTGTGCTGAAAGCCCGTGGCCTGAGCACTTCGGTGGGTGATGAGGGTGGCTTCGCGCCGAACCTGGCTTCCAACGAAGATGCCCTGGCGGCCATCAGCGAAGCGGTTGCCAATGCCGGTTACCAGCTCGGTACTGACGTGACACTGGCTCTGGATTGCGCAGCCAGCGAGTTCTACGAAGACGGCAAGTACGACCTGGCTGGCGAAGGCAAGGTTTTTGACGGTGCAGGCTTTGCGGACTATCTGGCCGGCCTGACTGAACGCTACCCGATCATCTCCATCGAAGACGGTATGGACGAATCCGACTGGGCTGGCTGGAAAGTATTGACAGACAAAATCGGCGAGAAGGTACAACTGGTCGGTGATGACCTGTTCGTGACCAATACCAAGATCCTCAAGCGTGGTATTGATGAGTCGATCGCCAACTCGATCCTGATCAAGTTCAATCAGATCGGGTCCTTGACGGAAACGCTGGAAGCCATCCAGATGGCCAAGGCAGCAGGATACACCGCAGTGATTTCCCATCGCAGCGGCGAAACCGAGGACAGCACCATTGCCGATCTGGCCGTGGGCACTGCTGCCGGGCAGATCAAGACTGGTTCGCTATGCCGTTCTGACCGCGTTGCCAAGTACAACCAGTTGTTGCGCATCGAAGAGCAATTGGCCGGCAAGGCGCCGTATAACGGCCGGGCCGAATTTCGCGGCTGATGATGCTCAGGAGTACCGGGTTTTCTCAGGTGCGCCATAAAGTGGTAAAAGGGCAGCGCAAGCTGCCCTTTGCATATTTGGATGTTCCGGATAGATGAACAAAACGCCCTATTGGCTATTCGCACTGTTGATCCTGTTGCTGGCTGGCCTGCAGTATCGTCTGTGGGTGGGCGAGGGAGGTCTGGCGGAAGTGGCTGAGCTGAAGCGGCAGATAGGTTTGCAAAAAGGCGAAAATCAGCACTTACTCGAACGTAATCGCATTCTCGAAGCCGAAGTGCTGGAGCTGAAGAAGGGCATGGAAACCGTTGAAGAGCGGGCCCGGCATGAGCTGGGCATGGTCAAAGAGGGCGAGACCCTCTATCAGTTGGCTGAGTGAAAATGACCCTTACAAACGCTGCTAATTTCTGGGTGGTGATCCCTGCAGCTGGGGTCGGTGCGCGGATGCAGGCTGATCGGCCCAAGCAATACCTGCAGCTGGGCGGGCGTTGCATCATCGAACACACACTCGAATGTTTTCTGGATCATCCGGGCCTCAAGGGCCTGGTGGTCAGCCTGGCAGCTGGTGACCCCTACTGGCCAGTGCTGGCTTGTGCCAGTGATCCGCGTATTCAGCTGGCCGAGGGCGGTGTGGAGCGTTCCAGCTCCGTGCTGAACGGCTTACAGGCTCTCGCCGGTCTCGGTGCGGCTGCAGATGACTGGGTGCTGGTGCATGATGCTGCGCGGCCCAATCTGTCCCGTGCCGACCTTGATCTGCTACTCGGCGAACTGGCTGATGATCCGGTCGGCGGACTTTTGGCCGTGCCTTCACGCGATACCCTCAAGCGTGTGCGACCAGATGGTCGGGTGCTGGAAACGCTGGATCGCAGTCATATCTGGCAGGCCTTTACGCCGCAGATGTTTCGGCTGAATACCTTGCAGCACGCATTGCTTGAGGCAAATCTGGTCGGTGCGACCATTACCGATGAAGCTTCCGCCATCGAGCTGGCTGGCCTGGCGCCGCGGCTGATCGAAGGGCGTGCCGACAATCTGAAAATCACCCGCCCGGAAGACCTCGACTGGCTACGTCAGCAATGGACAGCTAGCTCCTGACGGAAACTTCTCCGGGGCGGTTCAGGCATAAACGGGTTTCTGTCGAACTACTCTCGGGCACAGGCTCCAATGCTCAGGTAGTGATCCATTGCTGATCCTTGGATTGCAGCGTGCCGTGCCGGCAGTGCTTTCAGTTAGAATCAGCCTCCTGACTTTTTCTGGGCCTGATTTTTCATGAGCAGCCTTATGCGTATTGGCCACGGCTACGATGTACACCGCTTCACCGAGGGTAGTTTCGTCACTCTGGGTGGCGTGAAAATTCCTCACCGACTTGGCGTATTGGCACATTCGGACGGTGATGTGCTGTTGCATGCCCTGTGTGATGCGCTGCTCGGTGCTGCGGCGCTCGGTGATATCGGCAAGCATTTTCCGGACACTGATCCCTCCTTCAAAGGTGCCGACAGTCGTGTGCTGCTGCGTCATGTGCTGGGACTGATCAAAGGCAAGGGCTGGCATGTCGGCAATGTCGACGCCACCATCGTTGCCCAGGCGCCGAAGATGGCGCCGCATATAGAGGCTATGCGCGGGTTGATCGCCGAGGACCTGGAAGTCGCTATGGATCAGGTCAACGTCAAGGCGACCACTACCGAGAAACTCGGTTTTACCGGCCGCGAAGAAGGTATCGCGGTGCATGCCGTGGCCTTGCTGGTAGCGCTATGAACGAACTTGAACTGCTAGGCCCACGTGCTCACGGACCAGCTTGTGGGCAGGCGCTACTGAAGGCTACGGCCGAAGACTTTCAGGTTGATGAGGTGCTGGACATCGAGCTTTCAGGTACAGGGGAGCATCTGTGGCTGTGGGTGGAAAAGCGCGGGCTGAATACCGAAGAGGCAGCGCGACGGCTGGCGCGTGCAGCCGGTGTGCCGCAGCGGGCAATCAGTTATGCCGGTTTGAAGGATCGTCAGGCGCTGACCCGGCAGTGGTTCAGTCTGCACTTGCCGGGCAAGGCTGATCCGGATTTGTCCGGCGCCGAGGGGCATAGCCTGAGCATACTCAAGGCCGTGCGGCATTCGCGCAAACTGCAGCGCGGCGCACATGCGGCTAATGGCTTTACCCTGCGACTGAAAAACCTGCAGGCAGATCCCGCCGCGCTTGAGCAGCGTCTGCTCCTGATCAGGGAACAGGGTGTTCCCAACTATTTTGGCTTGCAACGCTTCGGTCATCGGGGTGGCAATCTGCAGGATGCCCTCCGTTTTGCCGGATCCGGCGAGTTTCCGGAGCAGCGCAACCTGCGTTCGCGACTGTTGTCCGCGGCACGCAGTTACCTGTTCAATCAGGTGCTGGCTGCGCGGGTGGCTGCCGGTATCTGGAATAAGGCGGTTGTGGGCGATTTGCTGGCCTTTACCGATAGCCGCAGTTTTTTTCCGGCCGGTGAGGCCGAATGCAGCGATCCGCGTCTGGCCATCCTTGACTTGCATCCGACCGGCCCGATGTGGGGCGAAGGTGATTCGCCGTCTACAGGCGCACCGCAGCTGCTTGAGCAAAAAATGGCGGGCGAACAGCCGGCTTTGGCCAATTGGCTGGCTTTGGCTGGAATGAAGCAGGAAAGGCGTATCTTGCGCCTCCCCATCGGCAAGCTGACATGGCATTATCCTGAGCCTGATGTACTGCAACTGGCTTTTATTCTGCCGGCGGGCTGTTTTGCCACTGTGGTGGTGCGTGAACTGATTGATTTACTGCCGGCGGGACCTACGGATACTGCATGCGAATTCTGATTTCCAACGATGACGGGGTGAATGCCCCAGGTCTGGCTGCGCTGCATTCTGCGCTGGCCGATTACGCCGAATGTGCGGTGATTGCACCAGACCAGGACAAAAGTGGCGCCAGCAGTTCGCTGACCCTTGATCGGCCGCTGCATCCGCAGCAACTGGCCAATGGCTTCATAAGCCTGAATGGCACGCCGGCCGATTGCGTGCATCTGGGTTTGAACGGCCTGCTGGATCAGCCGCAGGACATGGTGGTGTCCGGGATCAATCTGGGCGCAAATCTGGGGGATGACGTGCTTTATTCGGGCACTGTTGCCGCCGCCTTGGAAGGCCGCTTTCTCGATCAGCCAGCGTTCGCTTTTTCCTTGCTGTCACGCTTGCCGGACAACCTTGACACTGCTGCATGGTTTGCCCGCAAACTGATCGAGGGGCATGCACGGCTCAATCTGCCGGCGCGCACCGTACTTAACATCAATGTGCCGAACCTGCCGCTGGATCATATCCGCGGGGTACAGTTGACCAGGCTCGGGCATCGCGCCCGTGCAGCCTCGCCAGTCAAAGTGGTTAATCCTCGCGGTAAGGAAGGCTACTGGATATCGGTGGCTGGCGATGCCGAGGATGGTGGGCCAGGTACGGATTTTCATGCGGTGATGCAGGGCTATGTTTCGGTAACCCCGTTACAGCTGGATCGCACCTTTGCCGAAGGTTTTTCCGGGTTGCAGAGCTGGCTGGAGTCAATGCTGTGAGCCCGCTTGAAGATGAAAAGCAGCGCCGCGGCATAGGCATGACCTCGCAGCGCACCCGAGAGCGTTTGATCGAGCGGTTGTATGAAGAAGGCTTGTCCAACCCGCAGGTACTGGAAACCATTCGGCGTACCCCACGCCATCTGTTTGTCGATGAAGCCCTGGCCCATCGCGCCTACGAAGATACGGCATTGCCGATCGGCCATAACCAGACCATTTCGCAGCCATATATGGTCGGGCGCATGACCGAGCTGCTGCTGGCTGGTGGCCCATTGGACAAGGTGCTGGAAATTGGTACCGGTTGTGGATATCAGACAGCAGTACTGGCGCAACTGGTTGAACGAGTGTTCACCGTAGAGCGCATTCAGGGTCTGCAGGATCGAGCAAAGGAACGACTGGCTGAACTTAAGCTGCGCAACGTGGTGTATCGCTGGGGCGATGGCTGGGAAGGCTGGCCTGCTTTGGCGCCCTACGATGGCATCATGGTCACGGCAGCTGCCCACGATGTTCCGCAAGCACTACTCGAGCAGCTGGCCCCGGGCGGCCGTCTGGTGATTCCAGTCGGCGCAGGGGAAGTTCAGGATTTGCTGCTGATCATTCGCGAAGAAAACGGCTACTCCCGACATGTGCTGGATTCGGTGCGGTTTGTCCCGCTACTCAATGGTCCGCTAGCGTGAGTTTCTGCTTGGGAAGGTCGGCATGAAGCATTATCTGCTGCTGTTCCTCAAAGGCATGGCCATGGGTGCTGCAGATGTAGTGCCGGGCGTTTCCGGGGGTACAGTGGCGTTTATTACCGGGATCTATGACGAACTGCTGCAGTCCCTGGCACAGTTGCCCCGGGCCGCGATGCTGCTATTGCGCGGTCGATTCATCGATGCCTGGCAATGCGCCAATGCCAACTTTCTGCTGGTGTTGGCCAGCGGTATTCTTGCCAGTGTGCTGTCCCTGGCCAAGCTGATCACCACGCTACTGGACACCCAGCCGATTGCCTTGTGGTCATTTTTTTTCGGCCTGATTCTGGTTTCGACGCATATCGTGGTGCGGGCAGTGCAGCAGTGGGGTATTTCCCGGTTTATCAGTGCATTGCTTGGCGGTGCCTTTGCCTGGTGGATCACCGTGGCTGCTCCCGTGCAGTTGGACGGAACCCCGCTGACACTGTTTCTGGCCGGGGCCGTGGCGATCTGTGCCATGATCCTGCCAGGCATTTCCGGCAGCTTCATTCTGGTATTGCTCGGCCTTTATTCGGTGGTGCTTGGTGCAGTCAAAGAGCTTGATCTGCTGGTAATGGGGATCTTCGCCAGCGGCTGTCTTGTCGGTCTACTGAGCTTTTCCAAACTGCTGAACTGGTTGTTGCACCGCTGGCGTGACGTCACACTGGCGTTTCTGGCCGGGCTAATGCTTGGCTCGCTGAACAAGGTCTGGCCATGGAAGCAGACGCTGACCTGGATTACTGACAGTCATGGCAAACTGCAGCCATTACTGCAGAGTAATTTGTGGCCAGATCAGTTTGCCCGGCTTTCCGGTAGCGATGCACAATTGTCTCTGGCCATTTTCCTGGCAGTAGCGGGTGCTGTATTGGTTCTCGGCCTGGAAGCCTTGGCTGGGCAGCTCGCTGACCGCAAACAAGTAGAAAGAAGTTGAGTAATAGGATGAGACAGCGCGGGTCAAACTTGGATCATTCAGTACAGGCGTCTTTCAGGATGCCTGGCATGCCAGTGCTGCGTATCTGGATTCTGAGCTGGCTTTGTGCCGGCTTGCTGTTTGGTTGCAGCAGTCCGCAGAAACCGGTTCAGGTAGTTGATCGCGGTTCTGGCTCCGGCTATGCGAAGAAGACGCAACCAGCTGGCGGCAAGTACATAGTCCAGCGCGGAGATACTCTTTATTCGATAGCCTTCCGTTTTGGCTGGGACTGGAAGGCGCTGGCAGCACGCAACGGCATAGCGTCGCCGTACGTGATAATGCCCGGTCAGGCGATTCATTTCGGCGCATCTTCAGCCCCTGTTATAGCCTATAAGCCACCGGTACAAAACACTCAGCCAGCGTATACATCGCCGGTTATCACGCCGGTTGCGCCATCATCCCAGCCAATTGTCAGCAGTCAGTCAGCTGCGCCTTCGCCGCCTGCGCCTGCGCCTGCAGCAAGCGCCACTGCGCCGCCAGTGTTCACTACGGTCAAGCTTTCCAAGTCAGGCTGGGCGTGGCCTGCGCAGGGTACGGTGATAGGTAAATTTTCCTCAAACGGTAGTTTGAATAAAGGCATTGATATCGCTGGAGAATTAGGACAGCCTGTTTTGGCTGGGCAGGATGGTACTGTGGTGTACGCCGGTAGTGGTTTGCGGGGCTATGGCGAACTGGTGATCATCAAGCACAGTGATATTTACGTAAGTGCATACGGACACAATCGAAACTTGCTGGTACGGGAAGGGCAAAAGGTCAAAGCCGGGCAAGTCATTGCCAATATGGGCTCGACAGGAACTGACCGGGTGAAGCTTCACTTTGAAATTCGCCTCAAGGGTAAACCCGTTGATCCAATGCAGTATTTGCCAAGCCGTTAACCGGGGGGTGTTCGTACAGTTGCGTCGGGGTAGGCTTGCTAAGGCCAGGGATTTTGGCGCAGGCAGGCTTATGGCAAGACTCAGTAAAGGGATAATAAAAAATGGCTCTCAAGAAAAAAGAAGTGCCAGCGTTAGAAGTTGATGATGATCTGTTGTTGTTAGAGCGCGAAATTGTCATGAAAGATGCAGCTGAAAGTGAGCTGGATCAACCGGCTTCCGCAAAGGGGGCTAAGGCCTCTGCTGGCCCGAAGCAGCATAAATTTATCGACTACACCCGCGCGCTGGATGCTACCCAGCTTTACCTTAACGAAATCGGTTTCTCACCATTACTCACGCCCCAGGAAGAAGTGCATTTTGCACGCCTGGCACAGAGTGGTGATCCTGCCGGTCGCAAGCGCATGATTGAGAGCAACTTGCGCCTTGTTGTGAAAATCGCCCGTCGCTATGTCAATCGTGGGCTGTCCCTGCTCGACCTGATCGAAGAGGGCAATCTGGGTCTGATTCGTGCGGTGGAAAAGTTCGACCCGGAGCGTGGCTTCCGTTTTTCTACCTACGCCACCTGGTGGATTCGTCAGACGATCGAACGAGCCATCATGAATCAGACGCGGACCATCCGTCTGCCAATTCACGTGGTCAAGGAACTCAATATCTATCTGCGTGCAGCTCGTGAGCTCACGCAAAAGCTCGATCATGAACCCTCGCCGGAAGAGATCGCCCATCTGCTGGAAAAGCCGGTAGCTGACGTCAAGCGTATGCTCGGCCTGAACGAGCGAGTGTCTTCAGTGGATGTCTCGCTGGGCCCAGACTCGGACAAGACCCTGCTGGATACCCTGAGCGACGACCGTACCACTGACCCATGTGATCTGCTGCAGGATGATGATCTGTCGCAAAGCATTGATGAATGGCTCGGTGATCTGACAGAGAAGCAGCGTGAAGTGGTTATTCGCCGCTTTGGTCTGCGCGGCCATGAAACCAGTACGCTGGAAGAAGTTGGTCGTGAAATAGGTCTCACCCGTGAGCGGGTAAGGCAGATTCAGGTTGAAGCACTCAAGCGTTTGCGTGAGATTCTGGAAAGCAACGGCCTGTCAGGCGATTCATTATTCCAGTAAGTGACTGCCTCCATGTCTAATGGAGACGGTTCACTTTGATACCATCAAAAGGCCGCACGCAATGAGCGGCCTTTTGCATTTCAGCGCATTCCTTACCGGTTCACGGGCAGCTCAAAAGTTGCAGTGTGATCAGTGTGCGTTTTTGCCCGCTAGGTTAGGCTGCGATGTAAGTATTGGCTTACATTTCTGTAGGCCAATGTGCTTGAGTGATATCACTGATTCTCCGTGCCTGGGCTCGGTGCATTCATAACCTTATGAAATATAATCAAATTATTTCTTGCCACTAAATCAGCTCAAAGCTAAAGGCGGTGCCAGGGGCTTGCTGGCTGTTGTCGCTTGCGTACTATCGGGTGCGTACCAATGGATTGGTGCAGCCGTCAGGGATGACGGTTCAGACAGCCCGGAATGTGCTTCATCAGGATGATGGAAGGGGGTGTCATGGAGCTGGAAAAGTGGGCGGCTTCGGCCGCCCACTTACTTTTTCGGAAGCTATCGGCCTTCTTTGGGTAAAGAGCTGATTCCAGGGGCTGCTAGCGTTCCAGATACTGCAACTTGTCTTTCACGCCGTCCCACTCTTCAGCGTCCGGCAGCGACTCTTTCTTCTCTGTGATGCATGGCCAGATTTCTGCCAGATCGGCGTTGAGCTCAGTGAACTCCTGCTGATCTTCCGGGACTTCATCTTCGGAGAAGATTGCTTCGGCCGGGCACTCTGGCTCGCACAGGGCACAGTCGATGCACTCGTCGGGGTGAATAACCAGAAAGTTCGGGCCTTCATAGAAGCAATCCACCGGGCAGACTTCCACGCAGTCGGTGTATTTGCATTTGATGCAGTTGTCGGTGACGACGAAGGTCATGCTGATGCTCTCCTTGGGCGGCGGCTTGCCCCCAGCAATTGGGGTTTGCAGATTCAGAATGGTCGCCAGAATTCAAGCTGTAAACCTGGCGATGTAAAAAGGCGCGCAATTCTAACAGTTTGTTTGCCTGGCGTCAGATACGCTTCTGCCAGGCGTACAGGAGATCCAGCGCCTGACGCGGTGTGAGTTCATCCAGCTGGAGCTTGCGCATTTCCTCAAGTAAAGGATGTGGCTGACTGGCGAACAGATCGCTTTGCATGGGCAGTGCTCCGGCAGGGTTTACGCTGGCGGTTGTTTCGCGCGGTAGGCTGGTGTCTTCCAGGCGAGCCAAGTGTTCTCGCGCACGCTGGATCACGCTAGCGGGAACTCCGGCCAGTTGCGCCACCGCCAGCCCGTAGCTCTGGCTGGCAGGACCAGGCAATACACGGTGAAGAAACACGATGCGTTCGTTGTACTCGGTAGCATTGAGATGAACGTTGGTCGCCAGTGGCTGACTTTCCGGTAGTAACGTCAGTTCGAAGTAGTGGGTGGCAAACAGAGTAAATGCTTGTAAGTGCGCCAGATGCTCGGCAGCTGACCAGGCCAGGGACAGGCCGTCGAAGGTGCTGGTGCCTCGACCGACTTCATCCATCAGCACCAGACTGCGATCAGTGGCGTTATGCAGGATGTTTGCGGTTTCGCTCATTTCGACCATGAAGGTCGAGCGTCCGCCGGCCAGGTCATCACTGGAGCCGATACGGGTAAAGATGCGGTCGACCAGTGACAGCTCGCAGCGCGCCGCCGGCACGAAGCTGCCTATGTGCGCCAGCAGCACGATCAGCGCGGTCTGGCGCATGTAGGTGGATTTACCACCCATGTTCGGGCCGGTGATGATCAACATGCGCGTGTCGTGATCGAGGTCGAGGTCATTGGCGACGAAGGGTGACTCAAGCACCTGCTCAACCACCGGGTGACGCCCTTGCTCGATACGCATGCAGGCATCGCTGACGAACTGTGGGCGGTTCAGGTTGAGGTTGAGTGCGCGTTCGGCCAGATTGCCGAGGACATCCAGTTCGGCCAAAGCGGCAGCGGTATCCTGCAACGGCGCAAGTTGTCCGATGAGATGCTCCAGCAGCTCTTCATAAAGCTGTTTCTCGCGTGCCAGCGCCCGACTCTGGGCTGACAGGGCCTTGTCTTCGTAGGCTTTCAGTTCCGGGGTGATGAAGCGCTCGGCGCCTTTCAGGGTCTGCCTGCGGATGTAGTCGGCCGGTGCTGACTCGGCTTGCTTGCTCGGCAGTTCGATGAAGTAGCCGTGTACGCGGTTGTAGCCGACCTTGAGATTGGCCAGGCCGGTACGGGCTTTTTCGCGCGCCTCCAGATCCATCAGGTACTGGCCAGCGTTCTCGCTGAGGCCCTGCAATTCGTCGAGCTCGGCGTCGTAGCCGGTTTTCAATACACCACCATCGCGAATCACTGCCGGCGGGTTGTCGATAATAGCGCGTGCCAGTAGATCAGCCAGCTCAGGGTAGGTCTGGATGTTCCTGGCCAGATTTTGCAGGTGTGCCACTTCCAGCGTGGTCATCGCTTGCTGCAAGGCTGGCAGTGCCGACAACGCATCGCGGAGCCGTGCGAGGTCACGTGGGCGGGCGTTGCGCAGGCCGATACGGGCCAGAATGCGCTCGATGTCGCCGATGTCCTTGAGTTGCGGTTGCAGCAGCTCGAAACGATAACTGTCGAGCAGGCAGCTGATGGAATCCTGCCGAGCTACAAGGGTGCTCAGGTCGCGCAGTGGACGATTCAGCCAGCGCGTCAGCTGGCGGCTGCCCATGCTGGTCTGGCAGCGGTCAACGACAGATTGCAGGGTGTTGTCGCGCCCGCCGGAAAGGTTGATATCCAGTTCCAGATTGCGTCGGGTGGCGCCATCGAGAATCACCGTGTCATCCAGGCGTTCATGACGCAGGCTGCGCAGGTGCGGCAGGGCTGTGCGCTGGGTTTCCTTGGCGTAGGTCAGCAGACAGCCGGCGGCGCCAATGGCCAGGGTCAGGTTTTCACAGCCGAAGCCTTTCAGGTCCTGGGTAGCAAACTGCTGGCAGAGGCCTTTGAGTGCGCTGTCACGGTCAAAATCCCAAGGCGCCCGCCGCTGTACACCGCGGCGTTTATCCAGTGGCAGTCCTTGCGGCCAGTCATCGGGGATCATCAGCTCGACCGGACTAAGCCGCTCGATTTCTGCCAACAGACTCTCCCAGCCCTGGATTTCCAGCACGCTGAAGCCGCCGCTGGTGATATCCAGGGTGGCCAGACCGAACAGGCGTTCATCGCCGAGCACTGCGGCGAGTAGATTGTCGCGGCGCTCGTCGAGTAGTGCTTCATCGCTGACGGTGCCGGGGGTAATGATTCGTACCACCTGGCGATCGACCGGGCCCTTGCTGGTGGCAGGGTCTCCTACCTGTTCGCAGATCACCACGGATTCGCCGAGTTTAACCAATTTGGCCAGATAACCCTCGGCGGCGTGGAAGGGTAGCCCGCACATCGGAATCGACTTGCCCGCCGACTGGCCGCGCGCGGTCAGGGTTATATCGAGCAGAGCCGCAGCTTTCTTTGCGTCTTCATAGAATAATTCGTAAAAATCGCCCATGCGGTAGAACATCAGCTGCTCCGGATGCTGATTTTTCAGCTTCCAGTACTGCTGCATCATGGGTGTGTGGGCTGAGAGGTCGCTCATCGTCCGCGGGTCCGGCTGCAATCACAAAGTCGCGTAGTGTACGGTATCCACCTTGTCTGTATTAAGCCCGGAGGCCATAGATGGATGGACTGACAGAACTGGCAACAGACCTTGGCCGCCAGCTGCTGGGCCGAAAGGCGCAAGTCTGTACGGCCGAGTCCTGCACTGGCGGCGGCATTGCTGAAGCTATCACCCGTATTTCCGGCAGCTCGGCGTGGTTCGAGGCCGGCTATATCACCTATTCCAACCGCCAGAAGACTGCCCAGCTGGGCGTTCAGGTTGCGTTGTTCGAGCAGGTTGGCGCGGTCAGCCGGGAGGTGGTCGAGGCGATGGTGCGCGGTGCTTGTCAGCACAGCGGAGCGCGCTATGGGGTGGCGGTCAGCGGTATTGCCGGGCCGGATGGAGGCTCTGCTGAAAAACCTGTGGGCACCGTCTGGCTCGCGTGGGCTGATGACGGGCAGCTGTATAGCCGACGCTGTCAGTTTACCGGCGATCGTGCAGCAGTTCGCCGGCAAACGGTGGAAGAAGCGCTGCGCGGGCTGACAAGGCTTGCCAGCGGGCAGCTCCTGTAGCTGTCTAGTTGCTCGGAGCAGGTGAGGCTGCCGTGATGAACTGATCACGCAGGAAGTCGGCGATCAGGTCGGTGGCCTGCTGTGCTTCGGGAAACCAGCGATCCATCGATGCAAAACCATGTAACACCCCGGCGAAGCGCTGCTGCCGGATGTCGTTACCGGCCTGTGTCAGGGCTGATGCATAGGCTTCGCCCTCGTCGCGCAGCGGGTCGAACTCTGCCGTGATGATCAGCGCTGGAGGCAGTTGCTGCAGATCACTTGCCAGCAGCGGTGATACCAGCGGATTGCTGCGTGCAGCTTCGTCCGGCACATACTGGTCGATGAACCAGGCCATACGTTCTCTGGTCAGGAACAGGCCTTTGGCAAATTGCCGGGTTGAAGGGCGATCCAGATTACTCAGATCGACTGCCGGATACAGCAGAACCTGGGCGGCGATGGCCGGGCCTTGCTGGTCGCGTGCAAGCAAACTCAGGGCGGCCGCCAGATTGCCGCCCGCGCTGTCACCGGCCACTGCTATGCGTGCGCTGTCGCCATTGAAGCTGGACGCATTGGCGGCCACCCAGCGAAGTGCAGTATTGGCGTCATCCAGGGCTGCCGGAAAAATGCTCTCCGGTGCCAGCCGGTAATCCACGGCTACCACAATGGCATCGGTCTTGGCGGCCAGCGTGCGGCACAGGTTATCGTGCGATTCGAGGTCGCCCAGCACCCAGCCACCACCGTGGAAATACACGATGATAGGCAGTGCTGTGGTGCTGGCCGAAGGGGTGTAGATGCGCAGAGATAATGCACCGCCAGCGCCACTGATATCCAGATCGCGTATCTGCAGCATTGTCGCAGGTGGCCCGCTGACCAGACCCACAATGCCGCGTCGGCTTTCACGCATTTCTTGTACCGTAGTAATGCTGCCGGCGGCTTCCTGCCATGCGCTCAATCGGGCAATGATTGCCGAGGGAGTGGTTAGCTGCCCATAGGGTGTTTGTCGCCAGTCAGCGACAAGCAGCAGTAGAGCAACAGTCAGGAGCGACAATATGAGTATGATTCCCAGGACTTTCTTCATGGCTGGCTCGTGCAAGTGGCAGGTTGTTGGGTGCATTGTGCGCAAGTCATGGTGCGGTTGAAAGGCTATGCCTGCATGACGGGGGCGACATAAAAAGCGCTCTATGTTGCGTTCGTCAGATTCGGCAAGAAAATTTGTCACAGGGGTAGGCGGCAGACTTGCCTTATGGAATACTACTGTCTACATATACAGTTGTTGGCGGGCAATGGGCCCCCTTGAATACGTGAGGATGGCGAAAATGGCGATGGACGAGAACAAGAAGCGTGCACTGGCAGCGGCCCTTGGGCAGATCGAGCGGCAGTTCGGCAAAGGTGCAGTCATGCGCATGGGTGACCATGAGCGTCAGTCCATTCCGGCCATTTCAACCGGCTCTTTGGGGCTAGACATTGCTCTGGGCATCGGCGGTCTGCCGAGAGGCAGGGTCGTTGAAATTTACGGTCCGGAGTCCTCGGGCAAGACCACGCTGACCCTGTCGGTGATCGCCGAGGCACAAAAGGCCGGTGCCACCTGTGCCTTCGTCGATGCGGAGCACGCACTGGATCCGGAGTACGCTGGCAAGTTGGGCGTGAATGTCGATGATCTGCTGGTGTCGCAACCGGATACCGGTGAGCAGGCACTGGAGATCACCGACATGCTGGTGCGTTCGAATGCCGTCGATGTCATCGTCATCGACTCGGTGGCGGCGCTGGTGCCCAAGGCAGAGATCGAAGGTGAGATGGGCGACATGCACGTCGGCCTCCAGGCGCGCCTGATGTCCCAGGCACTGCGCAAGATCACCGGCAACATCAAGAATGCCAACTGTCTGGTGATCTTCATCAACCAGATCCGCATGAAGATCGGTGTGATGTTCGGTAGCCCGGAAACCACTACCGGCGGTAATGCCCTGAAGTTCTACGCCTCGGTGCGTCTGGATATTCGTCGCACTGGCGCGGTCAAGGAAGGCGACGAAGTAGTTGGCAGTGAAACCCGCGTCAAAGTGGTAAAGAACAAAGTGGCGCCGCCGTTCCGTCAGGCCGAATTCCAGATTCTTTATGGCAAGGGTATCTACCGTAACGGCGAGATCATTGATCTGGGCGTGCAGCTTGGTTTGCTGGAGAAATCCGGAGCCTGGTACAGCTACCAGGGCAGCAAGATCGGTCAGGGAAAGGCCAACTCGGCGAAGTATCTGGAAGACAATCCCGAGGTGGGTCGTACTGTCGAGCAGTTGATTCGCGATAAGTTACTGGCGCCATCAACACCTCAGAAAGCCACTGCTGCAGTAGCCGAGCTGGTTGACGCGGATAGCTGAGGCCAGGCATGCGTGCAGTGCTCGATAGCGCTGTTGCCGTGCGGCGTACAGCGATGGATCTGCTGGC
>Ga0102814_10000955_pt1 | contig 20564 bp, 18 predicted proteins | sample ColrivemetaGS741_FD_79112 | JGI IMG/M metagenome (GOLD analysis project Ga0102814, IMG submission 79112) | Estuarine microbial communities from the Columbia River estuary - Flood tide ETM metaG S.741 | ecosystem: Environmental > Aquatic > Marine > Intertidal zone > Estuary | place: USA...
AAGGGATAAGCGCTGAAAGCATATAAGCGCGAAACCCACCACAAGATGAGATTTCTTTAAAGGGTCGTGGGAGATGACCACGTTGATAGGCTATAGGTGTAAAGGCAGTAATGTCATAGCCAAGTAGTACTAATAACCCATAGACTTATGTACGCTTCCCGGTCGCAAGACCGGGAGAAACTCTTTTTTTTAAATAAAAAATCTAAAAATTCTTACAATATTGTTTTACCATATGTTAACTTATTACTTCAGCAGCGCTGAAGAGTTATAAGTTTTTAAGTGTACGTTTTTGTGAAAAGACTCATTACTTAATACTCAAGACTAATAACTAACAACTTAGGGTGGTTATAGCATTGGGGCTCACCTCTTCCCATCCCGAACAGAGAAGTTAAGCCCAATTGCGCCGATGGTACTGCATTTATGTGGGAGAGTAGGTCGCCGCCTTTCTTAAATCCTAAAACCTCATATCCTACGATATGAGGTTTTTTTATTTTTAAAAGTATCCAATATAATTTTATAATTTATCTTCGTTATTAGCAATATAGTTTGTTAATTTGCTTTGAATGAAATTTAAGTTTCTCCCTTTGTTATATAGCTTTTTTTCTTTGAGCTTGTTTAGTCAGGTTGGAGGAGAAAATGTATATCAATTTTTAAATTTAAATTCTTCAGCAAGACAAATTGCACTTGGTGGCGAGGTACTTACGCTAATGGATGATGTTAACCAACCAACATGGAATCCAGCTGTTATAAATTACGATATTGATAATAAATTGAGTGTAAATTATTCCAGTTTTTTAGGAGGAATACGCATTGGTTCTGTTTCTTATGCAAGATTAATTTCTAGAAGATTTGGAATTATCCATGGAAATATTAGCTATCTTAATTATGGTTCCTTAATAGGTGCTGATGAAGAAGGAAATGAAACTGGTAATTTTAGCGCAGGTGATCTTTATCTTTCTGTTGGGTATGCGAGAAATTTACCTTGGACAAATTTATATTTTGGGGCAAACGTAAAACTTATAAATTCATCAATAAGTAATTTTACATCGTATGGAGTTGCCGCTGATTTTGGAATAATTTATTATAGTCCTTACAAATTATATTCTTTTACGTTGGTTTTAAGAAATTTTGGTACTCAATTAAAATCATTTGATAGTGAAAGAGAGAACCTTCCTTTTAAAATTGCTTTAGGTGCCTCTTATCAATTAGAATATGTTCCTTTAAAGTGGTATTTAACAATTGATAATTTACAAAAATGGAACATTTCAGTTCCAAATCCATCAGAACAAACTATAGATTTAGAAGGCACGATAACTAATCAAAATATCAATTTTTTTCGAAATGCATTAAGACATTTTGTAGTAGGTGCTGAATTATTTCCAGAAAGTGCCATTAATTTACGATTTGGGTACAATTTTAGAAGAGCTGCTGAATTAAAATTACAAAACGTGCGTACTTTTGGAGGAATATCATTTGGTTTTGGTTTGAGAATGAATAATTTTAAATTCAATTATGCCTATTCTAAATTTCATTCAGCTACAAATGCTAGTACTTTTAGTTTACAAATTGACTTAGATAAAATATAAATGAATAAAAAAATTACCATCGCTATTGACGGATTTTCATCTACTGGAAAAAGTACCATTGCAAAATTGATTGCCAATAAGTATAATTATATTTATGTTGATACGGGTGCAATGTATAGAGCTGTTACTCTTTTCGCTAAAAACAATGGATTTGTAGAACAAGATTCATTAGATAGAGAATCACTTATTGCTAATTTGCCAAACATTTCATTGCGTTTTCAATTCAACGAAAATCTTGGTTTTGCGGAAATGTTATTAAATAATACAAACGTAGAAAAAGAAATCCGAACTTTAGAGATTTCGCAATTGGTTAGTAAAATTGCAGCTATATCCGAAGTTCGAAAAAAATTGGTTGCTGAACAACAAGTGATGGGAAAAAATGGAGGAATTGTTATGGATGGAAGAGATATTGGAACTGTTGTTTTTCCTGACGCTGAACTAAAATTATTCATGACTGCATCCTCTGGAAAAAGAGCTACAAGAAGATATAATGAGTTAATTGATAAAGGTGACGTTGTATCTTATGAAGACATTTTATTCAACGTTCAAGAAAGAGATAGAATTGATTCTACCAGAGATGATTCACCATTAGTAAAAGCTTTTGATGCAATAGAAATTGACAATTCTGATTTAGGAATTCAAGAACAATTTGATAAAATTTCTGAATTAATCAATCAAAAAAATCGCTAAAAACTAAGGAATATTCAAATATTTATGTGTTTGTAAAGAAATTTTCCACTTCGGATTTTTCATAACATAATCAACAATTTCCGTAGTCATTTTTTCTTTTTTACTCCATTCTGGTTGTAAAAAAAGTTCACACTTTTGAGAAACTTTGGCAGCTTGTTGCTCTGCAAAATCAAAATCACTTTTATTATGAATAATCATTTTTAATTCATTAGCTTCTTTATAAACTTCATCTAAAGGAAGTTTTGTTTTCTTGGGTGATAAGCAAAACCAATCCCATTTTCCAGAAAATGAATAGGCTCCTGAAGTTTCAATATGCGTTTTCATATTGTTTTCTTGAAGCAAATTAGTCAAGTAATCCATAGACCACATCAAAGGTTCTCCTCCAGTTATTACAATAGTATCTGAGTGTTTTTTTGCATTTTCAACAATAGTCTCAACCAATGTTGGTGGATGTAAATCTGCGTCCCAACTTTCTTTAACATCACACCAATGACAACCTACATCACAACCACCAACCCTTATAAAATAAGCAGCTTTTCCTGTATGATATCCCTCGCCTTGAATCGTGTAAAATGCTTCCATTAAAGGCAACATTTTTCCCTGATTCACTAATTCTTTTGTATGTATATCCATCTTATATTTTTATAGCAATTACTTGAATTTTAATTTTAGTACCTGCTACTAAATTGGTCACAAAGGTAGTTCTTGCTGGTAAATTATCAATAAAAAATGTTGTATATACTGCGTTCATTTTTGAAAAATATTAAATGTCACTTAAAATTACCATACATTTTACAATATTTGTAAATGTAAGTTGGTATCAATTTAAGACTGCTTCAATATTTTTAAAAAATCGGGTAGCTTCTGCTTCAATAGGACCTTTTGCTAATTTTCCTGTTTGGTAATTATTGCTAACTTTTCTTATCGAAAAATAGTGATTTCCAAATTTAGTTACATCAGAAAATGGAGGGTTATTTCTAATTTCTTCATGAGATGTATAAAATTATATTTTCTTTTTTTATGTTTTTTCACAAGAAATGAATCCAAATACTACAAAATTATAAAAATTGAATAGCGACTTTTCATGATTTGTAATTTTTCAACAAATATAAATCATTTAATTTTTAATATTTTTAAACTAAAATGCTTTAAATCAATGATTTTTTGTAAATTTGCACTCCTTTTTACGATAACAGATTTGAAAAAGGGTAAGAAAAAAATAATTTATAAAAACATCTCTTGTTGTTTTTGTCGTTAAAAATCTGGAATACAATAAGATACAAATTTATTTTCAGAAATGTCTGAAGAAACAAACACACAAACTCAGCCTACAACCGTAGAAGCTGTAAACCCACAACAATTTTTAGAAAATTTCAATTGGCACAAGTACGAGCAAGGAATTGATGCTGTTGATGAAGAAATGTTGAAACAATTCGAAACTGCTTTAGAAGGTACAGTTGGTTTCGTAAAAGAGCGTGATGTAATTGAAGGTACTGTTATCAGAATTACTGATAGAGATGCCATTATTGATATCAACTCAAAATCAGAAGGAGTTATTTCATTAAATGAATTCCGTTACAATCAAAATTTAGCTGTTGGAGACAAAGTAGAAGTTTTGGTTGATAAAAGAGAGGATTCTTCTGGTCAATTGGTATTATCTCACAAAAAAGCAAGAGTTATCAAAGCTTGGGATCGTGTTAACAATGCGCACGAAACTGGAGAAGTTGTAAACGGTTTTGTAAAATGCAGAACAAGAGGAGGAATGATTGTAGATGTTTTCGGAATTGAAGCATTCTTACCAGGTTCTCAAATTGATGTGAAACCTATTAGAGATTACGATCAATATGTTGAAAAAACTATGGAGTTTAAAGTTGTTAAAATCAACCACGAATTCAAAAACGTAGTAGTATCTCACAAAGCGTTGATTGAAGCTGATATTGAATCTCAGAAAAAAGAAATCATTGGTCAATTAGAAAAAGGTCAAGTATTAGAAGGAATCGTGAAAAACGTAACTTCTTATGGTGTTTTCGTTGATTTAGGTGGTGTTGATGGATTGATTCACATTACAGATTTATCTTGGTCAAGAATCAATCATCCAAATGAAGTGGTTGAATTAGATCAAAAATTGAATGTTGTAATTTTAGATTTTGATGACAACAAATCTAGAATTCAATTAGGTTTAAAACAACTATCTGCTCATCCTTGGGAAGCTTTAGACGCTAACTTAAAAGTTGGTGATAAAGTTACTGGAGAAGTTGTAGTTTTGGCTGATTATGGTGCTTTTGTTGAAGTAGAGCAAGGAGTTGAAGGATTGATTCACGTTTCTGAAATGTCTTGGTCTACACATTTACGTTCTGCACAAGATTTCGTGAAAGTGGGTGATAAAATCGAAGCAGTTATCTTAACTTTAGATAGAGAGGATCGTAAAATGTCATTGGGTATCAAACAATTACATCCAGATCCTTGGACTGATGTTACTGCTAAATTCCCAGTAGGATCTACACACACAGGAACCGTAAGAAACTATACAAATTTTGGTGTATTTGTTGAATTAGAAGAAGGAATTGATGGATTGGTTTATATTTCTGATTTATCTTGGACTAAAAAAATCAAACATCCATCAGATTTTGTAACTGTTGGAGATACCTTAGAAGTACAAGTATTAGAATTGGATGTTGAAAACAGAAAATTAAACTTAGGTCACAAACAAACCTTGGACAATCCTTGGGATATACACGAAGATACCTATGCAATTGGAAGTGTTCACACAGGAACTATTAAAGACAAAAACGATAAAGGCGCAGTAATCACTTTTGAAGATGGCGTTGAAGGTTTTGCTCCAGTAAGATTCTTGGATAAAGAAGATGGTTCTAAACTTGGAAAAGGAGATACTGCAGAGTTTGTCGTTTTAGAGTTTTCTAAAGAATACAGAAGAGTAGTAGTTTCTCACTCATCTATATACAAAGAACAAGAAAAGAAAAATGTAAAAGCCGCTGTTAAAAAAGCAACTGAAGGAGAAAAAACTACTTTAGGAGATTTGAATGATGATTTGGCTGATTTAAAGAAAAAAATGGATGCGAAAGCAAAGAAAGATAAAGAATAATCTTTTTACATTTTTATAAAATTAAAAACCACTGAATTTCAGTGGTTTTTTTATTGCTTTTACATGTTTATTTTTTGATCATATTTGAGTTTAATAAGAAAACTGCATTTGCTAAAAATAGTTTACCATTGTCCCAAAATGAGCGGAATAATGGATTGTCAACCATATAAATAATGCTTCCTTTTCCTTTTTGTTCTTCACCAAATAATAAGGATTCAGAAATATTTTTTACAGCTAAACTACCTGCATATCCTGAAATATTTTTACTTTCTTCAGTAAAATAAGCAATATTTACCCCTTTTTCTAAATATGAATATGATTTATTTCCCAATTTCAAAGAAAAATAAGCCTCTTTATATCCAAAAGCCAAAGGATGTGTATTGTCAACGTTACTTTTAAAAATAGCTCCTGTTATTAAATCTTTTACACTTTTACGTTCTAAATCTGCATAAGGAGTTATGTTTTTATTGGTTTCTTTTTCAGTTTTTTTGCTTTTTAAAGCAAATCCTTCTTTGTCAACAAAACTTTGTAAAGCATTGTCAATAGCAATCAAAGTTCCTCCAGATTGAACCCAACTTGTGATTTTTTCAAGTGTATTTTTTAATAATATATCTTCATAAAATCCATCAGGAATGATTAAAACGTCATAATTCGATAAATTAATGCTGTTAAAATAATCTGTATTTAAAATTGTAATTGGATATTGCAGTTCTGTTTCAAAAAAGTGCCAAATTTCACCAAAACCAAGAGAGGAAGTGCCCTCTCCAGAAAGCAATGCTATTTTTTGTTTGTTGATTGGTTTTACACTTGGAGAACCAAAATCTGGTCCTGAACTTACGAATCCAGTAGAAACTACCTGTAATTTACGTTGTTTTTTATTGGCAATTTCTATCAATTTTTCATCAAAATTTACAGATTTATTGTCATTTCTTAAGATAATCAATGTACCTCTCTCATACGACTTCCCTTCGATTGAAAATGGTTTTTCCGAAAAACGAGGTGTAATGTTTTCTTTTAATAATTCTCCTAAAAAAACAGCATCATCCAAACTATTCCATTTAGAAATGTATGCATAAGCTTTTTTATCTATCAAATTTGTAGTCGTTTTTGTAGTAGTCGATTTGGTGGAATTTACGATTGTTTTTGAGGCGATTGCTTCAAATCCGTGAGCGTAAGGAATTGACCAAGCTGTGATATCATACGTCAATGAATCTGCCAAAAATGCTTTAGGCTCAAACAAAACATTTACCATTTTTCCTTTTGGCTGATTGGTATGAATCACTAAATCGCCATTTGAAGTGTTTATTTTCCCCTCCTCTGAAAGTGAATATTGATATCCTTTTACAGTTCCGCTTGTAGCAAATTCATAGCTGATTTCGTGTTTGTCAAGTAGCTTTTTCAAACGATCTGTTTTATCAGGATTGTCATTTTTTAACACATAACTTTTGTACATTAAACTGCGATTATCAAAAAACTTTTTGAATTCGTTATTCAATTTTTCTACATTTTTTGAAGCTATTTCAACAGTTGAAATCCCTGTTGTCATGTGATGTAAAGCGCGGTCTTTTAGTGTTAAAACTTCTCCTTTATCGGTTTGTATACCCAAACCTGCACGTCCATGGCCAGCTTGTTCATAGGTCATTCCAATAGCACCCATGTATGTAGGATAGGTGTCTCCATAACTTGGATAGAGCAAATCGAAACTTTCTTTGGTGAAATATAACCAACCTTCTTTGTCAAAATATGTTGCATGATTTTTTCCAATTTCAGTTTGAAAATTTCGCTGCCAATCTGTAATTATCTCGTGAAAAGGTGCTGCAGCTGGTGCAAAATAATAAGGATTATTAATGTATTGCTCATGAAAATCAACATGAATATGTGGCATCCATTTGTTATAAACCTTTAATCTTTGTTGCGTTTCCACTTGTGTCGCCCAAGCCCAATCTCTGTTTAAATCAAATAAATAATGATTTGGTCTTCCTCCGGGCCAAGGTTCATAATGTTCTTTTGCGTCTTGTGAAATGTTAAAAGGGGAACTTTTTACTTGATTATACCAATTTACGTAACGATCTCTTCCGTCAGGATTAATACACGGATCAATAATCACTAGTGTGTTTTTTAACCAATCTTTTTTAGAAGTTACTAACTCATAAAGCGTTAACATTGAAGCTTCTGTGCTAGATGCTTCGTTTCCATGAACATTATAACTCAACCAAACAATAGCAACTTTACTATCAGTACTTCCCTTTAAAATTCCTGTTTGAGCAAGATTTTTTTTTCTTATTTCCTCGATATTTTTAATATTTTCTTCTGATGAAATGAAAGCAATATACAAAGGTCTGTGTTCATTGGTTTCGCCGTATTTTTCTAGTTTTACATTTGGAATTGACTTGCTAATGTATTCAAAATAGTCCGCAACTTTGTGATGTCTTGTAAAACGGCTCCCAATTTCGTACCCTAAAAATTCGGATGGAGATTGAATATTTTGAGAAAATAGTTGGTTTACAAATAAAAATGCAAGCAGAAATAAAGTTTTAATTTTCATGAAAAATGTTTTGATAGTCGTCAAAAGTACTGAAATAAATGGATTTTATAATGGTGATGTGTTTTTGTTCGTTAAAAATATGTTAGAGTGATTTTGAGTAGCCAACAAAGCTTAAATTATTGTAATTTTACCAAAATTATTTAGAGCGTATGTGTTTGTCTATAGAGGTTGATTGTGATCAAAAATGTGTGATAACGATATGAAAGTAACTCACATTCCTTTTCAAAAAACCGAATTTTTCTCTAAATTGATGCTTGATTATTTAGAGAAAAACAAAAAGTTGAGATCATTTTATCATCATTTTCCTGATTTGGATGAATTTCAACATCAAATTTTTGAAAAAGAAAAATCTTTTGATTCAACAACACGAATTACTCTTTACAATGAGTTAAAAAAGCAATACAATTTGGTTGAAGTTTCTCAAAAAACTGCTGAGAATATTGAACTTTTACAATCACAAAATACATTTACAATTACCACAGGTCATCAATTAAATTTGTTTACCGGACCATTGTATTTTTTATATAAAATACTATCTACCATTAATTTATGTGAAGAATTGTCAGAGAAATTTCCGAATCAAAATTTTGTGCCAATATATTGGATGGCAACTGAAGATCATGATTTTGATGAAATCAATTATTTCAATTTCAAAGGAAAAAAAGTTTTGTGGAACCGAAAAGATGGAGGTGCTGTTGGTCGATTTTCTACAGATGGTTTACAGGAAGTTCTAGAAGTGTTTTCTGCACATCTTGGAAATTCAAAAAATGCGTTATATCTGAAAAATTTATTTTCTGATGCATATTTGAAGCACAAAAATTTAGCTTCTGCAACTCGATTTATTGCAAATTCATTATTTGGTCAACATGGTTTGGTTATTATTGATGGAGATTCTAGAGATTTAAAACACGTTTTTAGCCCGTTTTTGAAAGACGAATTGTTACATCAAACTTCATATAAAGAAGTTTCAAAAACGATTTCTGAATTAGAGAAAGCATATAAAATTCAGGTAAATCCTAGAGAAATCAATTTGTTTTATCTAGAAAAAAATTCAAGAGAACGCATTGTTTTTGAAAATGGTATTTTTAAAATTATAAATTCGGATATTGAATTTACCAAAGATGAAATCTTACTAGAGTTAGAACATCATCCAGAAAAATTTTCACCAAACGTATTGTTACGACCTTTGTATCAGGAAGTTGTTTTGCCAAACCTTTGTTATATTGGTGGAGGAGGAGAGATCGCTTATTGGTTGCAGTTGAAATGTTATTTTGATACAATTGCTGTTCCTTTTCCTATCTTGTTGCTTCGAAATTCTGTGCAAGTGATTTCCTCTAAACTAGTTAAAAAATTGGAAAAACTTTCCATTTCATTAGAAGAAATCTTTTTAAATCAACAAGAGTTGATTTCAAAAAAAGTCATTGAAAATAAAGAAATTAACATTCAGTTTGATAAAAAGAAAGTTTTCTTACAAAATCAATTTTTTGAATTAAAAGAAGTTGCCAAACAAATAGATATAACTTTTATAAATGCTGTAAATGCTCAAGAACATAAACAAATCAGTGGTTTAGAAAATCTAGCAAAGCGTCTTTTAAAAGCAGAAAAAAGAAGGCAAGAAGATTTGGTTCAACGAATCATAGTACTTCAAAATGAACTGTTTCCTAATCAAAGTTTAGAAGAACGGCAACGAAATTTTTCGGAATATTATTTAGAATATGGAAGTGATTTTATTGAAATGTTGAAAGAATCCTTAAAACCTTTGCAACTTGAGTTTACAGTTCTAGAAATTCAATAAAAAACGGTGTCTTTCCATTGGTATTTTTTGCAAATAAAGTGTAAAATTGTATGGACCAACATATGTACAAAAACCAAGCAAATAAAAGCATATAATGGAACTCCCAATATTTGGTAAGGCCAATAATACGACCAAACGCCTAATTGAATTGTAATCACTTCTCCCAGTGCTGGTAAAATAAAAGCCATGATGAGTACTAAAATAATTTTATTTTTTTGTATTTGATTGGTTAAAAGCGGAATTAAATTTCTTTCTAATTTGTATAAATAGTGAAAAGCCAGCATCCATGCGAAAGGCAACCATAAAGGTAATTCACGCGAAACTTCGTGATATTTCCAAAAACCATTTTTAACTCCCCAAGTTTCACCGACAATTCCTGCAAAACCTGTTAAAAACATGCCAATTAATAAAATCCAGTTTTTATTGGTTTGTGGTTTTATAATTTCTTTATAACAGTTTTGTAGTACTTTTGAAAGTAATAAAATTGCTAAAATAGCATCGTATTTTTTAAAAATGCCAATAATAACTCCCGCTAAAACTAATTTCAAAAGTGCTTTTGATATTTCTTTTAAGAAAACTTTTTTATTTACAATCAATGGTTGTTTTCTTTTTGTACGCGTTGATATCTGTTTTCATAAATAGAAAAAAGTAAAAAATAAGAAAATAAAAAATACAACGTAAATGAAATTATAAATACAGAAAGTGTCGATATTGAAAATATTTTTTTTGATTCTTGAAGAAAAAAACTAATAAATAATGAAAAAAAAAATGAATAATAAAAGCTTTCAAGCAGGCTAAAACGAACTTTATTGAGTCTTCTCTTAGACCATTTTTTTATAAATCGGGCTGTTTGTTTTTGATAAAATTCATTTGATGTGGACATGTTTTATCTTATAAATTTTTTAAAATAAATAGGAAATTTATAGATGAATAACTTCGTCATATGCATCAGCAACAGCTTCCATTACTGCCTCACTCATTGTTGGGTGAGGATGAATCGTTTTTAAAACCTCATGCCCTGTGGTTTCAAGCTTTCTACCAAGAACAGCTTCTGCAATCATATCTGTTACACCTGCACCAATCATATGGCATCCTAACCATTCGCCATATTTTGCATCAAAAATTACTTTTACAAATCCATCTGGAGTTCCAGCAGCTTTTGCTTTTCCTGAGGCTGAGAAAGGAAATTTACCAATTTTCAATTCATATCCAGCTTCTCTTGCTTTTGCTTCTGTCAATCCAACGGAAGCAATTTCAGGGCTTGCATACGTACAACCAGGAATATTTCCATAATCAACAGGTTCTGTATGCAAACCTGCTAATTTTTCAACACATGTTATTCCCTCAGCGGAAGCAACGTGCGCTAAAGCTGGTCCTGGAACAACATCTCCAATGGCATAATATCCAGGAATATTAGTTTGATACCAATCATTTACTAAAATTTTATCACGGTCAACAATAATTCCAACATCTTCTAAACCAATATTTTCGATATTTGTTTTGATGCCAACTGCGGATAATAAAATATCTGCTTCTAAAACTTCTTCGCCTTTTTTGGTTTTTACATAGGCTTTTACGCCATCACCAGAAGTATCAATAGATTCTACAGAAGAATTTGTCATAATTTTAATTCCCGATTTTTTCAATGAACGCTCAAATTGTTTTGAAATATCTTCATCTTCGACTGGGACAATATTTGGCATAAATTCTACAATGGTAACATCTGTTCCCATAGTATTGTAGAAGTGTGCAAATTCAACACCAATAGCTCCAGAACCTACAACAATCATCGATTTTGGTTGTTCAGGAAGCGTCATTGCTTTTCTGTAGCCAATTACTTTTTTGCCATCTTGGGGTAAATTTGGCAATTCACGAGAGCGAGCTCCTGTAGCAATGATAATATTTTCTGCTGAATATTCAGAAACTGTTCCATCTGCAGCTGTTACTTCAACTTTTTTATTTGGTCTTATTTTTCCATGTCCATCAATGATGTCAATTTTATTTTTTTTCATCAAAAATTGAACTCCTTTGCTCATTCCATCGGCTACATTTCTACTTCTTCTTATCACTGCATTAAAATCTTTATCAATCGCTTCAGCTTTCAATCCGTATTCGTCAACGTGTTTTAAATAATCAAAAACTTGTGCAGATTTTAACAAAGCTTTTGTAGGAATACAGCCCCAATTCAAACAAATTCCTCCCAAACTTTCTTTTTCTACAATGGCAGTTTTAAAACCTAATTGTGATGCTCTAATTGCTGTTACATATCCTCCAGGACCACTTCCGATAATAATAATGTCGTAATTCATACTTGTGTATTTTTGTAATGTTGGGTTTGTATTCAGTGCAAATTTAATCAATAAAATCTTTTTACATTCTCTCAGGTACTTGAATTCCTAATAATGAAAATGCTTGCTTGATGATGTTCGCTACTTTTTTTGATATTTGTACTCTAATTATTTTTTTCTGATGATTTTCTTCTCCTAAAATAGATACATTTTGATAGAATGAATTGAATTCTTTTACCAAATCATAGGTGTAATTTGCAATGATTGCAGGCGAATAATTGTCTGCTGCTTGCTGGATTGTTTCAGGAAATAAAGACATCAATTTAATGATTTCTCTTTCTTTTTCATGAAGTTCTAATTCGTTGATCTCTAATGAATAATCAAAGGTAGCTTTTCTGATGATTGATTGGATTCTTGCATACGTATATTGGATAAAAGGACCTGTGTTTCCTTGAAAATCTACGGAAGATTCTGGATCAAAAAGTATGCGCTTTTTTGGATCAACTTTCAAAATAAAATATTTCAAAGCGCCCAAACCTATAATTTTGTGTAATTCATTTTTTTCTTCTTCTGAATACCCATCTAATTTTCCTAATTCTTCTGAGATATTCTTAGCGGTTTCAGTCATTTCATCCATCAAATCATCTGCATCTACCACAGTTCCTTCTCTTGATTTCATTTTTCCTGAGGGTAAATCTACCATCCCATAGCTCAAATGAAATAGGTTTTTTGCCCAATCAAATCCCAATTTTTTCAGAATCAAAAATAACACTTGAAAATGGTAATCTTGCTCATTTCCAACAGTATAGACCATTCCTCCAACATCTTTCAAATCATTTACACGTTGAATTGCAGTCCCAATATCTTGAGTAATATACACAGCTGTTCCGTCTGAACGCAATACGATTTTTTCGTCCAAACCCTCATCTGTCAAATCACACCAAACAGAACCATCTTCTTTTTTGTAAAAAATACCTTTTTCAATACCTTGTGCAACAACGTCTTTTCCTAATAGATAGGTATCACTTTCATAATATAGTGCATCAAAATCAACGCCTAAATTTTTGTAGGTTACCTCAAACCCCTTATAAACCCATTGATTCATTTTTTTCCAAAGTGATACTGTCTCTTCATCTTCATTTTCCCATTTTCTGAGCATTTCTTGCGCTTCTAACAAAATAGGAGCGGTTTTTTTAGCTTCATCCTCCGAGATTCCTTTTTCAACAAATTGAGCAATTTGCTTTTTATACTCTTGATCAAATTTTACATAATAATTCCCAACCAATTTATCGCCTTTCAATCCTGTTGAAGCTGGAGTTTCTCCATTTCCAAATAATTTCCAAGCCAACATTGATTTACAAATATGTATACCTCTGTCATTGATAATTTGGGTTTTATATACTTTTTTTCCTGAAGCTTTGATGATTTCAGCAACTGCAAAACCTAATAAATTGTTTCGGACATGCCCTAAATGCAATGGTTTGTTAGTGTTTGGTGAAGAATATTCCACCATCATTGCTTTGTCACTTTCTTTGGGAGATTCAAAACCAAAAGTTGGATTTTGATTCATCAAATTGAAAAGTTTTAAGAAATATCCATCCTCAATAACTAGATTTAAAAAGCCGTTAATCACATTAAAATTGATGACTTCAGCAACATTCTCTAACAAATAGTTTCCTAATTTTTCTCCAATTTCAGTAGGATTTCCTTTGATATATCTCAACAAAGGAAAAATAACAACAGTAATGTCTCCTTTAAATTCTTTGCGAGTTGCTTGAAATTCTACTGATGGAATTTCAATTTGATAGATTTTTAAAAAGCCTTTTTTAATGTAAGATTCAATAGTATTTTGAATGGTCATTTCACCTAAAAAATTTAAGCCACGAAATTACGATTTTTAGATAAATTTTAGGGTAAAATAGTGTAATTTTCGACCATGGAAGAATATTTAAAACAATTGCCAACATTAGCTGCGCAATCAAAAAAGGAAAATCAGCAATATTTTGCAGTTTTAAAAAAGAGAACTCCCAAAAATTTGGATTACATCATGCAAGAATTGCATGACAAAGAATTTGAAAAAACGGATTGTCTAACTTGCGGAAATTGTTGTAAAACCACCAGTCCTATTTTTACTGAAAAAGATATTGAGCGAATTTCTAAATCTTTAAAAATGAAAGTGTTGAATTTTACAAATCAATATTTACGAAGAGATGAAGATGATTTTATGGTTTTAAAAACAGCCCCTTGTTCATTTTTAGATTTGCAAAATAATGAATGTACCATTTATGATGTTCGTCCAAAAGCTTGTTCAGAATATCCTCATACAGATCGTAGGAAATTTATACAAATAGCTAATTTGACGATTGAAAACACAGCAATTTGTCCTGCAACTTTTAACATTGTGGAGGCTTTGAAAAAAAGAGTTCCTTTTGATTTGAGTAAAAAATAAGTATGATTTTGGGTTATTTATAAATCAAATATTTTTTTCTGATTTCTTTAAAATCTCTTAGATCGTCTTTCCATGTTTTTCTGATTTCTCCCTCTGTAAATCCTTGTTCAATTTGCTCTTGAAGTTTTTTTGTTCCAGCAAGTTTGGTGAAAAATATGGTAAAATAAGGGTTTTCATAGGTATTTTGTTGATATGTATCCAATAACCATTCTAGATTGATTTGTTCTAAATCATCAATTTCTCTCAAATCTTTGCCATAACAAATCAATCCTTCATGTTTTGGATATTTAGATCCGCTATTTGGTTTTGGAATGAACTGAAATTCTCTATCATTCAAAAAAGGTGAGCCATAAATTTGAAATTGTGTTTCAGTTCCACGTCCAACAGAAACATTAGTTCCTTCAAAAAAACACAAACTAGGGTAGAGGTTGATGCTTTTATCATTGGGTAAATTTGGGGAAGGTTTTACAGGTAATGAATAGCGTTTTTTGTGATTGTAGTTATGAATAGGAATTACAGTTACGTCACATTGAACTTCATTCATCAACCATTTTTCTCCAACAATCATTTGTCCATATTCGCCAATTGTCATTCCATAAACGACAGGAACTTTGTGCAAACCCACAAAACTTGTATGCTCTAACTCTAAAACAGGTCCATCAATATAATGTGCATTTGGATTGGGTCTGTCCAAAATAATTACAGGAATATTGAGTTCGCCACAAGCTTCCAACACATAATGTAATGTTGAGATATACGTAAAAAATCGAACCCCAACATCCTGCAAATCAAATACCATGATTTCAATTTCTGCTAATTGAGTTGCAGTTGGTTTTTTATTTTCTGCATATAAAGAAACTATTTCCAAACCAGTTTTTGTGTCTTTGCCATCCACAATTAATTCTCCAGCATCTGCATTTCCACGAAAACCATGTTCAGGCGAAAAAAGTTTTTTTACTTGAATATTCAAAGAAAGTAATGTATCTACCAAATGTGTAAAATCATTTTCTTTGTTTTTTTTGAGAATGATTGAGGTATGATTACCTACAATTCCTACTTTTTTACCTTCTAAAAGAGGTAGATATAACTCAAATCTTTCTGAACCAACTTTAATCGAATTAATTTTTTTTTGTCCAAAAATAGTCATTCCAAAAATCAAGGAAAGAACTAAAAATAAATATGTATTTTTGGAAGGCTTTAAAAATAGCATCATTTTGAATTTTGAATTATTTATTGCAAAACGCATTGTTGTTGGTAAAAAGTATAAAAGTAGTATTTCAACTCCAATTATAAAAATAGCTATCACCGCAATTGCTCTTGGGATGACAATTATGTTGATTGCAGTTGCAACAGCTGCAGGTTTGCAATCCAAAATCCGTAATAAAATGGCTGGATTTAAAGGCCATGTGCAAATTGTAAATTATGATGCAAATAATTCGGATGTTTCTGTAACTCCCATTCAAAAAAAACAAAATTTTTATCCTACTTTTAATAATATCGATGGCATCAAGAAAGTACAAATTTTTGCAAACAAAGCAGGGATTCTAAGAACTGAAACCGATTTTGAGGGCATTATTTTCAAAGGTGTTTCTCAAAATTATGATTGGACTTTTTTTAGAGAATATTTAGTGAAAGGGAGAATTCCAAGTTTCAATGCATCAAGAAATAGAGAGATTTTAATTTCTGAAACATTAGTTAATAGATTAAAAATCAATCTAAATGATACTATTTTAGCAACTTTTATAAAATCTGAAACGAGTAAATTACCATCCAACCGAAAATATATTGTTGCCGGAATTTATAATACTGGTTTTGCTCAATTTGATAAAAATATGATGATTGGGGATGTTAAAGAAGTTCAAAATTTGAACAATTGGAGTGAAGATGAAATTGGTGGATTTGAGGTGATTTTAGAAAATTTTGCTGAAATTTCTATTAAAGGAGCCCAAATTTACAATGAAATTGATTCCACCTTAAATAGCAAAACAATTATTGAAATGTATCCAAGTATTTTTGAATGGATTCAACTTTTCGATAATAATGTTTGGTTTATTATAGCCATTATGATTTTGATTGCGGGTATCAATATGATTACAGCTTTACTGGTTTTAATTCTAGAAAGAGTGCAAATGATTGGTATTTTAAAAGCATTGGGAAGCAACAATCAAAGCATCCAAAAAATATTTTTGTACAATGCATCAACTTTGATTTTAAAAGGTCTTTTTTGGGGAAATCTCATTGGATTATCACTCATTGGGATGCAACATTTTTTCAAATTAATTAACTTAAATCCAGAAACTTATTATGTGACAACCATACCAGTTTATATCTCATTTTCAATTCTAATTTTATTAAATATTGGTACCTTAATTTGCTGTTTTTTAATGCTAATTATACCTTCATTTATTGTCTCAAAAATTCATCCATCAAAGTCTATTAAGTTTGCGTAGATTTTTTAGGTAGTTTAACTATTAGTAATAAAAAAAAGACCGTAAAACGGTCTTTTCAACGTAACTAATTCAAATAATTTACACAATGAAAACTTTTTTACAAGCTTTTTAGTTTAACATCAATCTTTGTGCCAAAGAATTATTTGAAATATATTTTTTTAATTTTAACAATTATTTTGCATGTTTGTGTGCTTTATAAGAAGAGCGAACTAGTGCTCCGCTTTCCACATACATAAAACCCATTTCAAATCCAATAGTTTCGTACTTTTTGAATTGCTCAGGAGTGATAAATTCTTTTACAGGCAGATGATTTTTAGTGGGCTGTAAATATTGGCCAATTGTCAAAACATCTAGTCCAACTGTTTGTAAGTCTCTCATAGTCTCAATAACTTCGGATTCAGTTTCTCCCAAACCAAGCATCAATCCTGTTTTAGTTCGCATTCCATTTTCTTTCAAATATTTTAAAACTCCTAAACTTCGATCATATTTTGCTTGAATTCTGACTTCTCTTGTCAATCTTCTTACAGTTTCCATATTATGTGAAACAACCTCAGGATGGACTTCAATGATTCTGTCAATTTGATTTGTATTGCCTTGAAAATCAGGAATTAAAGTTTCTAAAGTTGTGTTTGGATTGGCTCTTCTAATAGCCTCAACAGTTTCTGCCCAAATAATAGAACCACCATCTTTCAAATCATCTCTATCCACAGAAGTAATTACAGCATGTTTGATACCCATAATTTTTATAGAACGTGCTACTTTTTCGGGTTCATCCCATTCAACAGATTCTGGTCTTCCTGTTTTTACGCCACAAAATCCACAAGAACGTGTGCAGATATTTCCTAAAATCATGAAAGTTGCAGTGCCCTCTCCCCAGCATTCTCCCATATTTGGACAACTTCCGCTAGTACAAATTGTATTTAATTTATACTTGTCAACTAATCCTCTAAGTTCGGTATATTTTTTACCAACAGGAAGTTTTACTCGCAACCAATTTGGTTTTTTTTGTCTTTCAGGAAGTAATACATTTTCTGTCATTATTTTATTCTTTTGAGAGTACAAATTTACAAAGAAATCATTTAAATACTTGTTAAAAACCAAACACTAAAACCAATCAAAAAAGCGATTCCAATCAAACTCAGCATTTTTGTAAAAATATTGGGTTGAAATTCTTTGGGAGTGTGTTTTCCGAAAATTAATATATAATTTAGAATGGCGTAAAACGGTGCCGTTAAGAATGATAAAATTGTAGCTACTTTTACCAAAACACCCATGTTATTTATAAAAAACTGTAAAATAACAAACGTTCCAATCAATAAGAAAACAATCCAAAACCAATAATTAAAGATCGTTTTTTTGCCAAAAAGCAAATTTGTTGAAATTGTCATAGCCCTTGGAGATGCATCTAAAGTGGTGATTGTGGTGCTAAACATTGTAGTGAAAGCAGCAATTGCAATGAAAATATAAGAGAAACCTCCTAAGTTTTTAGTATATAAATTGATGAGTTGTGAAGCAAAAACAGTTCCTTTATTTGAAAAAGTTTCTCCTGATTTATACATGACTAATGCGCCTAAAAATATAAAGCAGGCTCCTAAAAACTGAGTTCCAAGATAACCAATATTAAAATCAAATAATGCCTCTTTTGAAGAAGTTCTTGAAGCGGTTGTTTTATTTTTTTCAACAGACCAAATAGAATGCCAAATAGAAACATCTAACGGTGCTGGCATCCATCCTAAAAATGCGATTAAAAAAGTGATTTCTAAGGCTCCTGAAGGAAAAATTTGAGTAAAATTCAACTCCTGATGTGATTTTGAAAATGCAATCAAAACAGCTAAAATTGTACTGATTGTCAATATTATAATGATGTATTTCATTAAATTATCTAACACTTTGTATTTTCCAAAGGCAAGTATTAAAATACTTATGAGCAATAAAACAGAAGACCAAATCACTAAATTATTGGAAATTCCAAAAAGTTCGGCAGCCAATCCAGCTGTAACAATTGTAACAGCAGCTTGAATTGTAAACATGCTTGCTAAATTTAGGATGTAATAAATTACTAAAACAGGTTTTCCTAATTTTCGATAACCATCTAGCAAAGTTTCACCTGTTGCAGCAACATATCTTGGTCCAAATTGAAAAAATGGATACTTTAAAATATTTACCAAGAAAAGTGCCCATAACAATCCAAATCCAAAATCAGCGCCCGCTCTTGTAGATTGTACTAAGTGTGAAACACCTACTGCAGCTCCTGCAAATAACAATCCAGGCCCCAAAGATTGTAAGAGTTTTGTTTTCATTTAAGACTTTCTTATGACTTCTGCTAATAATTTTTTTGCTCTTAATAATTTGATTTTTACGTTATTAACAGGTTCTTGTAATTGCTCAGAAATTTCTTTATAACTCAATTCTTGAAAATAGCGCAACTGAATCACCTCTTGATATTTTGGTTTCAATTGTTTGATGTCTCTTAATAACTTTGCTAAATTTTGTTCTCCAATAATAGTATCCTCAGGGGTAGGATTTTCATCAGCAATTTGATATACTTTTGCTCCTTGCTCTTCTGATATTTGAACAGAAATTGAACTATTTTTTTTTCGTATTAGATCTATATGTACATTTTTAGAAATGGTTATTAGCCAAGTTTTAAAGACATAATTTTCATCAAAAGTATCTATTTTTTCAAAAGCTTTTGAAAAAGTTTGAATGGTTATATCTTCTGCTTCGTTCTCGTTTTTAGTAAGCTTAAGTTGGTAATTATAAACGGCAATCCAAAAAGTATCTAACAAGAAACGAAAGGCAGCTTGATGGCCACCTTTTGCTCTAGCAATTTGATTTACAAGATTTTTAGAATCTATTTCCAATGAGTTGGTTTTGACTTCAAATTAGCTATAAAGATACTAATTTGAATCAATAAAAAACTGATATCTAATAAAGGTAAAAAGAAGATTAGATTTTTTTCTTCCATTCTTTTGGATGCTATTCCAATGACAATATATTGCACTAAAAAGTAAATTCCAAAAAATATAACAATGGTTAAGGTAGGATAAAAGAATAGTAAAAGGATCCCTAAATTATAGAAAAAAAACTTTGAAATACTGAATAATCCTATTAAAAATCGATGTTTTGGTTGGTACCTTTTTTCTAAAAACACTTTTTCTCTTTGATTCAAAAACCAATGAAAAAATGTTTGTGAAATAACACTTTCAGTAAAGCTATTTTTTTGGATGCAAAAAGCTGTATTTGTTTTATTTGCAGCATCTTGTATAAACAAATTATCTTCACCTAACTCTTGTTTCATATGATTGATAAATCCTTTTGCACGATAAAATTCTGATTTTGTATATGCCAAATTTTTGCCATCAGCCATAAAAGGAATACCTAAATTTGCAAAATTCAAGTATTGCAATGCAGCTATAAAATGATAAAACCGGATTAAAAAATTAGACGTATTTTTCTCGTTTATAATCGTTGAATATCCTAAAACTATTGATTTTTCTTCAGAAAATTCTTGGCTCATTTTTGACAACCAATTTTCTGAAATAGGTTTGCAATTGGGTTCTATAAATACTAAATGTTCGTATTTTGCAGCTTTGATTCCGAGAGTTAGAGCATATTTTTTACTACCCCAAAAAGCTTCATTATTTTCTACACTAAC
>Ga0102814_10000957_pt1 | contig 20549 bp, 18 predicted proteins | sample ColrivemetaGS741_FD_79112 | JGI IMG/M metagenome (GOLD analysis project Ga0102814, IMG submission 79112) | Estuarine microbial communities from the Columbia River estuary - Flood tide ETM metaG S.741 | ecosystem: Environmental > Aquatic > Marine > Intertidal zone > Estuary | place: USA...
AAATATTAAAATATAGTTTTTACGATTTAATGCGAAGCCGCTGGAGTTATGTGTATTTCGCTTTTTATTTACTACTTGGAATTGTACTCCTTTTTTTAAACAACGATTTATCTAAAGCTGTTATTACTTTAATGAACGTAATCATCGTTTTAGTTCCATTAATAGGAACCATTTTTGGTGTTATGTATTATTATAATTCAAAAGAATTTACCGAGCTTCTTTTGGCACAACCTATAAAACGCTCTTCTATATTTTTAGGGCAGTATTTGGGGGTTGCCCTGTCTTTATCTATGAGTTTAATTTTAGGCTTAGGATTGCCATTTATTTTTTATGGATTATTTAAAAGCAATGCCATTTGGGATTTTTCATTATTGCTCATTACGGGCACATTTCTAACTTTAATATTTACAGCATTAGCCTTTAACATCGCTTTGTCTAACGAAAACAAAATCAAAGGTTTTGGATACGCCATTTTACTATGGTTGTTTTTAGGCATTATTTACGATGGTATCTTTTTGATGTCTTTAATAATATTTGAAGATTATCCGTTAGATAAGATATCATTAATAGGCACGATGTTAAACCCGATAGATTTATCAAGAACACTGATACTTTTAAAATTAGACATATCGGCATTATTAGGGTATACTGGTGCTGTTTTTAAACAGTTTTTCGGAACTAGTTTTGGAATAATAATATCATTTCTGGCCTTATCACTTTGGGTTATTTTACCAATTTTAAGAATTGTTTTTAAAGCAAAAAAGAAGGATTTTTAATTATCAATCATTTTAAAATTAAACGTAACTATTATCACATAATAAATTAATTGAGATGATTAGATTTGCAGTATGATTTCAGCAATCGCTAATAAAATAACAGCATTTGTTTTAGTGTTTATATTATTTGCCCATAATATAAATACATTGGCGATTGTTGGCGATTTTGTTATAAATCAGGATTTCATTGCCAAAACCTTGTGTATTCAAAAAGACAACCAACAAGGATGTAATGGTAAATGTCAGTTAATGAAAGAATTAAAGGAAAATGCACCAGAATCGAATACAACAATACCGGTACAAGAAACAAAACGCTTCTCTTTAGATGCCTTTTGCTTTTATAAAATTAATTCTTCAGAAAGTCTAAATTTTGTAAGTAAAGAATATAAAATTGGGTTCAACTCGTATTCACAAAATCTACTTCAAACGTATTTCGACATCGATACGCCTCCTCCTATTTTCATCTAGTATTTTATAGCTTATTAATTACGCTTTTCTGGCTTTTCCCTAAGCTGGTAAGAGGTAGTGCGCAATGCAAAAATTTACGGCATGACTTTTTTACGCAAACATTTTGCGAATTTTTATGCCACATGAAATTTAAAAAAATAAATAGATGAAATGCCTATCAACATAATATTCAAACTTTTCGATATGTTTCGAAAAGGCATCGCATCTGACCACTAAAATAATAAAAACTACAGATGAAATTTAAATATATTTTACCAATACTGTTCATAGCTATACTAGTTACATCTTGTTCGTCAGATAATGATGATGACATAATTATTAATGAAATTGAAGGGCTTATTAAAGTTCAAGACCTTTCGAACAGCACCCATACTATCGAATTGTATAATGCTACGGGCACATTTAAAACAGGATATAATGCCATCAGTATTCGCATTAAAGACAACACTTCTAACTCTTATATGGAAAATGCCACGGTATCATGGAATCCAATAATGCAAATGCCAACTATGCAACATTCTTGTCCTAAATCTACTATTACAAAGGCTTCGGGAAAAGATACCGTTTATGAGGGTTTCATAGTTTATCAAATGGCAAATCTAGATGGTTCTGGCTGGTCCTTAACTGTAAATTATAGCATAAATGGTGTTGAATATACTACAACAGATACTATAACCGTAATGCAAAATGCTAAACAAAATGTTACCAGTTTTATGGGAACAGATGGTAGTCGCTATATAATATCATTGGTAGAACCAAAAACTCCAAAAATAGCTATTAACAACATGACCGTTGGTTTGTATAAAATGGAAACTATGATGTCCTTTCCTGTTGTTGAAAATTACAAAATCACTTTAGATCCTCGTATGCCTGGAATGGGTAACCATAGTTCACCAAACAATACAGATTTAACTTTTAAAGCAGAAGACGCCATGTATCATGGAAACCTATCACTTACCATGACAGGCTATTGGGTACTTAATTTAAAATTGCTAAATACTCAAAATGAAGTACTAAAAGGTGAAGACATTACAACTGAAATCGCCCAAAGTTCTTTGTATTTAGAGATAGAATTTTAGATAATATTTATTATTTACAAACACATTAAACAATTTCAATGTGTTTGCTTCAAAATTTAACCAATGAAAAAGTATATCATATTGGTTGTTAGTATATTATTTACCGGACTAACATTCGCTCAAGACATAGAAAACAACATTAAAAAGGACACGACTAGTTTAGATGAAATTATTGTTGTTGGAAGACGCAAACTAAGTAACTACCGCCAAAATAAAATAGTATCGAGTATAGATGATTTTTTAGAAAACTCTAATAAAATCACTATGATAAAGCGCGGAAATTATGCTTGGGAAGCATCAATCAATAATATGAATAGTAACAGACTGGCTATAACTATTGATGGTATGCAAATTTTTGGAGCTTGCACCGATAAAATGGACCCCATCACTTCGTATGTAGATGTTTCAAACTTGGAAAAAGTGAGTGTAGGCTCAGGTCAAGAAGGAACAGAAAACGGTCATTGCCTTGGTGGTGGTATCGACTTGCAATTGCCACAATCCACATTTTATGATTCAGGGTTAAAAACAAACATCGATTTAGGTTACGAATCTAATGGCAATTATAAAACTACTGGCTTAGATATTGAATATTCCAACACTAAGTTCTATTTAAATGCCGATGGGATTTACAGAAAATCTGATAATTATAAAGCCGGAGAAAACAAGGAAATCCTTTATTCCCAATTTGAAAAATATAACATTTCATTACAAAGTGGCTTTAAATTAAACGAACATGAGTCTATAGATGCCAATGTGATTTACGATAAAGCTACCGATATAGGTTATCCAGCTTTACCCATGGATGTATCGCTGGCTGAAGCCTTAATTACATCCATAACACATAATTACACCAACGATTCAACTTTTATAAAATCTTTAGTAACCAAGGTTTACTTTAATACCATAACCCATATTATGGACGACTCAAAACGTCCAGATGTACCCATTCGTATGGATATGCCAGGGTGGAGCGACACCTATGGTTTTTATAGTAAAGCAAGTGTTAGAGCAAATAAGCACGATGTCACTTTCAATATTAACGGTTACTACAACAGGTCTTTGGCAGAAATGACCATGTATCCAAATGATTCTAATCAACCTGCTATGTTTATGTACACGTGGCCAGATGTTAGAACACTATATACAGGCGTTTACGCCAAAGACAGCTATAGTTTAAATACACATGAAACACTTTCAACATCACTTCGGTTTGGTTTTCATAAAAACCGAATTGCAAAAGAAACAGGTTTGGAAAGTCTTCAAATATTCTATCCGGAAATTTCAGATTCAAAAAGTAGATTATTAACTAGTTTTTCATCCAATTATGAGATAAAAAAGAATGCGCTCGACATAACATTGGGTCTTGGGTATGGCGAAAGAGCGCCGACAGTTAGCGAAGGCTATGGTTTTTTCCTGTTCAACAGTTTCGATAATTACGATTATATTGGAAATCCTACTTTAAGAAATGAAAAAGCTGTTGAAGCCAATTTCAAAACAAACTACCATTTTAAGAAATTTCATATAGGAATTGAATCTTCTTATTTTCATATTATGGATTATATTATTGGAGAAATTGATGCTACTTTAAGCCCGATGACAATTGGAGCGAATGGCGTACAAGTATACACCGCTTTAAATTCTGCTACTATTTTTGATGTGTATTTGAATTCTTCCTACCAATTTTCAAAAACATTCTCAGTTAACGGAACGGTTGGTTACAATTATGGAAAAGGAAGCAACAACGAACCGTTGCCGCTTATAAAACCATTTTCATATTTAGCAGAAATTAATTATTCAACACCTCGTTTTAACGCAGCAATTCAACTTGAAGGCAATGGAAACCAAAGTAAGTATAGTAGTTTTTATGGTGAAGATGAAACGCCACAATATGCTATTTTAAATCTAAATTTTGGAAATATATTTTACATAAAAGAGCATAAGGTTGTATTAAAATATGGCATCGAAAATCTATTAGACACCTACTATTCTACTTATGCCGATTGGAATAACATACCAAGACAAGGTAGGAATATGTATATAAACCTATCCTATTTAATACCTTAGCTTTTTGCGCATAATCTAAAAAAATACACGTATTAAAAACTGACATTTATCATGTTTTAGAATTTTGATAAAAATTACATTTGTTTTGTTTAAAAAGACATTTTTGTCCTTTATTCTAATTTAACCGTTTTCTAAAGTTCAAATTTTGTTCATTAATGAAAATACTAATCAAAACTAAATAAATATGTTATCAAAAAAACAAGCACGTGCCTTTTTTCTTGGAGGAACTGTCGTTACTTTTTTAATATTTATTGGTCTTACCATTTACTCGTTTAGTAAAGCTCAAGATCAATCAAATGATGAAAATATAACAGAAGCGGTTGTACGAGGAAAACATCTTTGGGAAGAAAATAATTGTATGGGATGTCATACACTATTAGGCGAAGGAGCTTATTATGCTCCAGAATTAACGAAAGTAATCGAACGTAGAGGTCCGGGGTACATCAAAGCAGTATTAATGACACCCGTTTCATGGGAACCTAATGGAAGAAAAATGGTGGCTTATGGCTTTTCAAAAGAAGAAGCAGAGGACCTAATTGCCTTTTTTGAATGGATAGGCGGAATTGATTTAAATGGCTTCGACCGCGTTGTATCACCATTATCTAAAGACGAAAACTAAACTAAAAAATTATGAAATATAAATCACAAAAAGTAGCGTATTGGTTTTTTGCGCTTTCAATGTTATTATTTGGATTACAAATAGTATACGGTTTTATAATGGGTTTTGCACATGCTGGAATGGATGGATTGCACGATGTCATTCCTTTTAACACGGCAAGAGCAGTTCACACAAATTTATTAGTCGTTTGGCTGTTGTCTGGTTTTATGGGAGCAGCATATTATATAATCCCAGAAGAAGCACAACGTGAATTAGTAAGTGTGAAACTTGCTTATGTACAGTTAATAAGTTTAGCCCTTGTAGGCGTAACCGCTATTGTTGGATATCATTTTAACTATTGGGAAGGACGTAAGTTTTTAGAAATTCCTAGACCTTTAGATTATTTAGTAGTTGCAAATGTACTTTTATTTTTAGGACTTATTTTAGTAACACTATTTAAAGGGAAACGCAGAACGACAACGGCTTTAGTGCTTTCAATGGGACTTCTATTTGCAGCACTTTTATACTTGCCTGGGATGCTTCCTTTTGATAGTCAAGTAAAAGATTCATTCTTTAGATGGTGGGTTGTGCATTTATGGGTAGAAGGTGTTTGGGAATTAATTATGGGTGGTATCTTATCTTTCTTATTAATTAAACTTACAGGTGTAGATAGAGAAGTTATTGAAAAATGGCTATACGTTATTGTTGGCTTAACATTCTTATCGGGAGTTTTAGGAACAGGACACCATTACTACTACATTGGCGTAAACAAAATTTGGTTAATTGTTGGTGGAATTTTCTCTGCACTAGAGCCTTTAGCATTTTTAGCAATGGCCTTATTTGCAGTTAATATGTACCGAAAAGGAGAAAAGAAGCATCCTAATAAATTAGCTTTATACTGGACACTAGGTGCGGCTATTGTATCGTTTGTAGGTGCTGGATTGTTAGGTTTCGCACATACTTTACCTCAAACCAATTTATATACACACGGAACTTTAGTTACCGCCATGCATGCTCACTTAGCCTTTTGGGGTGCTTATGCTATGATAGTTTTAGCAATTATTAGCTATAGTTTACCAAACATGACCGGAAGAAAATTATACGACAGTTCCATAGGAAGAATGGCTTTTTGGTTCTCAAATATTGGAATCATTGGAATGACAGTTGCTTTTGGAGTTGCTGGTGTTGTTCAAGTGTATTTAGAACGTAAATTGAAAATGGATTTTATGGAAGTTCAAAAAGAAGTAGAAATTCATTTTATCGTATTAATAATCTGTGCTACATTATTTACCACAGGAATAATTTTATACATGGTAGATTTTTATAAACACGGAAGACCTACAGACGAAGCCTTAGATACGTCTTCAAACTAATTTTATAGTAATTATTTAAGCCAGAGTTAATTTTCACACAGATTCTTAACTCTGGTTTTTTTATTAAAAAAATAAAAAATGAATCAACCATATTATTATGCAATAGACAAAGAAATAGATGTTTTTGAGCATGCCTATACCTGTAAGCTTCCGCTTTTGTTAAAAGGTCCAACTGTAACCGGAAAGTCTCGTTTTATAGAACATATGGCTCATAAATTAAAATCAACTTTAATAACTATTTCTTGTCATGAAGAAACATCTTCTACAGATTTAATAGGAAGATATATTATTAAAGGTGCTGAAACAGTTTGGTTAGATGGTCCACTAACTACGGCTGTTAAAAATGGGTGTGTTTTGTATTTAGATGAAATTGCCGAAGCACGACCAGACGTTATTGTAGCCATACATTCATTAACAGACCACAGACGAGAATTGTTTATTGATAAGTTAGGTGAAACAGTAAAAGCGCATGAAAATTTTATGCTGGTTGCGTCATTTAACCCAGGATATCAACGTGGATTTAAGGAATTAAAACCGTCAACAAGACAACGATTTGTTGCTATTTCGTTTGCATATCCAGAACCCAAAATAGAAGCAGAAATTTTAACTTCAGAAACTGAAATAGAATTAGATATTGCTAAAAAACTGGTAAACATTGCTACAAAAATCAGAAACTTAACAGAGCTCGGATTAACAGAAACTGTGTCAACCAGGTTACTAGTAGATGCAGCCAAATTAATTCATAAAGGGCTTCCCAAACGGCTTGCAGTTCATGTCGCTGTTGTTGAACCTTTAACTGACGATTTAGAAGTTATACAAGCTCTTAAAGATTTAAGTGATTTAATGATATAAAAAAGTATTCAGTATTCAGTCTCAGTACTCAATGAGTACTGAAAACTGAAACTGAGACCGAAAACTATGTTTGAATTCGAACCGGACGAATATATATTTACAAAATTTGCATTCTTTTTTAAGAAACGGAAAAAGAAAAAGGAGGAAGCACTTGAGCATGCCGTAAATTTAAGTGATGTAAAACCTCGACTAACCATTTTCGCCCGTGCCATTACTGGTCAATCTATTGAAATTTTTGAAGCTGAACGTGAAGGTGGCTATAAAAACAACAACTTTTTTTTACCAACAAAATTTTTTGATTTCGAAACTGAGGAAGAAAATCTGTCATTTTATTTATTCAGAATCTTATACCTCTCCATTCAAAAAAATTTAGATTATAATTGGAACGATACTTTAGAACACGACACGCCCGAATCTCAACAAAAAGCGCAAGAAACTTCACATCAGGTTTTAAAAGAATTATTTAATCAATTGCCAATCACTGAAAAATACCATCAAAAGTTCGTTTCTTTTTATGAAAATAAAGCAACCGAAAAACAACCGGCAGACTTTACGTTTATCTACGGAAAATGGATGAAAAATTCACCAGATGACGACTCAGAAAATCAACTTAAAAACTTTACAGAAAAGGTAAAAACGGCTGATCAAGAAAAACCAAAAACCATTATAAAATCGAAGGCCGTTGAAGAAATAATTTCTGTTCAAATAGACCAAAAACAAATGGAAGATGCCGTTTTACAGCATCAATTTGAAAAGGCTGAAACTGCCGAAGAATTTGGTGGTAATTTTAGAGATATGGATGGTGATGATGATTTAGAAGACCATTCCAACGCACTCGATGAAGTACAAATGAAACATACCGTTCGAGTTGATGATACTGCACACTCTGTCTATCAAGCTGAATTTACCGAAAACACGACCATCTCAGAAAGCGCAGAAAGCGAAAGCAACGGACCCTTTATACACTACGATGAGTGGGATTATTCAAAACGTACTTACAAGGAAGATTTTTGCAAAGTGTATCCAAAAACCCAATTAAAAACAGATACGTCTTATTATAAAAAAACACTTAACGAAAATCGTTCTACATTAGTTGGTTTGCGCAAAATGCTCACTACTGTAAACAATAAATACCAGCAACAACGCAGACAAACACAAGGTGAAGAATTTGATATAGATGCGATAACCGATTTATATATCGATGTAAAATCAGGTCATACCCCTTCTGAAAAAATATATTTATCCAAACGGAAAAAAGAAAAAGATTTATCCATTTTATTGTTATTAGATATTAGTCTTTCTAGCGATGGATACGCGGCTGGAAATCGAGTAATTGATGTAGAAAAACAAGTTTCCATATTATTTGGAGAAATTTTAAATGAATTTAATATCGATTTTTCGATTGATTGTTTTTACTCTAAAACCCGAAATCACTCCTCCTATTTAAGTCTTAAAGATTTTGACGACAATTGGGATACTGCCAAACACAGAATTGGTGGTATCGAACCAAGTGGTTATACACGTATTGGAGCTGCATTGCGGCACTCTGGGGCATTATTAGACAAACGCGATACCAAAAATAAATGGGTGATTTTAATATCGGATGGTAAACCAAATGACTACGATAAGTACGAAGGAAAGTATGGTGTAAATGATGTAAAACAAGCATTACGGGAACTTAACGAACGCCAAATTAACTCTTATGCTTTAGCCATAGAAGCACAAGCTAAATATTATTTACCGCAAATGTTTGGGCAAAACCATTACCAAATATTAACCACACCGGTTGAATTACTACAATCGTTAGTAAAGTTGTATGAAAAAATTAAGCATCAATCATAAAATCTAATCGACTAAAAAACATATTGCATTAATGAGTGACGCAACTATAAACTACAAAAACATCTATTATCCGCCAGGAGGCATTCTTATCTGGATTATCATTTTTTTAGAGCTTTTTACTTTTGGGGCAGCGCTAATTGCCATGGTTTTTTACGGCAAACAAGAAGTAGAAATATTCCATAATTCCAGACTTCAATTAAACGCCACTATTGGCATGATAAACACCATCTTTTTATTAACCAGTGGTTATTTTATGGCTATTTCTGTTGAAGAATTAAAAAGAAAAAACATCCAGAAGTTTAAACAACTATTATCGCTTACCATGCTTTTTGGTCTGTTCTTTTTAGCCTTAAAAAGCTTTGAATATTACGCAAAACTACAAGAAGGATTAGACATTAGTTACAACACGTTTTTTACATTCTACTGGATGCTCACACTATTTCATGTTATTCATGTACTTGTTGGGTTAATAATTTTAATCTCTGTTTACTTCGGAATAAATAATAAAAAATCAACCACAACTATTGAAGATGTTGAGGCAAGCGCCGCCTTTTGGCACATGTGCGATTTAATTTGGATTTTAATTTTCCCTGTAATCTATTTACTTTTTTAGCATGCATAAAACAAACACCATAACATATATTATTTTAATAGCACTTACTATCGCATCGGCGTTATTATCAAAACTTGATACAACATATGTTGCAATCCTGATTTTATTGCTAGCCGTAATAAAATTTATTGGAATTTCGTTTCAGTTTATGGAACTAAAAAAGGCACACCCGTTCTGGAAAGGTGCAATTCTTGGATTTTTAATACTATTTACAGTTATAATACTTGCCGTATAAAAACTAAATTATTTCCAAAACTCATCAACTAAGTTATCTTCAAACGCTGCATCATCATGTGTTTTTTCAATATAACTTAATTCATCATCGGTAGCCACCTTTTGAATTTCAGGAAAAAGAATTCGCTCCTCAAAACGAATGTGTTTATCTAATTCTTCTTCTATTTTACTTAAAACTAAAGCATCAACTCCATCGTTTTCAAACAATCGAATTAATCGTCTGTGATCTGCCAATGCTCTTTTTACAAATTCATTACTAGTGCCTAAAATAGTAAAAACATACTTTTCTTCCATTTCAAAATGAGGAATTAAATGGGCCATAAAAAACCAATCTGCATACTTTTTTATTCTATTTGGCTCAATGTTTTTGCTAAATCCAGCTCGAATTTTCCAAGACAATAACAATCCATGATGATGGTCTCTGCTTAACGGCTGTAATGCCTTGTGTCGTTTTATTGGTTTACTTTTCATGAATGTTTATATTTTAAAATATTTATAATAATAAGGATAATTCCTAACGGTAATAACCCGCTAAATAAAAATAGTAAGACGTGATAATTTGGCATAAATCCACGTTCAAAATAAAATAGACATCCTTGAACTATCAATAGAATTTCGGTTAATAAAAAGCCTAAAACAAATGCGCTAATTCCAACGTGAAGCCATTTATCATTTATAACTAACTTGCTTTGTAAAATAAATGAAAACAAAAATCCAGAAATAATACCTAGCATCGTTAAATGAATAAAACCAATTACAAAATTTCTGTGTTGATAAGCCACTTGAGAAACTTCGGGTATTAACGAAACTAATTGCACTATGCTTTTTAATGCAAAACAAGAAATGGCAAAATAGTATAGATAACGAGTGAGTTTAAACCGTTCATTTAAAGTTGATCTCATGTAAGGTTTGATGAGGTTTAAAAACAGAATTAGTGTAAAAAATTGAATCAAAACTCCTGCTCCATTAAGCCAAAACAATACTATATGAGGTGCAAACCAATTTACTGGCAACGCTAAAGTTAGTATCGTTGAAACAATTAAAAGCTTAAAAAACAACCTGAATTGTTTAGAATCTCTAAGTTGAATTTGATGAAAAAATAAGGCGATAACCGCAATTAAATACCACCCATTAAATTGAAAGTGGAGAAAAAACTGTATCGCTATCTGATAAAATGAGGATGTATTTCCCAACATAGAAACCGCTGGCCCTAAACACCAAACACCAACAGTAGATAATAACATAAATAAAAGCGAAGTTTTTAATAAGCATCGACTCGCTATATTTTTAATTTTATGATGCTTCCAGATGAGGTATACAAAATAGTAACTACAAAAAATATGTAAGGTCGAAAACGAAATAGAAATTGCAGCATACCCTTGTAATGGAAAACTAAGCATCATGCCCACAACAGCAACTTCAGTTAACCAAAACAAACGATTATAAATTGGTTTTTTTTCGGGAATAAAATAATGAACTATGAGTGTAAACAGCATTAAATACACCCAGCCCAACATGGCTACATGCGAATGTGCGTGGGTTAAAAAGCGATAATTAAACCCAATAGGGTTAATAGATGTGTAACGGAGTGCCAGCCCCATTAAGGCGGCAATTAAAAAATTAAATAAACATACAACTACTAATTTTCTTTGCACTTTCTAACTTATCTGTGAGTTAATTTAAATTAAAAATTCCAGAATAACCTTTCGAGCATTCTGGAATCTTAAAATTGAAGCTATTATTTAAAATTGCTATTAAGCAAATTGTTGTTCTAATTTAACGGCTCCAGGGAATAGAATGTTATTTTCTAAGTGTATGTGTAAGTGTAAATCTTGTTCAAAATCTTTAAGCATAGCGAAAGCTACTTGATAGGTATTGCATCCATCTGCTGGCGGATTGTAATTGTTAGTTAATTCTGCAATTTTTCTGAAGCGCTCACCTTCATTGTCGTGTTCTTGCATCATCGTAGCGATTGGGTTTTCAACGGTGCCAAATTCTGGTGACTTTACGACTCCATTTTCTAATTTCGCATTCACCATTTCTTTTACAAGTGGAAAAACAATTGTTTCTTCATCTTTCATATGTGAAGTCAATGCATTGGCACAAGCAATAAATTCTTCATTTATTTTAAATAATTCCGGATGTCTTTCTCCATGAACACTACATAGTTTATTTAAAAACTGAAGCAATACCGGTAATTTTTCTGCTACGTATCTGTGATGTTTTTTCTCTATATAATCTGCCAATAAGTCTAACGGCCATGATTTATAATCTATAGATTGATCTGTTTTTGAATTTAAAACAGCACGCAATTCATCTAAAAGTGTATTCACTTCTATCCCTTTTTTATTGCACACTTCTTCAACGGTTCTATCGCCTTTGCAGCAAAAGTCGATGCCGTAGTTACTAAATACTGCCGCAGTTCTAAAATCGTCTGCAACAAATTGTCCTATTTGTTTTTCTGAATTTCTATTTAATACTTCCATAATATTTTTTATTTCGGATGTTTTTATCCTATTTAATTTGAAATTTTTTTTTATACTTTTAAAAATGATGTGCCCGATTTTATATTAAGTGCCAATTCTTCAAGACTTGTGTTTTCTAACATATATTTTAATTCGTCCCTGACAGTTTTAAATTTATCATGTACAGGACAGGGGTGATTTTCATCACAAACTTCTAACCCTAATCCGCAGCCATTATAAATCTTATCACCATCAATCGCTTTAACTATATGAGCTAATTTAATGGAAGCTATCGTGTTTTTATCCAATTCAAAACCTCCATGAGCGCCCTTTATAGAATAAACTATGTTATGTCGCACTAAATCCTGCAATATTTTCGCTGTAAAAGCTTCTGGTGAATTTATTTCTTTAGCTATAGCTTTCGGACTTACCCGCTTATTTTCATAAGAGTTAATGGCAATAAAAATTGCTGCTTTAATTCCGTATTCACAAGCCTTTGAAAACATATTCGTTTAAATTTAATACAAATATATAAAGATATTTTTAATTAGGACAATTTTATCTTAATTAATTTATTTGTATTTATTTCGAAACCATACTTTTTGCCATTCGCGCTTCAAAATCAAAAAAGAAACGTCTTCAGATAGTTTGAGTATATCTTCTCCCTGCAAGGCTTTTACTTGCTTTTCTGGTACGTCAATAATGTATAATAAGTTTAAATAATCGGTAAATTTTTCTTGTATCAGTTTATAAACCGTTTCATGAAGTAGAAATTTCAAACTGGAAGGTAGCACATCCTCATGAAAATCTAAATTAATATTAGCCAACAAAAAATCCTTATTAAGTTGAAGCACTAGTTTTTTATATAAATCTAATTGATTTGCCTCTTCAATTAAATCTTCAAAGTTAACGGGTAACTGCATTATACGGTTCTGTTCATTAAGCTATTTCCAAAGTCCTTCAGCAAAGCTTTTTTATCATTTGAAATAGTAATTGACTCTAAAACAGTGAAAGCCTTATCGGTGTAATCTTGAATCGCAAATTTTGTTGCTTCGGCAGAACCAGAGGAATCAAAAAACTGTTTAGCAGTAATTATTTTAGCTGAAATATCTTCTGGATTTGAAGAAAATAATCGTTTCAATTCTAAACTATCCTGTTCGTTTGAAAATTCTAATGCCTTTAAATACAAATACGTTTTTTTGTTTTCAATAATGTCCCCGCCAACCTGCTTTCCAAAAGATTTTGGATCTCCAAAGGCGTCCAAATAATCGTCTTGTAATTGAAATGCAATACCTAAATTTTTTCCAAATTCATAAATAGCGTTACAATCCTTTTCAGAAGCATTAGCAACAATAGCACCCATTTTCATGGCCGCACCTACTAATACCGCTGTCTTATATTCAATCATTTTCAAGTATTCAGGAATAGTAACGTCGGCTCTTGTTTCAAAATCCACATCGTATTGCTGTCCTTCACAAACCTCCAAAGCCGTTTTACTAAATAATTTAGCCAATGCTTGGAAAGTAGCGGGTTCATACTTTTCAAATAATTGATAAGCCATTATTAACATGGCATCACCAGAAAGGATCCCTGTGTTTATACTCCACTTTTCATGCACTGTTTTATTTCCACGACGTAACGGCGCATCATCCATTATATCATCATGTACTAAAGAAAAATTATGAAATACTTCCACACTTAAAGCCGCATTAAGCGCTTTTTTATAGTCACCATTAAAAATTTCAGCAGTCATTAATGTAAGCACGGGGCGCAAGCGTTTACCTCCTAAATTTAAAATATACTGAATAGGTTCGTATAGTCCTAATGGCTCTTTTACAGTTGAATATGCTTCTAGATATTCAACAAACTCTTTTTGGTATTTTTCTATTGAAAGCATGAAGCAAAAATAAAGTAATTACCCGTATTAAAAAGTTTGAATATTAATTTATTGTTAAATAATTGTAAAACTTTGGAAACTTATTTTGTTTTTAAAGTTTCCATTGTATCTTTGCACCCGATTATGAGAGAAAAAATTATACAAAAATCCGCCGAATTATTCTTAACACTTGGTTTTAAAAGTGTAACCATGGATGATATTGCCAATGAAATGGCGATTTCTAAAAAAACCATTTATGTCCATTTTGCTAACAAAACTAAACTTGTTGAAGCCGTCACTTTTGAAGTGTTTGCCAATGTATGTGAAGGTATTGATAGTATATGTGACACATCGCCAAATCCCATTCAACAATTATACGATATTAAAATATTTGTGATGCAATATCTTAAAAATGAAAAAACATCACCTCAATTTCAACTTAAAAAATATTACCCACAAATATACCAGCGCTTGCATTTAAAACAATTTGAAAAAATGCACGAATCGGTTCAGGAGAGTCTTCAAAATGGTGTAGATACTGAATTGTTTCGATCTGATATTAATGTAGATTTTATTTCTAGAATGTATTTTAATGGCATGACAGGGATAAAAGACGATTCTTATTTTCCATCAGAATTGTATAACATGGAATACCTTATGGAAAGCTTATTAGAATACCACTTAAGAGCTATTATTACCGATAAAGGACTACAAATATTAAATAAATTTATAACAAAAAATCAATCATAAAATGAAGTACAAACTAATTTTAATTTTTAGTTTATTCCTATCTATATGCGGGTTTTCACAAGAAAACAAGCACAGCTTTACGCTACAGGAAGCTATAGATTATGCTTTACTAAACAATCGAACTGCAAAAAATGCAGCATTGGATATTGAAGCGGCAAAACAACAGAAATGGGAAACCACATCAACAGGTTTGCCACAGATTTCGGCCGAAATTGGGTATCAAAACTTTTTAAAACAACAGGTGTCTTTAATTCCTGCTGAATTTTTTGGTGGAAATCCAGGCGAATTTGCCGAAGTTACTTTTGGCACCAAACAAAGTGTAAATGCTACCGCTACACTAAGTCAGAAACTTTTTGATGGCTCATATCTTGTAGGATTACAGTCTGCTAAAGTGTTTTTAGAAATTTCAAAAAACGCTAAAATTAAAACCGATTTAGAAGTAAGAAAAGCAGTTATTAATGCTTACGGAAATGTGTTGATTGCTGAGGAAAGTGTTGCCATTCTTGAAAAAAACAAATCGATACTAGAAAAAAATCTAAACGATTTAAAAAAAATCTATGAGAATGGTTTAGAAGAAGAAGAAAGTGTTGAACAATTACAAATAACACTACATGGCGTAAACAGCTCGTTAAGCAACACGATTCGTTTAAAAACTTTGGCTTATCAAATGCTAAATATAACATTAGGCATTGATGTTTATAGTAAAACTATGCTAACCGATAGTCTTGAAACTTTAACCGTTCAAAATATGTCGTTAGAACTTATTGATTCAAATTTAGATTTAAATAATTCTATTGATTATCAAATCGCAGAAAATGATAAACGCGCAAAAGAGCTTATGCTAAAACTAGAAAAAAGCAAAGCGCTTCCAACATTGAATACTTTTATTAATGGAGGTTATTCAGGATTTGGAGACGAATTTAAATTTACAAGTAACGAGCAAAAATGGTTTGGCTCCTCATTGTTTGGTGTCAATATGAGCATTCCCATTTTTAGTTCTTTAGGCCGAAGTGCGGCTACACAACGCGCCAAAATAAATCTAGAAAAAGCAAAAGACGATTTAATTGAAACCGAACAAAAATTACAACTTCAAACAGCAGCGGCTAAAAGTGATTATCAATTCGCTATTGAAGATTATGATAACAAAAAACAAAACTTAAATCTTTCAGAACGTATCGAACAAAAAAATCAAACCAAGTTTTTTGAAGGTATTGCGTCTAGTTTTGATTTAAGACAAGCACAAACCCAATTATATACAGCACAACAAGAGTTTTTACAAGCGATGCTGGACGTTATAAGCAAAAAAGCTGCATTAGAAACCATATTAAACACTATTAACTAATAAACTCAATAAAAAAAATGAAATATATATACACTTTATTAATCACTGCTTTTCTTTTTACTGCATGCGGTGGAGAAAAGAAAGGTAAATCTGTTGAAAAATTAATTGCTTCAGATGATTTAGAAGCTTTAATTCAAAAACGTGAAGAAATTGATGCAAAACAACAAGCATTTGCCGGACAATTAAAACTAATTAACGACAGAATTTCAGAATTAGATACTATAAAAAAATTACCCTTAGTAACCTCTGTAATGGTTAAAGCTGAAAAATTTGATCACTTTTTGGAGCTACAAGGTAACGTTCAAACTAAAAAAAATCTTGTTATTTATCCTGAAATGGGTGGCACACTAACACGAGTTTATGTAAAAGAAGGACAGAGCGTTACAAAAGGACAATTACTTGCAACAATCGATGATGGCGGACTAAGCCAACAAGTAGCTCAAATGCAAATTCAAGCAGATTTGGCAAAAACCACTTTTGAGCGTCAAGAACGCTTATGGCAACAAAAAATTGGTAGCGAAATTCAATATCTTCAAGCAAAATCTAGTTTTGAAGCGCAACAACGCGCTGTAAACCAATTAAAAAGTCAACTTGGCAAAACGTCTGTTAGAGCACCGTTTACTGGAGTTATTGATGATGTTATTACAGACCAAGGTAGTGTAGTAGCACCAGGTCAATCGCAATTAATGCGTATTGTAAATTTAGAAGAAATGTACATTGAAACCGATGTGCCAGAAAATTATATTTCTAATGTTACTGTAAATAAAGATGTCAAGGTTGAATTCCCAATTTTAGGAAAATCAATGGATGCAAAAATTAGACAAGCTGGTAATTTTATAAACCCAGCAAATCGAACTTTTAAAATAGAAGTTGCTGTGCCTAATAAAGACAAAAGCATAAAACCAAACCTTACGGCCAGATTAAAAATTAACGATTATACTAACGAGAAAGCCATTTTAATTCCACAAAGCATCATTTCAGAAAATGCAGAAGGAGAGCAATATATTTACGTTATCGTGAATAAAAACGCAGATAACGAAGGCGAAGCAAAACGCATCATTATAGAAACAGGAAGATCACAAGACGATGTGATAGAAGTTGTTAAAGGTCTTGAAAACAGTGCTGAAATTATTCAGGAAGGTGCAAGAAGTGTTAAAGACGGGCAAACTGTTAAAGTGATAAATAGTCTGTAGGCATTAGTCTTTAGACATTAGTCGCTATTGACACGGTCTAAAGACCACCAACTAAAAAAAACATCAGATGAAAGACATAAAATTTAAATTTGAAGATTTACAAGTTTATCAAAAAGCATTAGATTTTGTTGATTTATCATATAAGACTGTTAAAAAATTTCCAGATATAGAACGTTATGCTTTAACATCACAATATACTAGAGCCTCATTATCCATTGCATTAAATATTACTGAAGGTTCTGGTGATACAAACTCACAATTTAATAGATTTTTACAAATAGCTATTGGTTCTGTAAAAGAATGTGTTGTATGTATAACGATTGCAAAAAGATAAGGTTACATAAAAATTGAACAAGAAATAGAATTAAGAGAAAAACTTGAAGAATTATCAAAAATGATAACAAGTCTTCAAAAATATCTCAAAACAAACACTAAAAACTAACGTCTAAAGACTACAGACTAACGACTTATAATAATGACGAAACAACCAAAACAAGTAGATAAAGAATTCAAGCTATCGGCGTGGGCTATTCACAATAAAACCACCATTTATATGTTGATGGCCATGATACTCTTTTTAGGTATTTCAGCCTATTTTAAAATGCCCAGAGAGAGTTTCCCGGAGATTAAAGAAACTAAAATTTATGTAAGCACACCTTTTTTTGGAAATACGGCGGAGGATATTGAGAAATTAATTACCGATCCGGTGGAAGACAAATTAAAAACGGTAAGTAATGTTGTTGAAATTACCTCAACTTCACAAGAAGATTACTCCATGGTTGTTGTTGAGTTTGATGAAGGTATTACGGTAGACCAAGCGAAGCAAAAAGTAAAAGACGAAATAGATTCTGAAACTGCTGGTGAAGATTGGCCCACATTTAATGGTGCTAAAGTAGAACCAAACGTTTTTGAGCTAAGCATGTCTGAAGAAATGCCTATTCTTAACATAAATATTTCTGGCGATTATCCTGTTGAAAAACTAAAAGAATTTGGAGAATACCTTCAAGATGAAATTGAAGAATTAATTGAAATTAAGAAAGTAGACATTCGTGGTGCACAAGAAAAAGAAGTAGAAGTCGCTGTAGATATCTATAAAATGATGGCATCGCAAGTTAGTTTCGACGATATAATCGGGGCCATCAACAGAGGCAACATGACTATGTCTGCAGGGAACTATATTACAAGTGGCCAGCGACGCACCATTAGAATTCTTGGAGAAATAGACAATCCTAATAATTTAAAAAACTTTGTAGTAAAAACAGAGCACAACAATCCTATTTATTTAAAAGATGTTGCCGATATAAGCTTTAAAGAAAAAGACAAAACTACATACGCACGAGAGTTTAATGACCCTGTAGTGATGCTGGATGTAAAAAAACGATCTGGCAAAAACATGGTTGAAGCTGCCGAAAAAATTAACTTAATTGTTAAAGAGGCAAAAGCCAATGTGTTTCCGAGCAACCTAAAAGTCACCATTACTAACGACCAATCTTCCAAAACCATTGGGCAGGTTGACGATTTAGTTAACAATATTATTTTTGGTATCATACTGGTTGTGACCGTTTTAATGTTCTTTTTAGGATTTAAAAACGCCTTATTTGTTGGGTTCGCTATACCCATGTCTATGTTTATGTCTTTAATGATTTTAAACTTATTAGGCTATACTATGAACACCATGATTTTATTCGGACTTATCATGGGTCTTGGGATGCTGGTAGATAATGGTATTGTGGTAGTTGAAAACGTATATCGACTCATGGACGAAGAAGGCATGAGTAGAAAAAAAGCAGCTAAAAAAGGGATTAGCGAAATTGCCTACCCTATTATTATTTCAACAGCAACTACTGTCGCAGCATTTATTCCTTTAGGGTTATGGCCCGGGGTTATGGGAGAATTCATGATATATTTTCCAATAACATTATCGGTAGTTTTAGGTTCCTCATTATTTGTGGCTATATTTTTTAATTCTGTTTTAGTATCTCAGTTTATGACTGTTGAAGACAAGGATATGCCGCAAAAACGAATTATATACATTACCTCCATCATATCAGTAATAGGACTTTTCATTTTTATTATTGGAGGTGATTATAGCGCTCTAGGTTCCCTAATGATCTTTACCGCAATCATGCTATGGGTTTATCGTTTGTTCGTGCGAAAAATGTCTAATAATTTTCAAACTAACACCTTAGTGAAATTTGAAAATTATTATGAAAAATCGTTAAAAGCGGCATTATTAGGAAAAAGACCTTATTTAATAAGTATAGGAACTTTTATATTACTTATAATATCATTTATTGGTTTTGGAATCTCACTAAGCACACAAAGAACGGAAGTACAATTCTTTCCTGAGAATAAACCAAATCAAATCATTGTATATATCGAATACCCTGAAGGAACCGATATTGAAAAAACCAACACCATCACCAAAGAAATTGAAAAGAAAGTGTATCATGTTTTAAATGAAGACATGTATAAAAAAGATGGCTATAATTTTATGGTAGAAAGCGCCGTTTCACAAGTTGGTGAAGGTGCAGGAAATCCACAAACAGATGGCGGTTCAGCTGCCGAAATGCCCCATAAAGGTAAGATTACGGCCTCTATGCGCGAGTATAAGTTTAGAGAAGGCGAAGACAGTGAGTTAATGCGTCAAAAAGTTCAGGAAGCATTGGTAGGTATTTATCCTGGGGTATTAATATCAGTTGAAAAAGATGCGAATGGCCCACCTGCAGGTGCTCCTATTAATATTGAATTAGAAGGTGATGATTATTCTGAACTTATAAACGCTGCTGAAAAAATGCGTGACTTTATTAATTCCAGAAGTATTGCTGGAATCGATGAGTTGAAAATTGATGTAAACAAAAATAAACCTGCCATGCAAGTGGTTGTTGACAGAGAAAAAGCAGGGGAATTGGGTGTTAGTTCATCTCAAGTTGGACAACAATTAAGAAACTCCATTTTTGGTTCTAAGGCTGGCGTGTATAAAGAAGATGGGGAAGATTACGATATTTATGTACGTTTCAACGA
>Ga0102814_10000958_pt1 | contig 20549 bp, 28 predicted proteins | sample ColrivemetaGS741_FD_79112 | JGI IMG/M metagenome (GOLD analysis project Ga0102814, IMG submission 79112) | Estuarine microbial communities from the Columbia River estuary - Flood tide ETM metaG S.741 | ecosystem: Environmental > Aquatic > Marine > Intertidal zone > Estuary | place: USA...
CGGGTGCGGAACTCCCAGAAGCACCAGTTGGGGACCTTCTTCACCTGATCCGAATCCAGCGTGAGTTGGATGAGTCCCGTGTCTGCGTTCAGCACCCTCACGTCCAACTCCGTGATGACCGGGCCCTTCGACCCCTTCATCCGGACGATTGGGGCGAAGAACTCCCAGTTGGTCATGTCGTAGGGATCGTTCCCCGGGGTGACCGGGTAGTCCGTGGACGAGGTCTGGAAGTTCATCTGCACACTGAACGGCTCGTCGGAGTACAGGTAGATGTCGTAGGTGCCCTTGGAGATCGGGACGGGCGCGGTGCCCTGCGTGGAGATCGGCAGGTACAGGCGACGCGGGGGAGTGCGGTCGTCGTACTCCTGCGGCATGAACACCGGCACGAGACGGTTGGTGAGTTTGGCCGTCCGGCGGACCGTCACGGTCTCCAGCCGGGAGATGCCGATGTTGAGCGCCTTGGCGATCTCGTCGTACTGGGTCTGGCGCGCACCGATCATGTCCATCAACTGGCGGTAGCGCTCAGACCGGGGGATGTTCACCCCATCCGGGGCGAGGATGTCGATGTCGAAGGACGCGTCCGTCGCCAACGCCCACAGCGCCTGAATGACGGCGTAGAGCGCGATGGGGTACTCCTCCACCGGAGGGATGTCCCCAGTGTCGTAGGGCCCTCCGGAGGAGTCAGCGCGGTTGTGGGCGTGCTGCCCCACCGACGTGTCGATGAAGATCTGGAGATCCTCGTCGGAGAAGTACCGCCACTTCTGTCCTTGGATCTCCCACGGCTCTCCAGCCGCCGGGGGCTCATCGAACACCAGCGTTCCGGTCAGCCCATCGATGGTGACCTTGGCCGTGACTGGGTCTACAGGGGTGCCCTCGAACAGCAAGACGAGGCTGGTCGGGTCGAACGGTCGGTGCTCCACGTTGAAGTGGTCCCGAACGCCGTCCCCAACGAACTGGAAGTCGAACGGCTGGGGGAGATCCCCCAGATCCATCCGCACCCGCTCAAGCAGTCGCTGGTTGATGGTAGAGGCCATGGGGCCAGTCTGCCGTGATTCGCATTGCGAATCAGGTCAAGCGTCAGCAGTGGTTCAGTGCCAGAGCAATCCCAGATGCTCCAGCCGGTCTGCCACAGCCTTGGGGACGAGGTACTTGCCGCCCGCCTTGAAGTGGTAGGTGTTGCCATGCCCGACGGTCATGTTCTCGATGGTCTCGGAGACCCGGACGACCACGGAATCGTTCGACATCTCGACGCCGACCTCAACAACCTCATCCACCACGGTGGGCTGCTCGGTGTTCTGGGTCAGATCGAAGACGCTGTTCTGGAACTCTTCCTCCTTGGCAGCCTTCTCCTCCGCAACCTGCGCCGCAGCGATCTGCTTCTCCGTCGCCGCCTTCGCTGCGCCTGCCTGCATCTGTCGTCCGGTGAAGTCGTTCTGCTTCTTGGTCTGTGCCACGGGTCGTGTTCCCTTCAGATGGTGGAGTTTCCAACCGCTTTCGCGTAGATGGAGACTATCAGGCGTGGTGCCGGGACTCCCGACGATTCCGCCGCCATCCGTCGGTGCCCACCGGGGTGTGCATCGCCATGATCTGCATCGGGGCCCCGGGTCGGATGGGCACCTCTGCGGGCATCATCTTGTGAGACGACTCCTTGTCGAACCCCGTGGTCTCATGCAGAGTCTTGGCGTCCTTCGGATCGTCGTAGGTCATGACGTGCTCGTACCCGGGATGTGCCGCCTCGATGATGTGCGGCTTCTGCATGTTGCTTCCCCACCACTTGACCGTGTCGAGATCGTGAGACCAGTGGAGCCCGACCCCTCCTGACTCAGAGGAAGCCTTGGATCCTCCATGGAGGTCCACCACCCGATAGAGCCGCGCCTGCGGATGCCCCTGCGAGTACCCCGACATCCCTTCGCCGGGCATGTCGAACTTCCGGCCCTTGTCCCAGTCCCCCTTGGGGAAGGGGAGTTCCATCTGTCCGAACTGTTCCTTGGAGAGGCTCACCCCCTCAGGGTAGCGATTCGCAGTGCGAACCGTCCGGACATGCCGAAGCCCCCGATGTCCGGCGAAGGATGGTCGGGGGCTTCGGAGTGAGATGGATCAGTTGGTCGAGATCGTGACGATGGCGTCGTCGGTGATCTTGCCCAGACCCCAGATCGCGTACCACGCGAGGGCATGCTCACGACCGAAGTCGATGATGCCGCCGTCGCGGAGTTCCACCGGGAGGCTGATCGCGTGCCCGAAGGCGTTGTCGCCGATCATGATGGCGTCGTACTTGTTCCCAGCGCGCTGGTTGATCTGCGTGGTCTCGATGAAGACCGTGTCGTAGAGACGACCGATCTCACCCAGCATGAAGTTGCCCGGGGCCGCGTACTTGGTGACCTCGATGAACTCCGGCGTGTCGCGCAGGCGACGCGACTGGTGCGGGTGGACGAAGCAGACGTAGGTCTCGCCCAGCCGGGGGACGTTCTTGCTGGCGAGGGTCTCGACCGCGTCCTTGACGGCTGCGGGGTTGAGCCAGAAGTCGCCGGTCAGCCCTGCGTCGTTGGCCGCCACGGTGCCCGAGTCGTAGGGCGAAATCGCGCTGCGGGTGGTCTCGGGCTGGTAGCCGAAGACCTGCGACGTGCCGGTGAGCAGCGTGTCGCGAGCCTGCTGGTCGAGGTACAGCGCCATGTTGCGGCCCAGAAGACGGGAGGCCGAAGCCATCACGTCATCGAAGGAGGCGTTGAGCAGCAGTTCCGACACCGCGACGGCGTAGCCGTGCTCCGCGACGGTGATCGAGTACTGCTCGGCGGTGATCGCGTTGGTCTCCATGCGGACGCCCTCGACCAGAGGTGCCTGATCAGCGGGGAGGTTGATGTACCGCATGAAGTTGATGGTCAGACCGGGGGCAACGCCGAGTTCGGTCTTCTTCACCGCGAACTGCTCGAACCTGAGGATCGGCATCGCTTGGAAGAGGATCTCCTTCGACCAGATGGTCTGGATCGCGGGAGTGAGGGCCTGCCCCGCCGAGTCGTACCCGGTCGGTGCGGCAGTAGCGGTGGCAGTGGCGATGCTGGAGTTCGCACCGCCGGGTGCAGAGAATGGATAGACAGCCATCAGGCGTATCTCCTATGTGAGGTGGAAGAACCGGTGTGTCACCCGAACAGTCCCCGATTCTTGGGTCCACCAGCGCCATTGCCCAGAAGGCCAGCACGGTGCTTCGCATAGTCCGCCATTGACATTCCCCGGATCTCATCCGGGCTGTACTGCCTGTTCGCCCCTGCGTTGTCCCCAGATGCCGGAGAGGTGACTCGTGCGGTCGGCATCTGTTGCCTTGCATTCTGCATTGCTTCTGCCGTTTGAGCAAGGATGCGCTCGGTTCGCGCCGCCATGTCCTCGGCAGACTGTTGGATCTCCTCGGGAGTCTCTCCAGAGATGAGGTCGAGCAGTTCCGGCGCGACACGGTCGGAGTACTGCTGCGTGATCTGGTTTCGCACGTCCATCAGTTCAGCGAACTGGGACTCGCGCTCACGAAGAGCACGCTCGGCCTCGATCTCCTGACGGAGGTCTGCCTGCTCCTTCGCCCACTGGGCTTCCTTCTCGGCGAGGAGATCCTTCACGGACAACTGGGCCAGACGATCCGCCTCAGCGGCATCCTTCGCGGCCTGCTGTGCGGCCTCCTCGGCAGTGCGGCGCTCCGTGGCCTCGGCCTCAAGGCGGGCGACGGTCTCCTGCATGGTCTCCAGTCGCTTGTAGACCTTCGACTTCTCCTGCTCGCGGGCCTTCTCCAAGTCCTCCGCAGTGAACATCTTGGGATCGGAATCAGGCTTCACCTGAATGGGAGGCGTGGGGGGCTCCGCCTGCGTGCGACCCTCGGGCTGAGGGTCCGGAACGGTTGTCACGGTCTGCTCGGACATGTGCGCCTTTCTCGTTCTACGGGTTGTTCAGACAAAGATAGCCCCACATCCCGTAGTTACGTCCAACTACGCATCAGGTCGCGCCACGGAGCGCTGCGGCAACTTCGTGCCATACGCCTTCGTGAGCAGCGTGTTCCTGATCTCTTCCTCCGCCATCGCGATCTCGGGGAAGGGCGACTGCTGGCCGAGACCACTCATGACATCGGGCACTGCATCGCCTGTGACATCCATCGGCTCCGGCGGGGGAGCAGGGATCGGCTCGCCATCCGGGCCGGTCATCATGCCGGTCATCGCCACGATGGCGGACTGGATCTGGGTCTTGATCAGAGCCAGAGCACCGTCGGCGACGGCGTCCTCTCGCAACTCGTCCCGGATCTCGATCAACTTGTCCTTCGGGAACTCCTCGCCCAGAAGACGCAGCGCACCCTCGCGGGACTCCAGTCCCAACTGGAACTTGGCCTGAATCTCGTTGAGGACGATCAACTTGTCCAGCGGGAGCGGGGGAGGGAACTCGATCTCGGTGTAGTACGTGAGCGGATCCCTCGGATCCAGTACTTCCAACTGGTCCGGCTCCAGTGGAGAGTTGACTCCATCGATCCACGTGAGCGCGTTGGGCTCCTTGACCGCGACAGTGCGGATGATCAGTTCGTTGATCCGGTGGATCCCCAGCCCGTACTGGGTGGTCTTCTGCTCCCAGACGTTCATCAGGGGCTGGAACTGGATGGACAGCGCCACGCCGGAGGTGTTGGAGATCGGCTGCACCTGACCGAGTGCGGTCTCAGGGATGCCGACCATCTCGTGCATGGTCCTCTTGATCAGTTCCAGATACTCCAGACCCGACTTGAGGCCCTGATACCCGCCCTCAAGGTTCTCGACCCGCGCATCCTTGGGGAGACCGGCCCAGATCTTCTTCGCCCCACGCTCCAACTGGGACGCCTTCGCGCCCGTGATGATCGTGATCGGCTCGGCGTGGTAGTTGATGATGTCCGCGATGCTGGTCGCGACCTCGTTGTACTGGCGGTTCAGAGAGATGATGTCTTGGCAGTCAGGCAGCCCCCACGGGGAACCAGCGACGGGGCGGTTCGCGATGTGGACGACAGGCACGATCCCGATGGGGTTGGGCCGTGAGTCGATCAGTTCGTCGTTCAGGTACTCCTCGATGGTGTCATCCGTCAGGATCTCGGTGTAGGTGAAGACCTGACGGGTGCCCTCCAGCGATGTTCCCCAGAAGCGGTACTTGATCTTCATCCGGAGCAGACGAGACCGGTCGTGGGGGTGCCATTCGGGGAAGCAGTGGGCCGCGTTCATCGGGAGGATCCGGACCCTGCCCGGCATGGGGATGCCAGCGGGATCGACGTAGGGCTCCTCGTAGGCGACCTTGACGAAGGCATCCCCGGAGACCGCGCCCTGCTGGGCCATCTCCATGAGGACGGCTTCGCGGTAGTTGTCCTTCTCCCAGACCTTGTGCAGGACCTCCGGGATGATCGCGCCCGTCGCCTCCGGGGTCGCGAACCGGACGCCTTTGCCGAAGGTGAACCGGATCATGTAGTCCGTGAAGGCTCGGTAGAAGTTCGACGTGTGCTGATGCTCGCCCACCTCGCGGCGGTGACTCCAGTGATGTCCTAGGTAGAGCGCCCAGTTGATGGCGTACCTGTTCAACCGGGGACCGTGAACCTCGAACTCTTCATCCGCCAGTTCCACCAGACCCAGAGGTGAGATGTTCATGACGAGGTCCGTACCGGCGGCGCGGTACGTAGGACTCATGAAGTCGATCACTGCTCACCTCTTTCGTGGGTTGTCATGTTCGCACAGTGGTGAGTCAGTCGTCCTTCGACTTCTTCTTCTTGGCGGCGTCGTCTTCCTTCTTCGCGTCATGGGTCAGTTGGCCCCGGCGGTCATGCCGGGTGTCCTTCTTCTTGGAGTCCACGAAGATCCCACCGCGCTTCACGTACTCGTTGTGGACCCACTTGGACGCAGGAAGTGACGGGTACGTCGGGAACTTCTGCTTCGCCTGCTGGACCAGCATTTCCCAGAGGCGCGGGTTCTGGGGAGTTGCAGTCCCAGTTCCACGCGCCTCTGTTGCCCGTCGCCCGCGAGGGTCAACGGCCATGATCAGTCGTTGACGACAGCCGGGTTCGGTCGGGCCTGCCGCCCACCGGACCGGAAGACCTCTTCGTAGCGGACCTCAGCGAAGTCCGAGAAGGAGCCAGCAGCGAAGTCGCCCAGCATGCCCGGAGCCTCGATCCAAGCAGCGGAGCCGACGTGGGCCCGCTCCTTCATCGTCTCGGCAGCAGGCTTGGTGTAGACGTTCTGGTTGTGGTTGCTGCGACCGGGGGGAGTTGCGTACCCCTGCATCGCGCCAGTCTGGAAGTTCGAGGGCAGGTCGGTGTCGGTGCCGAGCCCCTCCTCGAAGTACAGAGGCCCCGGACCGGAGGGAGCCCCGGAGACGTTGTTGACCTCGTAGTTGGTGCCGGGACGCTCTGGGAATCCCGGAGCCGGTGCGAGAGCCATGGTCTCTCCTTCATCGATGGATGTTTCAGTAGTGAGTCTGCCTGATTCGCAGTGCGAATGTCACGGCTAACGGGCGGAGAAGAAGGGATTGCTGCTCACCTCGACGGTTGGCATGGACAGATCAGATGTGAGAACTGCTGCCAGAGCGAGGCTGTCCACGAAGTCGTCATGCGCCCACGCCTCGTCCGGAGCGGCCACGGTGAAGTTCACTCCCTTGTACCGCTTCTCCGCGTCGAGCATCTGCTGCTGGAACTTCCTCCAGAGCCGGGTCCTGCGCACGTTCGCGTGGGCGGGCCACCCCATGAGCCGTCTCTCCATGAGAGTTGACAAGTGCTTGAACCTACGCGACTGTTCCGGCGCGCTGCTGGTGATGCTGTGGACCTCCGCGCGGGGGAGCAGGAGTCGCAGCCGCTGGGCCACTGCATCCCCGACACCGTTGGCGTCCACGGCCACGGAGAGCACGTTGTAGTTGGAGAGGAAGTCCACGATCTTGGCGTACTGCTCCTCCCAGTCGTCGCCCTGCATCTCCAGCCAGTTGAGCACCCGGTGGTCGTAGTACCCGAACTCGTCGGGTCGGTCCCAATCCACCCACAGGACCGTCACCACCGTAGAGTCTGTCTTGCGGGCTGGGTCGATGCCGACCACTACTGGTGTCTTGGCCCAGTTGCGGACGAATCCCATCGAGGTGTCACCCAGTTCGTCCATCATCGCTTGGCTGGTGAACATGCCCCGTTCGAGGATCCACCGGCAGTTGTACGACATCTGGAACTCGTCGGAGTCCTCACCGATGCGCAACATCTCCTTGCGGATGAACCGCTCGTAGTTGGTGTTGACCTTCGCCACCTCCTTCCAGTCCCACTGGAAGTGGTTCTGTCGGGAGCCCTTCTTGGCCGTGTGTCGGCGCTTGTTCAGTTGGATCGACCGGTAGAAGTTGTTCTTCTTGGTGGTCGGCGTCCCCGTCTTGATCATGGTCCCGGCGTGGTACGCGAGCATGGGGGCGATGGACTTGGAGACCACGAAGTCATCCGCTTCCTGACACTCATCGATGACGACGAGATGGAAGGTGCGGGACTCGATCTTGGCTCGGGGGTTGGCCGTCATCATGGAGACGAAGGACCCTGAGTTGGCAAGCACGATGGACTTGACCACTCCACCCTTTCGGGCTGGTTTGTCGTCAATCTCCGGGTCCAGCATGATCTCCTTCGCCCGGTCCGAAGTCAGTCGGGAGACGGTGCGGGAGAACAGGGTCTCCACCTGACCCTCGACGGGGGCGAACATGCCGACCCAGAAGCCGTCCTTGAACCGGCCCAGCAGGGCGGGGTAGATCTTCGCCAGCCGGGGGAGCAGGACCATCAGGGTCGCGACGATGTCTGCGACCGTCTCGGTCTTCCCGCTCTGGCGGGCCGCGAGCGCCGTGATCTCCTCGCCGTCATTGATCAGGACGCTCTCCACGATCCGGCGGGAGAACGCGTCTTGGTACCGGTGCAGTCCATGCCCGACGAAGACGTTGTTGAACTCGATGATCTTGTCCACGAGCCCCTTGATGAACTCCGGACTGAACTCGTCGTCGTCTGGCTCCTCCTCCGTGTCGAACTGAGCGTCGAACTCGTCCAGTTCCTCCTGAAGGTCTTCATCCAGATAGGTGCTCATCCCTCCCGCCGCCTCATCTCATGGAGGAGAGCCAGCAGCGCCTCCGCGCCCAAGATGGCCTCATCGAGGAAGGGGTCTCCGGGCCTGTGGTGCGTGACCGACCGCCCGATCTCCGCCATCGTCCCCTCGATCCACGACACCTCTGTACCGGCGGGGATGCTGCGGGCGCGACGGATGACCCGTTCGGAGACCTCGATCCGGTCAGCCTGCCGGTCTTTCGTCCTGCCGTTCGTCCACATGGAAGTAGTCCTCCGGGTTCTCCAAGGGGCGTAGTGAGAGAGCGGGTATGCCGTCCACGTTCTCATGGGGCTGTTCGCCCGTCCACTTTCCAACCGCGAACGCGTGTCGGGAGAAGGGGATCCGGAAGATGACGCCGACCCCGATGCGCCACGGGAACTCAGACTCCTGATTCCCGCCACGCTGGATCAGCGGTGCCTTCCGGCTTCGATAGGAGAATCTCTCGCCCCAGAAACGCATGGGGCGAAGACTACTTGCCGGAGGACCTATAGCGCCCAGTGCCACGTCCATAGGTGCGACCTCCAGACGTGGACGTTCCGGACCTGCCGTAGGCGTACTTGCCCCCGGTGCCGCGCTTGGAGCCGACCTTCTGGGCCCCGGTGTACCCGCCCTTCATCACCTGAGCGGTGCGGGCCACCTTGTAGAGCAGTTCCTGATGGGCCTGCGGAACGGCACCCATGGAGGCGGTGCCCCGCGTCTTGGCGTTGAGGTACATCAGGATGAACCGACCCTTGGAACGGGCACGCTTGAAGTTGGCCCACTCCAGACCGGAGACGCCGTAGTAGTTGTAGAAGGTGCCGTCCCGGAAGACCGTGGTCAGAACCTTCCGGGAACCGTCGTATCCCGCCGCTACCGTCCGGGGGCGCTCAGGGTTGGTGGTTGAGGTGGGGGACTGGGTGATGTCCGCCGGGCCCGTTCCAATGGAGGAGACCAGCGCAGTGCCGGGGGCCTCGCCCAAGTTCGCGTAGCCGTATCCGAGACCGTCGTAGAAGCCCTCTTCCTCAAGGAACCTGTTCGCGTAGTCCCCGAAGAACTCACCAGAGGTGACGGAACCTCCGTCCATGGGGATGGCCTCGTAGGCCCCCTTGGATGCCAGTTCCTGCGCAGCCTCATCGCCTCCGGCGAGGTCGATCATCCCCATCACGTCGGTGGGGGAGGTGCCGACTCCCTCTGAGTCCTTGAACTGCTCCCACGCCGGGTCCGCCGCCGCCTTGTACCTGTCGTAGATGGAGGAGGGATCCCCATGGGCCATAGCAGCACGAGACCCCGGCGCTACCCGAGCACCGCCCTTGGCCTTGGCGATGACCTCGGAAGCGTCCGGGGGTCTCTTGCTCCCAGACGAGGAGGGCATCTTCTACTCCAGAAGGTCGAGGAGTTCCGACTTGGTCAGTCCGTCCAGATCTGCTGGATCGATCCCCTGAGTATCCGTGAGGAACTGGGCGATCTCGGCCTTCCGACTCGCGAGGGTGGGGACGGGCACCGTGTCACCTTCGACTGGGGCCTCCGCCTCCTCAAGGACTGCGGCCTCATCGAGAGCGACCTCGATCTCGACCGGAGCCTCTTCGGGAGCCCCACCGGATGCCTGCGTGGCCCGCATCTTCGCGAGCCAGTAGTCATTGATGCTGGTGGACATCATCTGCTCCTAGTCGCAGTTCGGGTCATCATCGTCCCCGCCACCATCGCCGTCCTGAGTATCAGGACCGCCGAGTCCGGGGTCGGGATTGGACACCGTCACGGAGGCGGAAGCAGCGGGGATGCGTCCGCCACCCGGAAGGTAGGCCGAGATCTCGAAGACCTGAGTGTCCGTGCCCGGGGGTCCCCACGGGAAGGTGACCGGCAACTCGACCTGAGTCCGGTTCCCATTGGCCCGGTAGGACGACACCAGCGGGCTTCCCGTCTCCTCGTAGTAGGGAGCGCCCCCGTCCTCTGCCGTCCCGTTGCGGGCCCACACCGTGTTGGTGGCCCGGTTGTTCAGGTACGCCGGAGCGGTGGCACCCGTGTAGGTACCACCCGCCGCCTGAACGGTCACGGTCGCGGCGTTGTCCGCGAAGGGAACGGCGGTACCGTCGTACACCTCCCAGTTGACGATGTACCCGGCGGCAGCCACCTCCGGGCCGGTCGCCTCCAGCAGGAACCTCCGGTAGTAGGTGACATCGGGGACCCAATGCGGGTCGCCCACCTCGGGGTCCCACGCACTTCCATCATCGACCAACGTCGCGGTCACGGTGACTGCCATGTCAGAGATCTCCTTCGCATACGTGGCCGTCGAGTTCGGTTTCCTTCAAAGTCGTCATGCACGCCTGACACTCGTACAGGACGACTTCCTTCATTCCATTCTGTGCAGTGGCCCCATGCGGGAACTTGTCCGGGTCGTACGGAATGTTCACGATCTCCGGTTGGTACCTGCTGAAAGGGCCACGAGCCTCGTACACCCGAGTAGGCACTGCGTGTGCCTGCACCGCGTCTACGTGGATGACTCGCATAGGACAAGACTGGTGGATTCGAGAGTCTTCGTCAGCGTGAACGGCTCTTGATGTGCTGAATAGCCGGTCCGTAGTGGGGGTCATCCAGCAAGAAGTCGTTCTCTCCCGCGAGAGTCGCCTCGTGAACGTCTGCGTTCTCGGTCATGTACCGCGCCTTCTGGTGCCACGGCTCATGGACATGGAGGATCTGATCCGGAGGCACGTTGCCCCGGAAGGTGATGACGCTCCGGCGACCCTCCAGATGCTGGGCGGGAGCATTGCTTCCGATGTCGAGTTGGTGCGGATGCGCCCACCCCTCCACCACGGGTCGGTTGTGGAGCAGATCCTCGTCCGCCTTGCCTGCGGTGGCGAAGACCTGAGGGCTCTCCGTGCCCCCTCGGGCGAACCTCTCCTCCGACTTGGACCGCAGGATGCCGTGCTCCTTGATCCCCGCGATGGCGTCCGGGTGGGTGTAGTGGTTGAACCGCACCGCACCCTCCGGAACGGCAGTCTCCCCGTACTTCGGAGGGACCTCCCTGAACTGCTCATGGCTCAGACTCATCAGTTCGTCGTCTCCCCAGATACGCCCTTGCCCGGGTACGGGTAGGCCAGACCGCCCTGACCCTCACGGCGAGGAGCAGGCTTCATGGACTCTTGGATCGCGCGGGCCTTGGCCTGCACCTGTGGCCGCTTGAGAGGCGTTGTCCTCGCGGCAACGACCTGCTGGGCGAACTCAGTGAACACTTCGGTACCTCGCAGGCTGGAAGAGGACGCCCTGATCCCCGGCAGCCTTGCCCGGGGTCGGGCGTGCAGACAACTTCGACACCTTCGACGCGGAGGGCATGGCGATGGGACTCTGCTGACGCGTGGACAGCGAGGGGTTCGTTGGCTCGCTGCCCGGAACATGGAACATCGCCAGTTGCTCCGGGCTGCGCCCGCTGCCCAAGGGCGGTGGAGTTCGCATTGCGAATGGAGTCCGTGACGGCTTGACGGCTTGGAAGTCGATGGTCTGGTCGTGCTGGGACCCGACTCTGGGCATCTCCCGGGTCTGATCGCGACGACCCTGAGTCTGGAGGCGCTCCGTGCTGGCTGACTGCCGCGTGGGGAGACCGAGAGGTGCCGCACCTCCCGCCGGAAGTGCCGACTGCTCTCGGACCTCTCCCGTGTGGATCGCTCCCGTGTTGAGGTTGGCGGCGTTCCTCCACCCCCGGCGGTCGCTGTACTTGCCGTCGTTCCTCTTGTCCATGACGGACTGAACCAGTTCGGCGCGAGCCTGACGACCCGCCTCCTCCTGATCGACAGTGCGGGATCCGAGAGCCCTCGGACCGGTACCTCTCGGACCGGGCCCGAGCGACTTGGGAGGAACTGGACCGATCTCCCCCGCCTTGCCCGGATGGGGGCGGGCCTTCGACTGCTGGGTCTTGGCAGGCTTCTTCGGCGGAGCCTCGATGGAGGCTGGGGACTCCCCTCCGGGCTTCTTGTCCCCGGACTTCTTGGACTTGGTCTTCCCCCCGGCCTCGGCGATTCCCTTGGCGGTCTTCGTTACGGCGGCTCCCAACTCGAACCGCTGGTAGGACTTCGGCTGCACCCACTCGACCATGGCTACTTCTTCCTTGCGCGGTTGCCGTCGCCGATGTTCTTGCTGGCGGACTCCACGCGAGTGTCACTCGGGCTGTTGGACTTCCTGTTGGTGCCGGGCTTGTGGGCGACGTGCTCGCTCTTCTTCAGGGCCCGTCCGGTGGACTGCTCCTTGTTGTGGCGGGCAGCCGTGGTCGAGGTGGTCTTGCCGCTGGGGGAGCGCTTGACCACGATGTCGCGGTCATTGCGCTTGCCGTCCGTGCCCTTGCGCTTGTACGGGCCGTAGACCTTCGTGCCGTCCTTCTGGACCTTGGGCTTACCGGGCACGGGATCCCCCGCTCAGACGACCACGCTCGATGGTCTGCATCACGTTCTCCAGCGTGTGCTTCTTGCCGTTCAGGGTGCCGCTGTGCTGCTCCAACTCCGGAGCGCCCTCCGGGCCCCGCTCGTACTTGGAGGGGCGGTCCGGGGAGGACGCCCACTCCTTGTTCGACTGCGGTCCGGGCATGTCCCGGAAGGCCATGTGGGTCTCGTAGGTGTTCCCGAGAGTGGGGAGGTGGAACGCCCCCAGTTGCCCACGCCGCTGGGAGAGTTCCTTGACCGCGCCCCACGGCTGATCGTGACGAGTGGAGACATCGAGGAAGGCAGAGGGCTCGTTCGTGTCCGGGTGTCCCGCCCGCCAGCCGCCTTGGTAGACCTCTTCCCCCGCCGCCTGACGCTTCTTGGCCTCTGCGCCGCTGGCCCGGTAGTGCTCGCCGACCTGAGCCGCTGAGAGATTGCCGGGGTGGACTGCCTCGCTGCTGGGCGTGGAGACCATGTAGCCGCGCTTCGGCGGCTCTGCTGCGGTGTCCCACTCACGCGAGGCACCACCGGTCTCGTTGACCGTGTCAGCGAACTGGGCGTCGGAGAGGCTCATGGAGCCATACTCCTACAGGACTGCCCCGCAGGTCAGGACAAGTGCTTGTCCGCGTTGGCGCAGTTGCCGTGCTTGTCCAGTGGGGTGTCGCAGAGCCCGGTGCCGGTGCCCAGCGTGGCCTCGGCGTCGCAGCGCCGAATGGTGTCGGTCCTCTTGGTCTTGACCTTGAAGTCCGCGAAGGCACTGCCGAAGGCGCGCTGTACTTCTGTGTACGTTTCCTTGTTGTCAGTCATGCGCTCATCCTAGCACTATTGGTAGATAGGTCCAACCCATTGGATGTCGGGGGTTGCTCCGCTCAGAAGGTGGGGGTTGTCCCGCTCCAATGGTCAGTAAGACGCCGTATCCAACGGGGATCTCCAGCAGGCCACCGGTTTCTTGCTGCGAAGAAAGCGGTGCGGATCCTATCCAACAGGGGAAGTCGCTGGATTCGCAGTGCGAACTAGACCCACGTGGGAGCGATGTAGGTGACGCTCGTGTAGTTCCACGTCCACTTCAGTTCGAGTTTGCCGCCGTTGGTGCCCGCCTTGCTCAGACCCAAGTAGTTCGAGGAGTCGTTGCGGTAGATCGCGATCCCTCCGACAGTCCCCTTCCCAAGAAGGTTCCCGAGCCCGGTGCCGATGGTGTAGGTCTTGGAAGCGGAGTACCCGGAGGCAGCGACGTTGACCCTGCTGCCCTGAAGGACGGGGCGAGCGCCGCTGGTTCCCCCGGTGGTCACGTAGAACGACACGGTGGCTGACCCCACCGTGCCCGTCGTGGTTCGGTAGAGGGTGACCCGGGCGTCCGCGCAGGATCCGTTGTCGAAGGCGCTCTGACCGACGGCGTCCTTGACCGCGTTCTTGATCGCGGTGGACCCGTAGTGGATGACGCCGATGTACCCGTCTCCTCCGTAGGACGAGGAGAAGTAGCCCTGTCTGGCCTCCCCCGCGTTCTGCCAGCCGGTGTCCTTGCGATGACAGTCGAGGGACACGCTGGAGATGGAGATCCAGCCCGAGGTACCCGTGGCGGTCTGCGCCGGACGACCGGTGGTCATGGTGATGGTGGCGGAGTAGCCCCCGTAGACCGTGGTCCCCGCCACGTTGGTGGCCTTGGGGCGCACCCGCCACCAGTACTGACCGTTGGCGGCAAGGGTGCTGTCGGTGTATGACCGGGAGGTGTTGGACCCCAGCGGGATCCACGCCGAGCCGTTCCAGCGCTCAACGTCGTAGGACGTTGCTCCTGACACTGCTGCCCACGAGAACGCGGCGCTGGTGTGAGAGATCGCGCCCTTGGTCAGGGCCCCGTTGCCGGGCAGGTTGATGGTGCCGGAGACCGCGCTGCTGTTCGCGGGGTCGTACTTGGTGGTGCCGACGTAGCGGACCTGCCACTGGGTGGATCCCAGAGTGGACAGGGCGGGGTGGGTCAGCGAGTAGGAGCCTGCCGTGATGGTCTGGCTGACCGACGACTTCTTCCACGCCTGATCCCCGCCCATGGTGTAGCGCCACCAGAGTTCGGCGACGCCCGATGTGACGTTCGCTCCCGTGCCCGCGACCTTGATGGTCCCGGAGACGTTGAACCCGGAGCCGTGCCAGAGCGCGGGCAGGGCAGGGGTGGAGACGGTGGTGCCGACCGATGTGTCCACGGTGGTGATGGAACTGGCTGACGCGAGGAACACGTCCAGACCCGAGAAGACCGCTTGGTACTCGACCGCGCCGGGCAGGGAGATCGTGTAGGGGGCGGTCCACGCGCCGTTGGCCTCGTTCACCGCGATGTTGGACGCCGCTGCCTGCCACGAGGATGACCCGACGGTCCGGCAGTTCACGTTTACTGTGGCCCCCGGATTGGGGACCTCGTACCCCGGCGGAGGAGACCCGGTAGCCAACAGGGTCCCCGACAGGGTGACCGGTCCGTTGAAGGCGGGAGTTCCCGTGATCGACAGGCTCAGCGAGGTCGGGAAGGTGACCACCGGGGTGTTGACCGTGACCACCTCTGAGATGGCCTCGCCGTAGACCCCCACCCCGGGGAAGTTGGCCCGGTACTCCACCTCTCCGGTGAGCCGGATCAGGTGGGAGAGGGACCACGCCCCGGTGATGGGGTCCGGGGAGGTGGATCCCAGCGAGATCCAGTCCCCGCCCACCACCTTCTGCCGTCCGGTGACCACGACCGTCGGGTTCGGGTTCGGGACGCCGCCAAGGTCGGAGTCCAGTACCCCGCTGAAGGTGACCACCGTGTTCCACGTCGGGGTGCCGGTCAGGATCATGGTCAGGGTGCCCTTGTAGTCCGGGGCCTCCACGAACTCCGGCTGGTTGATCAGGTCCAGCGAGCCGAAGGCAGCGACCCAGATCATCTTGTCCGGGCTGGTGGAGTCGAACATGACCCAGACCCCGTCCCCGGGGTTCGGCAGCCGGTCTTGGGGCCAGATCATCTTCTGGTGGAACGACCACGCGGGGAACGCCCAGCCGGATGCCGAGACACCCAGCATCTGCGGGACCTGAACGCGGATGCGCCCAAGGTTCTTGGGGTCCCGGTTGTCCACGCAGATCCCACGGAACATCCCGTTCATGGTTTCCATGGCTGCCACCCCCTCAGGGTACGGAGGATTGCGCCTCCGGTCAGGGCTTGTCCGGCTCCCGGCGCAAGTCCTTGAGGTACCCCTCGATGAGTTCCGTGGTGATCTTCGGATCCGGAGCCAGAGCCAGAGGCTTGTACTCGACCGTCATGTCTGCGCCGCCCGTGTAGAGCGTCTTGAACATGGCGGACTTGGACAGGTCGGCTTCGAGCATCTTGCGCAACTTCGCCTCGTACGCCATCTCCAGAGTCTCGCTGCTGGAGGTGTAGGAGGAGTACGTGCCATCGGGGTAGGTGATGGGGGATGGTGTTGTGTGCTTGAGGTACCTGTGCTTCGGCGGGTCCAGTGCGGCTTCGAGCCGTTCGAGGGTGTTCCAGTCCGGGGTGCCGGTCAGCAGCAGGTCCGCGACGTGCGCCAGCAGTGCCCCGGTCCGATCCTCGTACGTCGTCACGGGGGGCAGGTCGTCTTCAGGGAAGAGCCCCGGGAACGTCATGGCTTCAACTCCAGTCTCCGGATGTCCATCCGGAAGTTCTCGATGAACTTGGTGGTGCAGCCCTCGCAGAGGGCGTAGGTCTGGTGGGGGGTCACCCACCAGCGAACGGCGGCGGATTCGCACCCGTCGGTCTGGAAGCCGTCGCAGAGGTACTCCTCCGGGGAGCCCTGCTCCTTGTTGGCGGTCGCGACCTCGTCTTCGAGGATCCGGGTCTGGGCACGCCACCGGGCCATGTAGTGGGTGTTGCACAGACCGGCGGTCTTGGCGATGGTGTCGCAGCCCGGATGGGAGCAGTCGGGCAGAACATCGTGGGTGGTCTTCATGAGTCCTCCAGTCGGGCCAGTTGGGCGCGGTGCCACTCGGCTTGCTTCTTCTTCTCGGCGTTGCTCGCGCGGGTCATCTTGGCGCGCTCCGCTGGGGTGTTGGGTCGGGTGCCATAGACCTCCACCCGCAGTTCGTGCCCGTCGCTGTCGCACTCCAAGTCCACGTCGATGCGCGCCTCGTCGGAGGGCACCCCGTTCTCCATGAGGGCTGCGACCGCCTCCGTGATGTCGGAGATGAGTTGGCCGGGGTTCGGGGCGCTCCATGTGTTGATGTTCAGCCGCATGCTGACGCGGGTGCTCCCGTTGCGAGGAACGACCTTCACTTCCGTCATGGTCGCTCCTCGTTGATCAGTTCTAGGACGGACTTCAGCATGAGCCGCGCTGACGCGAGCCGCAGGGTGTTGGTCAGCAGGCCATCAAGAGCCTCGCGGGTCATCAGGATCGTCTCGGTGTCCGGGGGATCGAACTCCCACGATTCGAGGAACCCGTCGTCACCACGATGGACGATGCAGGTCCCCTCACGACTCATCGAAGTTCTCCTTGTTGTGCGCGATGGCTGCTTCCTTGACCTCGTGCCAACGACCGAGTCGGACCCGGATCAGAGCGGCTGAAGGTCGGTGGGGACCATCCTTGCGCCACCGCTCGTAGTGGCCCAGTCCGAAACGCTGCCCGGCATGGTCGCGATTCGCAGTGCGAAGGAACTGCGCCACCGCGTGGATCAGGTCGATGTCCTCGTACTCGCGCACGTAGGAGGAGCGGTAGGTCTTGATGGGCTGGAGCCCTGCCAGTTCCTTGGCCCGGTTCCACGTGCCGAAGCGCTGGATGTAGAGCGCCGCTGAGGGAGCGTCATGGTCGGCAGCGACCTTGCGCCACTCGGCGATGGCGAGGGGGTGACCCACCTCCGACTGGACCCGGCGCAGGGCTTCGAGCATGGTGTCTTCGGTCCATCGCCGGGTGGACTCCGAGATCTGGTGGGACTCCTCCGCTGAGGTGCGGTACTTCTCGCCCTCCGCCAGATGAGCGCTGCGCGCTGCGGCTCGACGTGCCCGCGTGCGCGCCTTGCTGACCTCCCGGTTGTGGAACTTCGGTGCCCCCGCCTTCACGATCTGGCGCACCCGCTCGCGTGTGAGCCCGTACTGGTCCCCGACCGACTGGAGCGTGCGCCCGTTGACCACCACCTCGGCGACGATGGCGGCATCGCGCACCACCCGTGCTGCTGTGTCTTCCCTGTTCATAGGGGTTCTCTCCTTCCCAAGAGGGGACCCAGTGTAGCAGGGGATGCGTAAGGCACCCACACAGGTGGTGCCATGCGAGCGCCGTGATGCGGGGACAGGGCTGAACGGGTGACACCCGAATCCAACCGCAGGGGCTGTGCGGCTCCGCCTGATCCAACAGGCGTAAGCAGTTTCAGCACCCCGCCGTGGGGAGGGCCCCCAACAGGCGCTCCACCGGCTCCACGGGACGTGGGTTCTGGGGCGCTCCACGTGATGTGGGGGCGCTTGGCAGGCATGACGACCCCTATGTAGGTGACTTCACCTCCTCCCGTAATGGGCTTCACCCCCCGTGGCAGGCACGACGTAATGGACTTCACAGCCCTACGACCACCACGCGTGGGTGCTGGCGGAGCCCTAGGGGGACCCGTCGCCTAACGGTGGGGGGGTCCCTCTGGTGGGGCATCGTCGCAGGTCAGCCCATGCAACGCGCTCGGGCGTGGCGCGGGCGTCCCCCGTAACCGCTGCCAGCCCCGCCCATGGGAGCAAGGCACGACAGCCCCCCCACCCGCTCACGCGGGAGGGTGGGTGTACCGCCAGCCACAGCAGCCTGCTGCCCCTTGTGGGCAGATGGGGCAGGGCTCACCCCTCCGGGGTGGGCAGGGTGGGGGTACGGGTGAGAGGTGACTCTCTCTCTCTTGTGCCTTGGCAGTCCTTGGCCCCCCGCCGATTCTGGTCCCGGGTGCCCCGCTCCCTGTTGGATGCGAGGCGCTTCCCCCGATACCGCTGCGGCGTGGGTCCATGGATGTACGGCACCACGGTGCGACGGTGGGGGCTTCCCCCGATACCGCTGCACACGGTGCCCATGTATGTAGGACGGTGCGACCACGGTGCGACAGGCTGGCTGCCTTTCGCACTGCGAATCGTCCGGCGGTTCTCCCTAGTGGGGATGCGATCCGCCTGTACCGCCGCTGTCTGGTCAGTCGGGCTAGGCACACGTTCCCCCACGGGGGACCTCTGTGCTCAGTACCCCGGCGCGGGCAGTGGTAGGGCAGGCGGGGAAGTCTCCACGCGGTGGGAGTCCACCGCCCTAGTTCATCGGGCCACCGGGTCCCCATGCCAAGCCAACCCGGTAGATCGGAACCCCGCCCCTCCGTGGGCGGCTCCTATCGCTGCACTCCCATGCTCCGCCCCCGTTCGACCGCTCTGGTCTGGGGGACTCTCGGGGCATGGTTGCCAGTGCAGCGGGATGAGCGCGGGTGATCCGGTGACAAGGCTTCCAACCGAAGCCGGACGACGACAGAGCCGCAACACCTTAGGGGCACACTCGTCCGGCATCGGTTGATTGCCTTGGCTCTCCCCCTCACCGGGGCGGGTCAAGGGAATCAACCGCCCCAATCACAGGAGGTTCGCAATGCGAATCCATACGGATGCCACTCTCGCCACCCTGCGCAAGGCTGCCGCCGTTGCTCAGGTGGACATGGTCAAGTGCGAGCCGCACGGCTCCCGCACCCATGCTCGTGCCTTCGAGGTCTCGCTGCGTGGGTCCAGCAAGCGCCGCCCCAACTTCTACAACGGGGACGGCTCCTACGCCGCGACGTGGGACCAGTGGGGGATCTTCCTCGCTGAGATCTTCACCGCCGACCGCGAGGCCCGCTGCGGCACGGCCAAGCACCCGATCTACCGCGACGCTGAGCACTTCGACGCGGTGACCCGCTACCGCTTCGACGGTCACGGCATCGTCCCCAACGACATGCACGGCGACCACCGCTTCAAGTACGCCGCCCCCTACACCCAAGCCTGCACCCAGTGCAGTGCATCCCACACGTGGAAGGTCTGACCCCCATGCCCAAGTCCATCGTCAAGTACTCCGCAATCGGCCCGCAGGCTTACGTCTGGTCCGCCGTCAAGGGTGACGGCAGCGTCATCGCCGGGGAGGTCGTCAAGGACAGCATCACCCTGTGGCGCGCTGTCATCACCCACGACAACGGCGAGCCCTTCACCATTCCGGAGGGCGGGGTCCTGACCGGCTACGCCTCCGGTCGCAAGGCAGCCGTGGACCGTGCGCTGGATTCCTACGCGCTCGGTGCCGACGGTCGCTTCCTTCGCACCATGACCAACTCCTGAGGAGGAGACCATGCCCGGCACCCGTACCTGTCCCGCCTGCAAGTCCGGCAGCATCACCTGTGTCACGGACCCCGACGGGGTCTGGATGGAGTGTGACGACTGCGGAAACTTCGGCTACCTGCACTGACCCGGATGGAGTCAAGTGGGGAGCGGTTCGCATTGCGAACCGTGTCCCTGCCTTGGGCATCCGGCCCGTACCGCCCCCGTAACCGCTGCGCCCGCAGCACGGAGGCAACCGCAGCAAACAACCCGCCCTAGGAGGCACCCCGCAATGAGCACCACCAGCACCGACCGCACCGCCGAGTTCAACGCCGCTTTCGCCGAACTGGTCGAGAGCACCACCATCACCACGCCTGAGGAGGCACCCGTCGTGACCATCGACGCCCAGAGCAAGACCAGCACCCTGTCCTCGCTGATCGAGACCAGCGCCAACACGTCCGCCGCCGGAGAGTCCGCCGCCGGGGCCGTCGAGGGCTACGAGCGCAACTACGCCGCCATGCTCGGTGGGTTCGCCGCCGCGCTCGCGGCTGGCAACACCGAGACCGAGATTCGCAAGGCCCTTCAGGCCGACCAGAAGCAGAGTGGCACCACCCACGTCGGTGCCTCGCAGGACGCCGCGCAGACCCTGTCCGCGCTGGCCGGTCTGCACTCGCTGGACGGCGACCTGCCCGAGGGCTACGTCTACCGGGGGGCCGTCAAGAACGGTCTGGTCGGGCTGCTGGAAGGCGAGGTCTCCCTCTCCGCTCTGGTCCGCGCCGTCCGTGCCCCCGCCGACACCGCGATCCTCAAGGAGAACGGCCACGGCGGTCTGTACGGCAA
>Ga0102814_10000970_pt1 | contig 20480 bp, 17 predicted proteins | sample ColrivemetaGS741_FD_79112 | JGI IMG/M metagenome (GOLD analysis project Ga0102814, IMG submission 79112) | Estuarine microbial communities from the Columbia River estuary - Flood tide ETM metaG S.741 | ecosystem: Environmental > Aquatic > Marine > Intertidal zone > Estuary | place: USA...
AAATAATTAAATAAAATAATATGACACCAATTAGAAAATTATCAATCGGAACAAACTTTAAAGAGTCAATGAATTATTCTGTTGGAACTGAGCATTCTATATACATGAAAGGGGAGGTTAACCCTATAAGAATGGCTATACATTCCATAGAAGAGACAGAGAAGCATTATGTAGTTTACATCAAAAATGAAGACGATGTTTTTCAATGGAAAAAAATACCTAAAAACGATCAGACTTCAGTTGAATTTTATATAGATTAATTATGTTTAGTCCAAATTGTTTTATAATAAATCCTAAAGACAAAGCTCAATATATAAATACTAAAAAAATTGGTGGTAAAGATTTAATAATTAACACCTCTATAGAAGAAGCTAAAGATGTTCAGAGAATAGGGAATGTTGTTTCGATACCGAAATTGTACAACACAGAAGTGAAAGAGGGAGATGAAGTTGTGGTAAATCATAATGTCTTTAGAATTACATATAATGACAAAGGAATACCTTTAGAGTCTAGTTTTTACATTAAAGACAACTTATTTTATGTTGAACCAGAACTTGTTTATATGGCTATTAGAAATGGAGAAAAAATAGCTGTTAATGACAATGTATTTGTAGAACCTACAAAAGAAGTACATGCTGTATTTGGAGAAAGAGAAAAACAACACGTTGGAATATTAAGATATGGAAACAAAGTTCTAGAGGCACAAGGAATAAACGAAGGAGATAGAGTAGTTTTCAGAAAAGGATGTGAATATGAATTTAATATAGATGGAGAAAAACTATATAAAATGTTCACAAAAAGAATCCTTGCAAAATTGTAACCTTAAATTTTTTATATAATGTCTAGATTAAAAGCAGTAACGCAATTAACGTCAAAAACAACTGACGTAACGATGAATGCAAAAAACGGCATCATCACGACTGTAGCATTAACAGATGCGGCAGACACAGAGTTTGAATTTGTTGTAAGCAACAATAAAGTTTATCCGGATTCAAATATTCAAGCAACAGCAGTATATGGGGGAGCAGGAGTTCCTTTAGTATCTATTGTTTCTAGAGACAAATTCACTTTTACATTAAGAATAGCTAACGTTGGTGTAGCTGCTTTTGATGCAGCCGTTGGAATTAACGTGTCTATTGTAGGTTAATTAGAACCATTACAAATAAAGCCATCTAGTTAATAGATGGCTTTTTTATTTTTAGTATCTTTGAATTATTAAATTAAACTAAATGAAAAACCTAAGTCAAGACGTAGAATTAGCTATTATAGATTCTATAAAAGGTATGACTGCCGACATTGATATTTTTTCAGTAGACGATGATAAGCTAGACACTTTAATGAAGTCTAGGTTAGATTCTTTTTCTGCAATAAAAGAAATGTTGGTTATGTGGGAAAACTCAAACAACTCCCCAAGCCACTCTAAACTTAGAACCTATGTAGAAAAGTTAATAAAAGCAGGAGATAATTCTATTGAGGTATTAAGAGATGCTTTAAGAAAAGACATTGATTATGAGAAGTTAGATGTAGAAAAATATGGTAGAGCAATAAAAGCAAAGCCTGTTATCTTTAGAGCTATTACACAGATGAACTCTGGATTAATAGAGCTAAAATTACAATTAGAATCTGACAAAATCGACTTAAAATCTAGGGAATTTAAAAGAGGATTTCCTGAGAAATTTGCTAATCAAGAATTTTTGCCCAAAAAAGACTATTATAAAGAATGGTATAATGAAGAAGAAGATGCTGTATTAATAGATCCAAAAGGTACAAAAGGAGAAATTATAGTATTGGAAAACTTAAAAATACAACTACCAATACCCCCTAAAAACAAAAAGAAAATATTATTTAGCAATCTCCCAAAAGAAGAACAATATTGGAGGAGATCTGAACAGCCAAAAGGATTAACACCAGAGAATGAAGACCAATTTACTGACTATATTTTAGAAGAATTTAGAAGACGTAGAGAAGGTGTGTGGTTTATGAATAATGGCAATCCTGTTTGGCTTACACCTGCTCATTACATGGGGTTAGTTCATAATCAAATGCTAGATACAGGAGGATATAAAGATTTTCGTATGGCTCAATGCTATATGTATTATTTCTCATTAGCATGTATTGTAGATCCTAGAAGTGTAGGGGAGTTATTTGTAAAAGGAAGAAGAACCGGATTCACAGAAGAAATTTTAGACCATTTAGTTCAGTATTCAACTTCAGAAAAAAACAACCTAATAGGTATAACTTCTAAAACAGGAAGTGATGCTCAAGAAGCATTTCTTAAATACTCTTACGTTATTCAAAATCTCCCTTTCTATTTTCAACCTGTTGTAAAAGGAAAAATAGACGATAGAAATAAAATGGAATTTGGAAAGCCTTCGGATAACACTAGAGACTCTAAAAAACAAAGAGACACATCTACTTCTGACTATTTGAATACAAAGGTAGATTGGATGAACACCACTACTCTTTCTTATGACTCTAAAAAACTTAATATGTATTTAGGAGACGAAGCAGGAAAATGGGAAAGACCAAATAACTACATTGACCATTGGAATAACTTACGACCTACAATGATACCAGGAGGTGTTATTAAAGGTAAAGCTTTTATCGGATCTACATTAAACCCATTAGATAAAGGAGGTTCTGAGTTTCAGGCATTATATTATGGATCTGATATAACAAAAAGAAATGCCAATGACAGAACATCTACAGGACTATACTCATTCTTTCTACCTGCACATAAAAATCTAGAAGACTATACAGATAAATATGGTATTTGCCATGAAGTATTAAAACCTGGGGAATTTTTCTATAATGCTTCAGGAATTAAAAAAACTCAAGGAGCTTTACAATATTTAGAAAATGATTTCAAATCAGCTAGAAGTATTAGTGGTAAAGCATACAACAATGCAAGAAGATTAGATCCAATAACAATTGACGATGCTTTTAGAGATGAACTTCAAAGTCAATTATTTGATATAGAGAAGATAAACACTCAGTTAAAATTTAATAGAGAAGAAGAAGTAGAAAACAATCTACTTACTAGAGGTAATTTCTATTGGAAAGATGGTATAAAAGATACAGAAGTAATTTGGAGACCTGAAGAAAAAGGCAGGTTTTTAGTGTCTTGGATTCCTCCAAAAGAAATGAGAAATAAGTTTAAGATTAAACCTATTTTTGGTATCATGACTAAATGTGCAGTTTATGACCAAGAAGGAGCTTTTGGATGCGATCCATACGACCAATCAGGAGTTGTGGATTCTAAGTTAGTTTCTACAGAAAACGGACTAGAACATAACTTAGGATCAAAAGGTTCTTTACATGGAGTTACAGGCATGAACATAGGAGATATTCCTAGTAATTTCTTTTTTCTAGAATATATAGCAAGACCTAAAGATGCAGACACGTTTTTTGAAGATGTACTAATGTCTTGTTTCTTTTATTCTATGCCTATTTTAGTAGAGAATAACAAGAAAATGTTATTAAAACATTTTAAAGTAAGAGGTTACAGAGGCTTCTGCTTAAACAGATTTGACAAACATGCAAATAGATTGTCTCCTGATGAAAAAGAACTTGGAGGTATTCCAAACAACTCAGCAGATATTATAAATCAACATTGGACTAGCATTGAATCTTATGTAAATAAATTTGTTGGAGAGTATGTGGCTGAAGACAATGAACAACCTATAAGAGAAGAGGGTGTGATAGGTAATATGTATTTTAATAGAACTTTAAGTGATTGGTTAAAGTTTGACATCGCAAAAAGAACAAATTTTGATGCATCAATAAGTTCAGGATTGGCTTTATTAGCAATTAATAGAAACAAATATAAACCACAAGAAGAGAAAAAAACATACGATTTCAAGTTTAAAAAATACAAAAATTAAAAAATAAAGCGTATTTTTACACTAAAATACAGAACTGCAACATTTTATAGGTTATAAAATATGAGTAATAATAAAGATTTTGAGTTTAAAATCAATTCTAACACTAGTTTCCCTAGTCAGTTAGACTCCTTTGACAATAAAATAAAAGAAGGTTGGGGATTAGGAGTGGCAAGAGCAATAGAGTCAGAATGGTTTTATAGAACATCTGGCAGTAATTGTAAGTTCTATACGCAAAGAGAAGATATTATAGAAAGAAGGCTTTACGCAAAAGGTCTTCAAAATATGTCTAAATATAAAAAACAACTTGGAACAAATGGAGATTTATCTCACTTAAACCTTTCTTCAAAACCTATAACCCTTATACCTAAGTTAGTTAACATCATTTGTAATGGTATGACTAATAGGGATTATTCCGTTAGAGCTTTTTCAATTGATCCAACATCTAAAGACAATAGGGTTTCTTATAGAACTAAAATTGAAAACGATATGTTGGCTAAAGACATGTTGAAAAAAGCTAAAGAAACATTAAACGTAGACGTAGCTTCAATGCCTGTAGAGGAACTTCCTGAAAGTAAAGAAGAGCTAGATATTCACATGCAACTTGAATATAAACAAGCTATTGAATTATCTGAAGAATTGGCAATTGAAACTGTTTTTCAAGAAAACAGATGGGATGATCATATTAAAGCTAGAGTTTTAAAAGACATTATTGTAACCGGAACAGGATGGGTAAAAAACAGATTTGTTAAAGATAAAGGTATTGTTGTTGAGTATGTAGATATTGAGAATAAGGTGCAATCTGAGTCTGACTGCCCTTATTATAGTGATTGTTTTTATCATGGAGAGTTAAAAACTGTATTAATAAGTGATGTTTTAACAGAATATCCATGGATAAATGATTATCCTGAAGCTAAAAAACAATTAGAGAACGCTTCTAATAATTGGTGGAATTATCACAACACACCAAAAGACGATAGAATAAAAGGTACTACAAATTTATTATTTTTTACTTACACAACAACTAGAGAAAGAGCAAAAAAAATAAAAGAAAAATCTACAGGAGAAAGAATACTTTCAAAAGCTAGCGACACTTTTGACGAGTCTAAATTGAAAAAAGGTCAGACTAATGATTTTAAGAGAACTTCAGTTGTTGAAGAAGTTTTATTTGAGGGTGTTTATGTTCCAGGAACAGAAATTTTACTTAAATGGGAAGTTTCTGAACACATGAGTAGACCTAAATCAAATAAGCAAAAAGTAATCCAACAATTTATTGGGGTTTCTCCTGATAAAGAAAAAGGATATATTGATAGCTGTGTAGCTAGAATGATGCCTATTGATGATAAAATACAAGTTTTAGAATTAAAAGCACAACAAATAATCCAAAGGATGATGCCTAATGGGTATGAGATTGACGTTGATGCTATTGTTGAACTAGACCTGGGAGATGGTGCTAAATATACTCAACAAGGTGTTATTGATATGTTTTTTGAAACAGGTACTATTTTGACTAGGAGTATGAACTCTGGGGGGGATTATAACTATGCTAAGAAGTCTATTCAAGAATTAAAGCATGATGGTTCTATTAATCAATTAAGAGCATTAAGAGAAGAACGTGAACAATATACAAACCTTTTGCGTGAAGTAATTGGCTTAAATAAAGCGAGTGATGCATCAACTCCTGAAAAAGATAGTTTAGTAGGATTACAGAAATTAGCTGCACTAAACACCAATACTGCTACTAGACATATTTTAGATGGAACTATTGATGTTACAAAAAGAACAGCAGAAGCAATTACATATAGAGTAGCAGACTTACTAAAGTTTTCTGATTTAAAAGAAGATTTTGTTAGAAAAGTAGGAACTAATTCTGTTGAAGATTTAGAATATGTGAAAAATTTACATTTACATGATTTTGCGATATTTTTAGACTTATCTCCTGACGAAGAAGAAAAAGCTAAATTAGAATCGGACTTAACTAAAGAAATAGATAAAGGTGCTTTAGGAGTAGAAGACAAATACAAGATTTTAAATATTAAGAATTTAAAATTAGCAGTTTCTTATTTAGCAATTTTAAAATCTAAAAGGCAAAAGAAACAAGAAGAGCAGAAAATGCGAGAAATTGAAGCTCAAACTCAGGGAAATATTAAATCTGCTCAAGTTGCTGAACAAGCTAAACAACAAACTGCTCAATTAGAAGCAATGGTTAAATCTGAGTTACAGAAACTAATTGACGAAGGTGCTATTCAAAAAGAAGTAGCTAGAGGAGAACAAGATAGGCTTACTGAACAATTAAAAGGAGAATTGAAAGAAAGATTACAATATGTAATAAATAGCGGACAGTCTCAAAAAATTCAAGAACAAGAAGATGCTAAAAAAGAAAGATTACTAAAGCAAGGAACTATTACATCTGAAGAGAATTATAAAAAACAAAATAATGGACAACCAATTGATTTTGAACAAAAAGAAAATCAAATAGAAGCTTTCAATACATCAACCATAAACTAAAAAACAAAAAAAATGACAGATCCAATTAAAAAGAAGAAACAAGCAAGTGGAGAACCAATAGGCTCAACACAACCAATAAGCAGAAATCCAGAACAAGAAAGAGTAGATGATAAAGCATCTAAATTAGCTAAAACTGAAGAGGGGAAAGAACACATGGCTAAAGTAGGGCAAGATCTTGACATCACAACAGGTAAAGCTACAGCAAAACCATTTAACGGAAAGTATATACCTGGAGATATAACAAAAGGAATAAGAGCTAGGTATATAAAAACAGATGGAACAATTATCGAAGACACAGCTAAAAACCCAGGGGATGCTAAAAGACAATACGATAGAGATAAAAAATTTACTGAACAGTCTAGGGAAAAAACCCAAAATGTTCACAGAGTACAAGTACTTGGAGAAAAAAACAAAGCTTCAGATGAAAGAGAAAGTCAAAATGAAGCAATGCAAAAAAATAGAGTTCATGTGCTTCAAAACACAACACCAACTAAAAAAGTATTTAAACAGAAAAAATAAGATAAAAAAAAGAGAGCTTTATAGCTCTCTTTTTCCATAAGTATAAACAAGTCTTTCTTTTTCATTATCAATAAGGATTTCTGTAAAAGTATTTCCATATATAATTAATAAATTATATTTTTCTCCATCAAAATCAATATCAAAAAAAGTATTCATTTCTTCTTTCGTTTCTTTGTCAATATAATATCCTGTTATTGTATATTTTCTTATTTCTCCATTTATTTTAAAAAGAAAATATTCATTATCTACCAATTCTATAGAAAAAGTTTCGTTTGCTTCATAGCAATCAGTTTTTGGAGAATCAAGTTTGTAAAAACAAACTTTTGTTACTTCAGGCATAATAACCTGTGAAAAAGCCATAAAAGGCATTAAAACGATAATAAAGATTAAGTTTCTCATAATTTAAAAGATTAATTAGTTAATAATATCAAATATATATAAATTTTTATTTGTATGTATATAAATATTCTTATATTTGTGTTATAAACACTTATTTTAATTAAATCTAAATAAAAATGATTGTAGAAAATCAAGATAATCAAGGCATTAGCAATGAAAATGAAGGCAAAGAAACTCCATCATTTGTTGTTAGAGAAGTAAATGAAGACGATATTTCGGATGTTTTTAAAGAAAATGAAGAAGAAATAAGTTCTGAATTTGAAGAAAAAGACGTTTCTGGAAGCGAAAACACCACTTTTGAATCAGAAGACGAATATGAAACAATTGAGCTTAATGAAGAAGAGGCTTTTCGTTTTCTAAAAGAGTCAAGAGGATTAGATGTAGAAAGTGTAGACGATTTATTAAATCCAAAAGGAGGAAAGAAATTAAGTGCTACTGCAGAAAAATTTCAGGAGTTTATTGACAAAACCGGTAATGATAATATTTCGGACTTTTTAGCTACTCAGAAAGATTGGTCAAAAGAAGATCCTGAAAACGTTCTTAAACAATTATTAAAAACAGAAAACCCTACTTTAGATAAAGAAGAAATTGATTTTCTTTTTAACGAAAAGTATTCTTATGACGAAGATTCTTATGATGATGCAGATAAGACAAGAAAGGGTATTAATAAAAAAGTTGACCTACAAAAAGCTTTAACGTTTTTAGAAAAGCAAAGGGAAGAATATATGATTCAAAGAGGTTCTTTGGATAATATCCCTGAAGATTATTTAAAAGCAAAGCAATTAGTAGACAATTATAATAATGAGATTTCCAAAATTGAGGAAGAGTCGGTTGTTAAAAGGAACAAATTTGTTTCTACAACAGAATCTATTTTCAATAATAGTTTTAAAGGTTTTGAAACTAAAATTGGGGAAGAAAGTTTTGTTGTTAGACCAACAGACGTTTCTAAAACAAAGGAAGCTCAAATGGATATTAGAAATTTCCAAGCAAAGTTCTTTGACGAAAATGAAAATTTAGTAGATCCAATAGGGTATCATAAAGCTTTATACTTCGGTATGAATGCTGATAAAATTGCTGAACACTACTTCAATTTAGGTAAAGCTAGCCAAGCCGAAATAGAAGAAAAAGAATCTAAAAACATTACGGAAACTAATGGTATTAGAACAGTTCAAAAACCTACAGGAAGTGCTAATTTCAAAGTTAGAGAAGTTTAATTAAAACAAAAAACTAACGTAAAAATTAAAAAAAATGAGCTTAAAAGCAGTTCCAGGAGTTTTGTTTACTCCATCGCCAAGTAAAGTGCCTACACCTGAAAATTATTTAGGTAGTGCAGACTTTAATTTCTTAAATGAATATATGCCTGAGACATATAGCAAAATCCATGATCGTTTTGGTACACAAGACATCACAGGAATGCTAGAAAGAATGGGTAAAGAGATGCCATACGCATCAGATCAAATCAAATGGACTGAAGAAGGTCGTTTGACAGAATTAGCATCAGGAGTTACTCGTTCAGGTAACGATTTTACTTCTGCTGATCACTCTTTTAGAGTTAATGAAACTATTACTGTTCGTAACCTAGATGGTTCTGCAGTAAGAAAAGGTTTAATTACTGCTGTTACAACTAATACTTTTACTGCTTTATGTGGTAATGCAGCAGGATGGACTGCTATTGGTACTGCAGATATTGTTTTATTTGCTGACTCTAATGAGTTTAAAAAGAAAACAGATGGTATGCAACAATCTTTAAATAGCAAAGTTGAGTTCTTTACTCAAGCAGGAGTTATTACTAAAGAATTAGTTGAAGAGTCTGGAACTAACTTAACACAAATGACATGGTTAGAAGTAGAAGATTCTAAAGGTGGAGTTGGTTATGTTTGGTACTTTAAAAACTATAAAGACACAGAAAAACGTTTCAAAAATGCTGTAGAGACTAAGTGTATCGAAGGAGAAAGATGGGCAGGAGATTTATTAGCTGCAGGTTACGAAGGTACTCAAGGTATGTTTAGTGCATTTGCAGAAGGTAATGACTTTGCAGGAGAAGCTAATACTTTAGCTGATTTTGACGAGATTACAGAAAGATTAAATGCTCAAGGTATGATTTCTAACAACTATATCTATGGTACTTCATCTCAAAACTTAGCTATTGACGATATGTTAAGAGACCAAAACCAAGGTTCTGCCGGTTGGGGTATGTTTGACAATGACAAACAAATGGCTATTGAATTAGGATTTAGTGGTTTCCGTAGAGGTGGATATGACTTCGGTTATTCTCGTTGGAGATTCTTAGATAACCCTACAACTCAAGGTTCGTTAATTGGTGCTTCTAAAACTCATGCAGTTATGTTCCCTTCAGGTTCAAAAACTGTTTATGATGAAATCAAAGGAGAGGCAGCAACTCAACCAATGTTACATACTCGTTACAGAGCTAAAGGAAACGAAAATAGAAAATTCAAAATGTCTGTTAGAGATTTTAGTGCAGGAACAAGTAATGGTAATGACTCTTTAAAAGTAGATTTTATTACTGAAAGAGCATTAGTAGTGTTAGGAAGAAACAACACTATGATTTTTAGAGGATAGTCTAAAAACAATAAACAAAAGGGTGTATGCCAATACACCCTTTTTTTTTAATTAAAAACAATTTAATCTAATTTACATCATGGCAAAAGAAACAAAAAAAGAGCAAGATGCTCTAGAGCAAAATGTTATTCAAGACGTAGTAACAGCTAAAGAACCTACAATCCCATTAAGTGAGGTTCAAGAATTGATAAGAGCTAGTGTTAAAGAAGCTTTAGCTTTACAGACAGAAGCCAAAAAAGAAGTTGAAAAACCTCAACAATCTTATTTTCAAGAAAAAGAAAATACAGATGAAATACCAGGATTAGAAAATTTTGAATTTAAAGACAGAACTTATGTGTCGTTAAATGGCAGTAAAGCAATTACTCAAGACGTTTTAAATAGACATAAAGCAAAAAGTCCTTGTCAATGGTTAAATCCTAGAACAAAAAAACTTATGACTCTTAGGTACTCTAGTAATCAATCTTCTATATTTGTAGAAGAACAGACAGGAGAGGTATTAAACACATATATCATTATGAAAGATGGTATGTTAAGAGTTCCTAAAGAAAATGTAACATTACAGAAATTTTTAGCAATTCATCCTCATAATGGAACACGTTTTGAGGAATTAGATCCTGCAAAAGAAAATCAAAAAGTAATTGATGCCGAAGATTTAAGATTTGAAGCTGAAGCTGCTGCAAGAAAGCTTTCAGGTATTGAACAAGATGCTATAGCTAGATTATTGTGTTTTAATTACAAAGAAGATTGGGATTCTTCTACAATTAAAAGAGAGATTTATCAGAAAGCAAAAGAAAACCCTACTAAATTTTTAAAATTAGCGAAAGATGATACTTTGAAAATTAAAGGTATTATTAAAACAGCTATGCATAGAGAGTTTATAGCGTACAGAAACTTCGCTTTTTATGATGGAGCAGGAGACCTTATTGTTAGTGTAAACAGAAATGATGATGAGATAGAAACCATGGTTAGTTACTTAAACTCAAATAAAGGACAAAAACTTTATGAGTATTTAAAACAAGCTGTATGTTAATTTAAAATCATTCTAAATAACTAAAACCTTCTGAGTAATCAGGAGGTTTTTTTGTTAATACTAATGAATAAAATTCTTATCTTTGTTAGAAATTAGATAGTTATGATTAATGTAAATACAGCAAGGAATACAGTTTTGCAGTTATTAAACAAAACGAATAGAGGTTATATTGGACCTGAAGAGCTTAACAACTTCTTTAATCTTGCACAATTAGCTATTTTTGAAGATTTGTTTTTTGAATATAATAGACATATTAACAAGAGAAACAATCGTCTTACAAATGATAGTTTTGCAGACATACCAAAAAACATAAGAGAAAATATAGATATTTTTTCTACATACGCTAATTTATCGTATAATGACATTTCAGATATTTGGAGTTTTACTGGAAATGATTTTTATAGAACAGAGGGATTGTCTTTAGTTAATAAGAACAATGGGAAAAAGAAAAATGTAGATGAAGGAGACAAGTCTAAGTTGAATTTATCTATTAATTCAAATGTCGTAGCACCTACAACCACTTATCCTGAATATATAAAGATAGGTAATGATTATAGATTGTTCCCAAAGGTAAGCACTACAGATTACGATTTAGAGTTGTTATATATAAGAACTCCTAAACATCCAAAATGGACATATATTAATGTTAGTGGTAATCCTTTATATAATCCTTCTGCATCAGATTTGCAACATATTGAATTAGGGGTTAATTTGTTTGAATCTTTTATAGTTAAGGTTATGCTTTATGCAGGATTTTCAATAAGAGAGCAAGATGTTGTTCAAGCATCTTCAAATGAAAAAATTAAATCAGAACAAAAGAAAAGCTAATACGATATGGCAAACGAAAATCCACAAATTTATTACGAGAATCAAGAAAATCATGGGGATTATGCTTATGAAACTCTAGAGAATTTAGTTAATAACTACGAGCAAAACTTTACAGGAGACAACACTTTATTAGGACACACACCTAGAAGACAAGTTTTGTTTTGGATGAAGAAAGGAATACAACAATTTACTTTTAATGCCTTAAAAGAAGTTAAGGCAGTAGAATTAGAACTAACAGATAACCTTGACATCATATTGCCACCTGATTACGTTGAGTATGTAAGAATATCATGGCTAGATGTTAATACAGGGGAATTAAGACCAATGTCTGAAAATAAAAAACTAACATTAGCTACTTCTTATCTCCAAGACAATGATGCAAATATTTTATTTGACGATGAAGGGGAAATATTAGAAGGAACTACTGCTACCGAATTAATAAATAGCACAATTCCTGACAACGTAAAGTCTTATTCTTTTTGCAGTAGAGACAATTGGGATTTAGATACTTCTATTAATGGAAATGGAAATTTTAACATTGATAAAAGAGTAGGTAGAATACATTTTAGTTCTGATAATGCTTCTAGAATAATTGTTTTAGAGTACATTTCAGATGGTTTAGAATACACAGACGAAGAAAACATAAAAGTAAGTAAGTTAGCTGAGATGGCTTTATATTCTTGGTGTAGTTGGAATCTGTTAAATAATAAAATTGGAGTTCCTGATTATGAAAAAAGAAGAGCGAAAAAAGACTATGATACAGCATACAGAAACTCTAAGATAAAATTAATGGGTATTAAAATGCATGAAATAGCACAAGCAATAAAAAAAGCTAATAGTTGGTTTAAATAAAAAAATATGAAAATCCAAAATAACTTCACAAAAGGAACAATTAATAAAGATTCAGATGAAAGGCTTGTTGCTGCAAATGAACTTATTGATGCTGAAAATTTTTTTGTTACTACAACTGAAGGATCAAATGCAGGTGTTGGTAAAAACGTACCTGGTAATGTAAAGAAAACAAATTATAATATCTTAGGTGGTAAGACTATTGGTGTAGGAGATGATGAAAGTAAAAATAGAATTTTCAATTTTATAAAAGGAACTCAGTTTGATTATATTATCGAATATAATGTTGTTACTAATACAAGTGAAACTGTACTACAAGCAACTACAGGCGGTGTTTTAAATTTCAAATCAGGAGAAAGAATTTTAAACATTGACGTAATCTCTAGTGGAGAAGAAGGAAGTGATTTATTAGCTTGGTCAGGAGATAGTAATTCACCTAGAATTGTAAATATAAACAAAGCAAAAACTTATGGAATTGATGGGTTTACTGATATAGAAATTTCAGTAATGAAACCTTCTCCTATATTTGCTCCTGTTCTTAATTTACTTCAAATTGTAAACGAGACACATACATTTACAAGTGATAAATTTTTATCTTTTGCTTATAGATGGAAATATGAAGGAGATTTTTACTCAGCAATTTCCGCTTGGAGTAAATATGCTTTTATACCTGGTTCTTTTGATATAGGTTTTGATTCTTGGGAAAATAACTCAATGGTAAATATTGCAAATGCAATTGATATTTCTTTTAAAACAGGAACTAGACATGTCGTAGGTGTTGATATTTTAATGAAAAAAAGTCAATCTGATATTGTTTATTTAGTTGAAAGATTTGATAAAGAAGAGCAAGTTTGGGGTAATGACGAAACTAGAATTTTCCAATATAACGACAGTAAAATATCTAGAATACTTCCGGAAGACCAATATTTTAGACAATATGATAATGTTCCTTTAGCTGCAAAAGCACAAACTATAGCAGGAAATAGGTTAATGTATGCTAACTTTGAAGAGCAAAGAGACATTGATACTGTTTTAAATTTAGAGGTTGATTATATATCTGATTCAATAGGAGGAACTGAAGAAAACGAAACAGAAGTTTTAAGCATTAGTTGCGGAACAGAAGTTAGTAATATGGTTGATTTTAGAGGGATTATAAGCACACCAAATCCAGAAGGTTATATTCATGTTGATTTTTCTACAAATATCATATCAGTAGACAACACTAGTAATATAAGTTCAGGAATGAGGATGTCTATATATCCATATATTACAGCAAAAGGCATAAGTAATACAACACAATATACCGTTACTATACTAGACGAGACAGATGCAATAGTTTATTCAGGAATAGGCACAGGAACTACTCCTCAGTATTTTTATTTTCACATATTAGACATCCCTAATGGTTTTAATCATCAATATAGAATATTTGTAGACAGCGACACTCCATTTGTTTATGATAATATTGTATCTTCAATTATTAGTAATACCGGAGGAGATATTTTTGGTTATTTAATTGATGCAAACAATAATTTATGTAAATCTAAATCTAACCCTTCTATACCTGACTATTTTGGAGATGTAATTTTATCAGCATCTCAAACAATAGACTTTTCTAATTTTGATTTTAATAAAGACAAAACACTTTTATTTTCTTTTGATATTCAGTCTTTTCAAGAACCAACAAACACAGGAACGCTTTCTTTGTTTTATGTTTTAGAAGATGATTTTTTAGACTTAAATGATTTTTTTACAAACTCATTATTTACATCAAACATACCGGCTTATAGTCAAATATTTAGAGACCGATTTAAATTAGGTTCTGATCCAATAATATTTGAACAAGGATTTCAATTCTCTATTTTAGGAGATATTATGACGATTAAAAATCCTTTTTATCTATTAGAAACTACAGAAGCTATTGATGATGATGTAGCTCCAGATAACAAAGAAGAGAAATACTTTTTTCACAAATCTTTGAATTTTAATTTTGAAGCAAGTATTAATGGTTTTTTAACAAGTTTACATTCAAACAGAGACTATGAAGCAGGTATCGTATATTTAGACGAACAAGGAAGAGAAACTACAGTTTTAACAAATAAAGGAAACACAGTTTATATTCCTCATGTACATTGCATAGACCAAAACAGATTAGTTATAGAGACAAATTTTAATCCTCCTTCATGGGCTAAGTATTATAAATTTGCAATTAAACAAACTAAAAATGAATACCACACTATAATAGCCAACATGTTCTTTGAAGAAGGAGCTTATAGATGGATAAAATTAGATGGTGTAAATAAAAACAAAGTTAAAGATGGAGATGTTCTTATTGTTAAATCTGATTTAGCAGGACCTCTAAGTAATTTAATAGAATTAAAAGTTTTAGATGTAAAAGTACAGGATGATGATTTTATAGTAGGAAACACAGATTTAGATTTAAACCTACTAAAAGAACCTCAAGGCTTATATTTTAAAATTAAACCTTTAGGAATAGACTTAAATTATACTTCAAATACAACTAACGTGTATTCAGGTTCAAAATCTAGACATAATCCAGGTTTTGAAACTTTTACTTTACCTGAATTTGGAACATATGATATAGGTGGTATTTTCATCCCTTCTACAGTAAAAGAAGGTTCGTATATTTATGTTGATATAAACTCAGATGAAGCTTCTAAAGGAAACAGGTGGTTTTATAAAAAAGCATTTTACGCTTCTAGGGATTATACTACAGTAGAATCTTTTTTTGAAAATCAAGTGGCTATAGATTCTGAGTTTATTCAATTTCTTATAGATCATGGATCTTATAGATTTACTTCTGATGGAAAACAATTTGCTTTTTTTACAAGGGAAGGAGGTTATGGTGGTTCTGGAAGAAGACATACAAATGTTTCTATAACTATTAAACAAAATAATTTTCTAGTATTTGAAACAAAACCTATTGAAAATCTAGGTGTATCTTTCTTTAAAGACCAAAATGTTTATACTATAACTGATGGACAACATAATTCAGGAGACGTTATTAACCCTAATAAACACATTTTAACAAATGCTTTTAACTGTTTTGCTTTTGGTAATGGAGTTGAGAGTAATAGAGTCAAAGATTCGTTTACAGGAGATTTCTTTAGTATAGATAATTCAGCTACTAATGTAAGTGCAGATGCTTATAAAAAGATAAATAGGTTTGCAGATATTACATATTCAGGAGTTTTTAATAGCAATACAGGTCTTAATGAGTTAAATAAATTCAATTTATCATTAGCAAATTATAAAGATGATATAGAAAAGACTTATGGTCCTATTGTGAAAATTAAAGCCCAAGATACTGATTTAGATGTTTTCCAAGAAGACAAATTAAGCAAGGTTTTCTATGGCAAGGATGCTTTGTTTAATGCGGATGGAACAAGCAATCTATCAAGAATAGAAGATGTTTTAGGGCAGCAAGTTACTAATAAAGGAGAGTATGGTATTTCTTATCATCCGGACAGTTTTGATGAGTATGGTTTTAACTCTTATATGACAGACTTAAAAAGAGGTGTTGTATTAAAGAACAACCATAATAACGGAATTTTTGAAATATCTTTTCAAGGTATGAGAGATTATTTCAAAAAAATGTTTAGAGATAATAAAATAAACCATATTAAAGGGCAGTACGATCAATTCCATGATTATTTCTTACTAAACATACAATATAACGATACTGAGTATGTTACATGGGTTTATTCAGATAAAGACAACGGTTGGTTGGGTAGATTAAAAATGAATCCTGAAGATATGATTAGAATAAATAGTCATTTGTTAGCATTTAAAGATGGAGAAGTTTACCTATGTAATCAACAATCTAATTACAATACTTTTTTTGGAATAGAAACACCTAGTACTTTTGCATTTAATTTCAGTCAAAATCCAAGCGATAGAAAGAATTTTAAAAATATAAGTATTGAAGGTTCTATTCCTACAGAGATTGTTTTAAAAACAGACAATGATAATGGATATATCCATAAAGAAGACTTCGAGAAGAAAGAAAATGTTTATTATGCGTATGTTAGAAACTCTAATGAGACTATAGATACTGCATTATTAAGTTGTCAAGGAGTTGGACAGGCTAACATAAATGGACTAACACTAGAGTTTGACTTTGATTTAGATGTAGCTATTTCAGTTGGAGACATTATATTAAATTCTAATTTACAAGTAGTAGGAACTATTTTATCAAAAACATCAAGAAATCTAGTTATGGACACTATAAACAACATAGTAGATAATGATTTTGTTTTAGTTTCAAAACCACAAAGTATAGAAGGTCAGTCATTATTAGGGTATTACATGAGAGTTGATTGTGAGTTCTCTAGTGCAAATGCACAAGAAATTTTCGCAATGAATAGTGAAGTATCTAAATCTTTTGAGTAACTTTGAATAATTAAATTTATTCAATATGATACTAATTAAAGATAATTTTTTTGAAGAAGAAACGTTTTTTAAATTGCAAGATTATGCAGAAAAAAGCGAATACAATATAGTAACAGCAGGAGATAAACAGTTTTCTACATTACAAGCACCGAGTTACATCTTACCACTAATTCAAATAGATGGTTATGATGTAACTCTTTCTTTTATTAGAAGAGCATATAATGGCTTTGATGAAGAACCAAGAATACATTGTGATGGAATTATAATGAATGAAAAAACAAGCTTTGCTACTGTAATTTACATTAATAATATAGTTAATGTTACTTCAAATGGAACTGCTTTTTATGAACACGAATTACATGGAGCTAGACTTTCAGAAGATGCCTCAGAAGATGAATTTAATAGGTTAATTTTAGAAGACAGTAATAATGAATCTAAATGGAGATTAACTGATTTTGTATCTGCTAAACCAAATAGAATGTTGAGGTATGATGCCAGGATGTTTCACTCTAAATATCCAAATAAAATTACAGAAGGAATAAGAATTGTATTGGTTGCATTTTATACTAAATCTAAATAATATGGAATTAATTGTATCTAGAGTTACTCTGAAAGATTATGATAAATTTTGTGAATGGTGGAAGTTTTGGAGATTTCCTGCTCCACCTTTAGATTTTTTACCAAATAACGGACTTGGTGGACTTAAAGTCTCGATAAAATCGAAAGGAACAGATCCTATTGATATTTGTGCAGGATATTTATATGAAACAAATTCAAAGGTGGCGTGGTTAGAGTTTATAGTTTCTAATCCAAATATCAAAGATAAAAAAACAAGACATGAAGCAATAGTTTATTTAATAAGACATCTTACAGTAGATGCTGAAATGAAAGGTTATGAATATGTTTTCGCTTCTTTAAAAAATGAAAACCTTATTAATAAATATAAAGAAGTTGGTTATCAATTAAGTAGCTCTAATACTACTGAGGTGGTTATTAAACTTATATAATCTAATTTATTGTTTTTTTATTTATTTAAGGTTTATTTATTTTGTATATTTGCTTATAATTATTTAAAACAACAAAACATGGGAGTTGCCACAGCTACAGCAATAGTAGGAGCAGGAGTATCTGCTTATACAGCAATAGATGAAGCTAAAAAGAAAAAAGCTGCTGCTAAAGCATTGCAAAACTTAGAACAGCCTGAATTAAATAATTCGGCTGAAAACTTGCAGGTTTCTACTTTAGGTTCAGACCTTCAAAGAGAAGAACAAGCTAGATTAGCTTCAACTCAAACAGAAGCTTTAAAAGAGTCTGGAACAAGAGGTGTTATTGGTGGTTCTGGAAGAGTTGAAGCTAATAACCAAAGAGTAGGTAGAGAAATTGGTGCAGGACTAGATGAGCAACAAAAAGACATTGATAAATTGAAAGCACAAGATGATATAAATTTAAGAAATGTTAAAGAAACTAGACATAATGCGAATGTTTCAGCATTATCATCTCAATATAATGCAGCAGCACAAGCTCAGAATCAAGCTATTGGGAATGTAATATCTTCTACAGGAACAGCAATAAATGCTTATCAAAATAGTCAAAAGCCAACTACTACAGAAAATTATTACGATAATGGTTTTGAAGCTGAGAATATAAAATATAAGCCTATAACTTATAATCCAAAAGATTAATTATGGCAGGAGTAGTTGGAAAAGCAGGTAGTTTTGCTACAGTTGATAAAGTAGACGATACAATTGGACAAGCGTTCAAGGATGTAAACACTATGTTTGAAGATTCTGCAAAAGCTAAAAAAGCAGATGAAGAGGCTAAAAGGAAACAAGAAGATGCTAATTTAAAAGAACTTGAGGACTATAATGGTAAGTTTGGAGTTGATATAACAGGAAACCAAAGTGTAGATGATTTAACCGTTTCTTACACTTCTCAAGCAAGAGATATGACTGCTGACTTAGTAAGAAGAAGACAAACCTCTACAAACCCTCAAGAAAGAGCTGATTTAACAAAAAAAATAAATAAAATATATGGAGGTTATGATGTTTTAAAACAAATGCCAGTTGTTTTAAATAATAGAGTTGAAGAAATAACAAAAGGCGTTACTGATGGTAAATACAACGATAGAGATGTAGATGCTGTTCAAAAAACACTTTCTAATGTTTTAAGCGGAAATGCTAGATTATATGTAGATGATTATGGACAAACTAGAGTTACTGTTTATGATGTTACTGAAGAAGAAAAAGCTAAAGGTATTTTAGAGAAAGACATAACACTAGCTGAATTAATAAAGTCTACACAACCATTCTTAGCATCTACTTATGACACTCCAAATGGTATTTCTGACCAATTCTTAAAACAAGTAAAACTAGATAAAGAAAAAATTCAAAGCGGATTTACTACTATTACTAACGAACAAATGAGTAAAAGAGTAGAAGATATGATTGCTCAAAAAGCGAAAGAGGTTTCTACTGACGACAACGAAGTTTATGAAATTTGGAATAAAATGGGTAAGCCTTCAAAACGTAAATTTGATGATGCTGATAGAAAAGAAGTTGAAGAATACGTTAAGAAAGATTTACTAGGTAGATATAATAAAAGCTATGAAAAAGACATTGACCAAAGTGCAATTACAAGCAGAATGAATGCTTTAAAAGAAGATAAAGAAGAAAAGCCTTCTTATAATGTAGTGCAAACACCTCAAGAATATGCTGCTGCAGGATTCAAACCGGCAAAAGGATATAAAACAGTATCTATTACTACAAAAAAACAGAAACCTGTTAATAATATCACAATGGTTAATCAAGAATCAGGTAAAGAAATAATTTACAATAATGTGTTTTTAAATAACTATACTGTTGTTAAAAATTCAAAAGGACAAAGAAGTATTGTTGCACAAATTACATATCCAGACGTTAAAACATCTACTTTAACTGCAGAAGAGAGCATCACATGGAAAAAAAATCTAAAAGATCCAAATAGTTTGACTGATGAGGAAGAATTGATTGTATCAAGAATAACAAAAGGAGTAGAATACAAAACAGTAACTATTCCTATGAAAGAGGTTGATATTGTTAAGTTTAAAGACGTTGTTGGTGCATCAGATGCTAATGGTATGAAAGACTTAGCTAGAGTTGGGGAAGAAGAAAAATTTGATGAATACGGAGTTCCAATAAATTAATAAATTATGCCAGATAGAAAGTTTAAAACCCCAAACGGTAAGATTGCTAGTGAGAAACAACTTCAAGATAAGTATGGCTCTCAGTTTAATTCATTAATTGAAAACAAAACCTTTACTGAGGTAAATGAAGCTGTTTACAAGACACCTAATGGTTCTTATGAAGCAGAAAGTGTCTTAAAAAGTAAGTATGGGGAAAAGTTTACAGAACTAACACAAAACAACACCTTTGTATTAGACACTCCAATAAAAAAAAAAAACGATACTGCATCAACATCTACTACAAAGATTCCAA
>Ga0102814_10000975_pt1 | contig 20451 bp, 20 predicted proteins | sample ColrivemetaGS741_FD_79112 | JGI IMG/M metagenome (GOLD analysis project Ga0102814, IMG submission 79112) | Estuarine microbial communities from the Columbia River estuary - Flood tide ETM metaG S.741 | ecosystem: Environmental > Aquatic > Marine > Intertidal zone > Estuary | place: USA...
AGTAGCAAAATTAGTATAAACCATTTTATATTATCATCACTTCTAAACAATAATCTTACCTTTCTAAACAATAGGAAGGAAAACGCTACTAATCCTAGTGTCCCTAGAGTCATTGTTTGCGCTATAGTATTGTGATAGTTGATGCTTGCATACCCAGCATCAGCTATTAAGTATCTTGATGAAAAAACTCCACCAGTTCCAACTATTGGGTGGTCTTTAAAATTAACCCAAGCGACATCAATCAGTTCGATTCTACCAGTAAAATCATTAAAATCTCTATCCAATAATGTTTTTAAGTATTCTGATACAATTTGATCTTTCTCAAGGAAGAACAGTGCAACTCCAACAAATATAAGAAAGGAAAATCCTTGTATTATTAGTAGTTTTTTATGTTTATCCAATAATAGTATTAATGGAACAAGTAAAATGATATAAATAGCAACAGAAATTATCGAACTTCTCGATAAAGTCATCATGATTGGTAAGATTACAAAAACTGAAGCAATCATATATGGTAATTTCCACTTTGTATTAGTTATTAAGTAAGCTATAAGTGGTATTGTAAGTAAGTTAACATAAATTATTATGTTTATGTTTTCCCACCCTAAATCTATGCCTCTCATTCTGATTATATCAATTATTTCAATATCTGAATGAGTTACAAAATGAATTGATTCTAATGCCACAATAATTGATAAATACATGAACATTTTACCCAAAATATGATATGAAGTTTTATTATCTATAGTATTTAGAAAATACAAGTATATTAGTAGTACCGAAAATATTTGAAATAATCCAACTAAGTTAGAATATGTACTTATTCCATTGATCATGGTAAGGATTGCTGATAACGACAGTAATCCAAGGGGTAATGATAGATATCCGATTTTTTTAATGTTTCGATTCTTTAATATATCGATAACAATCAAGAGGATAACTATTGATCCAAATATGATTGTTATGTCCTTATTATCTCTCATATCACTAAAACTCATCTGTGTTACAAGGGCAATTGGCATTAAATGAAAGATATTAGCCTTAACTGTAATAAGTATTAAGGACATTATAACTAAAATAATAAAGTATATATTTCCTATTTGATTTGTGTACTTTAAAAAAGTAAGTGCTACTAGGAGCACCATAAGTATATCAAATGAAAATGTCTTTAAAGTCTTTAGATATCCATTCATATAATCACCTTTTCTAATTATATCATAAAAATTGTATAAAAAAAGCAGTTAAAAACTGCTTATTTTAATAACTCAATTAATTCTGCTTTCTTAAGTGCAGAGAACCCTGAAAGTTCTTTTTCTTTAGCTAAAGCTTTTAATTCAGCAACAGTCATTGAAGATAAATCAACTGTTTCTTCTGTTTTAGCTACTGGAGCCGCTTCTACAGCTTTTGGAGCTGCTTTTGGAGCTGCTTTTGCAGCAGGCATAGTTTCACCAGCTAAAGCTTTTTTTGCTACTTCTACAATTGCAGAGAACGCAGCAGGTTCAGAAACTGCTAAATCAGCTAAGATTTTTCTATTTACTTCAACGTTTGCTTTGCTTAAACCATTGATTAATTTTGAATATGATAATCCGTCTAATCTAGCAGCAGCGTTGATTCTTGAAATCCATAATTTTCTAAAGTTTCTTTTTCTTTGTTTTCTATCTCTATAAGCATAAGATAATGATTTCATTACCTGCTCGTGAGCTGTTCTATATAATAGATGTTTCGATCCGAAATATCCTTTTGCTAATTTTAATATTTTTTTACGTCTTTTTCTAGCGACGTTTCCACCTTTTACTCTTGGCATTATTGTGGCCTCCTATTATTTAATTTGTGCGATTTGTTGTTTAATTCTTTTGTAGTCTCCTGGAGACACAACAGTTGCTTTTCTATGTTGTCTTTTTGCTTTTGTTGGTTTAGCACTTAGTAAGTGTCCTCTATTTGAATGAGAAACTTTTAATTTTCCAGTTGCTGTTTTTTTCACTCTTTTGGCAGTACCTGAGTGAGTTTTCATTTTTGCCATATTATTTCACTCCTTATTTTTTATCTTTGCGTGGCGACATTGACATAAACATGTTTCGCCCATCACGTATAGGTCTACTGTCAATTTGGGCAATGTCATCACATGCTTCAGCAAATTTAAGTAATACCTCACGACCTTTGTTTGTATAAGCCATTTCTCTACCTCTAAAACGAATAGAGATTTTTAGTTTATCTCCCTTATCTAAGAACTTACGTCCATTTTTAAGTTTAGTCTCGAAATCTCCGATATCGATTTTTGGAGAAAGTCTAATTTCCTTTAATGAAACGATTTTTTGGTGCTTCTTAGCTTCACGTTGTTTACGTTGTTGCTCATATTTGAACTTGTTATAGTCAATAAATTTTGCAACAGGTGGTTTAGCGTTTGGAGCAACTAATACTAAGTCTAGATTTTCATCATATGCTAATTCAATAGCGTCTTTAGTTCTCATTACTTCGCGATCACCGTTAGGTTTTACAAGCATAACTTCTCTAGCTCGAATTCCTTCATTTAATAGGCCTTCGTCTTTACGTTTAGCAGGCACTTGGTTTCTTCTGTCTATAATTTACACCTCCATTTTTTTTACTTTTTATGGAAAGAATATAAAAAGTGTGAGTACATACTGTACCCACACAAAAATTTCTTTTTGTTGTGACATCTACCTACCAATTTATTAGTCAGGTGAGAGTGGGTACTCTTCTTTCCACTGTTAATTGCATTAATATAATACCATATAAGACGCTTTTGTCAACTATTATTGATCATCTTTCGGACGAATAAAGTTTTTAGCGTAATCTTCCTTGTTTATCTGATGATTTCTCGCAATTGCTAATGCACCTTTTGGCACATCTCTAGTTACTGTAGACCCAGCTGCGATAAATACATTATCCCCAATTGATACTGGTGCAACTAAGTTTGTATTACATCCAATAAATACATCATTACCAATAACTGTTTGATGTTTATTAACACCGTCATAATTTACAGTTATACTTCCACAACCAAAGTTGACATTATCTCCAGTAGTAGCATCACCAATATAGGCTAGATGAGCCGCTTTTGTGTTATCACCAGTTGTAGACTTCTTAACTTCAACAAAGTTCCCTATACGGTTGTCTTTACCTATTATAACACCTTGTCTTAAATGAGCAAATGGTCCAATACTTGATCCACTGTTAATTTCACTATCAAATACTAAACTATGTAGTATTTTTACATTCTCATGAATTAAAGAATGATGAATTTCTGTGTTTGGACCTACTTTACAACCTGTTTTAACTAAAGTGTTACCTGTAATATATGTGTTAGGGTAAATTGTAACATTATGTTCAATCATAACGTTATGCCCAATTGTAACTGTCTCAGGGTTAATAATACTTACACCATTTAACATATGTTTTTTGTTAATACTTTCGCGTAAATACTTTTCAGCTATACTTATAGAGAATAAATCATTTACACCCATTACTTTATAGTTATCCCAAAGTACAAATGCATCAACCTTATATTTATTTCTCATAATTGCTACGATATCAGTTAAATAGTATTCACCTTTACGTTCATTAACTTTTATTTTATTTACTTCTTTAAAAAGAATTTTGTTATCAACAACATAAATCCCTGTATTGATTTCTTTTATTTTCTTTTGTTCATCAGTGCAATCATTATGTTCAACGATAGCTTCGATATTTCCATATTCATTTCTAATAATACGTCCATACCCTTTTGGATTTTCGAATTCTGTTGTTAAGACAGTAAGATCATTTCTTTTATCACGGTGATATTCAATTACTTTATTAATAACTTTATTATCAATAAGAGGCATATCTCCAAGCATGATAATAGTTTGACCACTTTTCATAGACATAACTTCTTCAGTAACCATTATTGCATGTCCAGTACCTTTTTGAACATCTTGATGAGCGTACTTAACACGATCTTTCAAGATGTCAATCAACACTTCTTTTTGATGTCCTACAACAACCACTGTTTCATCCACAACGCTTTGTTCAATATTCTCAATGATGTATTTAATCATCGGTTTTTTAAGAATTGGGAATGCACATTTTGGTAAAGCTGTTTTCATTCTAGTTCCTTTACCGGCAGCTAAAACTATTGCATAATTTTTCATTATTTTTCCTCCGCAGCTTTCTTTATAGTTGAGACAATCATATCCATGTATTTATCTAAATCTTCTTGCAACTCACAGCTAAGTGTAACTCTTAATAGAGGCTCAGTACCACTAGCTCTTACAAGTACTTTACCATCATCTTTAAGAATATTTTTTACTTCTTGGATAACCTTTAAAACTCTTTCGTCCTCTAGTGCTTCTTTTTTATAAGTACGAATGTTAACCATTTGTTGTGGCCACATTTTTACATCTTTAGTTAGTTCTTTTAAAGTTAATCCTTTTTCTTTTAATATTTTAAGAAGATATATCCCTACAAGAAGTCCATCTCCTGTATTTAAAAATTCTTTAAGTATAATGTGTCCACTATTTTCTCCACCTATACTATAATCGTTATTATTCAATTCTTCCAGCACGTATTTATCACCAACACCTGTTAAAACAACATTAATTCCTTGCTTTTCAAATGCCTTTATAACGCCTAAATTGCTCATCTGAGTCAAAACAACAGTATCTTTGTTTAACCTGTTATTTTCTTTTAAATAAGTAGCTAAGATATAGATTAATAAGTCCCCATCAATTTCATCACCATCTTGATCAATAACCAAAATTCTATCGCCATCTCCATCAAAACTTAATCCAATATCAAGTTTCTTTTCGATAACTAATTCCTTAATACTTTCAAGATGAGTACTACCACAGTTTAGATTTATATTTTTTCCATCTGGGGTATTCCCTATTTGATAAGATTCGATGCATAATTCTTCAATAATGCCTTTAGCAATTAAATAATTTGCTCCATTTGCTGAATCATATCCAACTTTTAAATCAATTTCCTCTAAATCTAGACTCTCGATTAAATCAGCATATAAATCTAAAACTTCTTCACCACTATACGTTTTTCCAATATTAGTGATATTGAATTTTTCTTTATCATCTATATGTTTTTCAATTGCCAATTCTTCAGATTCTAACAATTTGTTACCTTTGTTAAATACTTTTAATCCATTATCAGTATACGGATTGTGTGAAGCAGTGATCATCACTCCAGTTATTCCTTTTTCTTTTGAATAATGACTGATAAGTGGTGTACTTACTACCCCAGCAATCATAACATCTATTTTCATGCTTTGAGCTCCGCTCGCAACACTATAAAGAAGTTCACTACCTGATTCTCTTGTATCCATTCCTATAACTAATCTTTCAGTTCCCAATACACTCTTTAACGATTGACCAAGTTTGAAAGCAATACTGTTATTTAATTCAATTCCGTATCTTCCTCTAATTCCATCGGTACCAAAATACTTTGCCATGGTTACCCTCCTCTAAATATTATTACTTACTATTCTACTGTTACGCTTTTTGCTAAGTTTCTAGGTTTATCTATGTCATATCCTCTATGTAGCGCAGCATAATATGCAATAAACTGAGCAGGTATGATTGTTAATATTGGACTAAATAATTCATAAACATCATCAACAACAATTTGATCTTCTTGTTCATGAACTCCTCTAGTACTAATTACTAATGTTGCAGCACCCCTACTTTTAACTTCATTAAGGTTGCTTCTAGTATTATTATTAATTGCGCGCTGTGAAATGATAGCTATAACAGGTGTTCCTTCTTCAATTAAAGCAATAGTCCCATGTTTTAGTTCTCCAGCTGCAAATCCTTCTGTTTGAATATAGCTAATTTCCTTTAGCTTTAAGCTTGATTCAAGACAAGCATAATAATCAATTCCTCTACCTATGTAGAAACAATTTCTTTTTGTTAATAATTCTTTAATTAGGTTCTCAATATGATCTCTTTTCTCAATAACATTCTCAATGCTAATAGCAAGCTTACTAAGCTCTTTTCTTAGATTGATATGTTTATCACTCATCATATAGGCAATAATTGATAAAATCGTAATTTGTGCAGTATATGCTTTTGTACTAGCAACTGCAATTTCTGGTCCAGCATGAATTTCAACATAATTATCTGCTTCTCTAGCAAGAGTACTTGTCTTAACATTTGTAATTGTAAGACTTCGATACCCTTTTGCTTTTATATTCACTAATACAGCTCTTAAATCCGCAGTTTCACCACTTTGAGAGATGAAAACAAATAATGGTCGTTCAGATAACAATGGCATATTATATGCAAATTCAGATGCGATATGAACTTCGGTAGGAATATTTGCCATTTTCTCAAAAAGCTCTTTTCCAATAAAACCTGCGTTCATACTAGTCCCTGCAGCAATTATATAAATACGATCAGTATTTGAAAGTGTTTCTTTAAGACCCCAGTTAATATTCACTTCATCACCAACAAAGTATTCGCCAATGATTCTTCTTATTACACTAGGTTGTTCATTTATCTCTTTTAACATAAAGTGACTATATTCACCTTTTTCAATATTAAAATAATCAACATCGATTGTTTTTATCTCATGTTCAACTTCAAGACCAATAATATCTAATATTTTATAACTGTCTCTATCACAAACAACAAATGACTTGTCTTGAAGTGGGATATACTCAGTACTATAACCAACTAGTGCCATAACATCACTAGCTACAATAAATCCTTTTTTACTTAATCCAAGTAAAAGTGGACTTTTATTTTTACAAGCATATAACTTATTATTATCTTCAGTATCAACTATTGCCAATGCGTAAGATCCTTCAAGTAAGCTCATTGTTTTTCTAATTGCTTCTTCCACAGACATTCTTTTTGAGTATCTCTCAATCAAATGAGCGATAACTTCCGTATCTGTATCACTGATAAATGTACTATTCTTTAGTTTCAAACTCATTAATTGTTTATAGTTATCTACAACACCATTATGTACAATAGAAAAACGACTTTTTTCAGAGTAGTGAGGATGAGAATTGACTTGATTCGGAACTCCATGAGTTGCCCATCTTGTATGTCCTATTCCTAAACCTGTACTGAATGTAAAGTCGGTAAGTTCTTCTAAGTTTTTAACTCTTCCCTTATCCTTATATGTAATGAATTCATTACTGTTATTATTGTACAAAGTAATCCCTGCAGAATCATATCCTCTGTACTCTAAACGTTGTAATCCGTTCATAATAATTTCTCGTGCATCTTCGGTACCAATGTACCCAACAATACCACACATAAAATCAACTCCCTTTCAACAGTTAAATATACCATAAACGTAAGTTTTTGACAAGCCAATTTTAGATATCACAAATAGTATAATGCTTAATACTGACTAATATTAAACCGATGGTCAAAGATAACACAAAGATGCTTCCATACAAAAAGTCATACCCAAAATTTATAAATCTTGTAATATCCGGAAATAACAGACTAATAAAGGCATTAAATGATGATGATTGATTTTTTTCAATTAAAAATTCACTACTTAAAAATGAAACCAAGAAACCTGCAAACGAAAAAAACAAAAAATATATGTGTTTAAATATGATTATAATAAATGTAAATAACGCTAAATAATATGCGCTAAAAACCGCCAATAATCTCGCAATAATGAAAAAATTATCAGGCAGCATATATGGTGTTAAAAATGATGGTATTAAATACAATAAAATCACTAGCATAAATGTATAGATTGTACTAATAATGAATACAATAAATATCTTACTAAATATTACTTTTTTTCTTGGCTTTCTACTAATTAAAAAGTAATCATATTTATTAAAAACAAATGAATTTGTTATTAGTACAAAATTAAAAAGTACAATCATAATTTTGCCTAAATTAATTGACTCTAACATATATTCATTATAGTAAAATTCCCTATCAAATAATAATTCTGCCTCACTCAAATAAAATCTGCTAAAATATGTTACTCCAATCAAATAAACAAGGACCAAACTTAGCATGATATAGTATGTTTTTCTTGAAAATAAATAACTGTAATGTAAATTCATTAAATCAATCAAGATGAATCACTTCCTCTGCAATATTAAATAGTTCACTTTGAAGATGAGAAGTTATAATAAATATTTTATTACTCTCAACAATCATTTTTTTTACTTCTTTTATACTATCTCGATCAAGACCACTTAGTGGCTCATCTAACAAATACACATTTGCAGACTGTGATAAGCAAAAAAGCAAACCGGCTTTTGCTTTCATACCTTTTGATAAGTTTGAGATTTCCTCTTCAATTTTAGATTCTAATCCAAGATATGATAAGTTATCATATAACACTTCATATTCAACTTTCTTTTCACTTAATCTCATTAGGTTATTATGAAAATCTAGGATATTTATATCCTCAGGATAACTAGATACTTCTGAATAATAACTATATGAGTAGTTACCAGTAATTTGTCCTTCATAACTGATAAAACCTGCCATAGCCTTTAACAAAGTGCTTTTCCCACTACCATTGGGTCCGCAAATTAATGTAATCCTCTTTCTAATACTCATATCTTTTATAGATACAAAGCAGTTACGATACCTTTTCCTAAAACCATCTACTTTAATTTCCAATTTCATGTGTTATGTACCCACTTTCTAACTCTTCTTTAAATGAAGAGGTATTAATAAAGGGAAAGTCATCAATTATATATTCATATTCTACACCTTCAATTTCATAAACAATAACAATTGGGAATCTATATATTTGATTGATTTCTCCGTGGTATAAAAAAGGGACATACAATTTTACTGAATTTGATTCTGTCATTAAAATCCTTTGTTCGAATATTGTTCTAGACCTAAAATGATTAAATGCTTCTAAGTTTAGAATATTTTTTACTTCTTGATCAAATGGTATTTCTTCTTCAACTCTTTTTAAGTAAAAATTATCAAATGACACCATTTTCCCAATAGTTTTGATTTCTTTTATATAAATATTATTTATGGACTCATTTGATAATTCTAAATATAACCCTGTAGCTGTATTACTATCATTTAAATACCCATGAGTGACATATAAGTTGCTTAACCCAATGTCATTATTGTCTTGGTTTTGTATTAAATAATTAAATTCACCTATGTATAATTCGACACTCTTGTTGTTATCATAGGTTAATGTTAATACAGCATCACTTATCTCTTCTAACAGATAAACAGCTCCCACACTCACTTTTAGTCTAATACTTACAACGTTATAAATCTCCTCATTATATAAGTACACTTCATTATTATTTGATATCTCCATTATTTCAATTGGGATAATCTTATTTTTATCATCATTTGTTATCACAGCATTATTAATGAATTCAAGATCAAAATAAAAGCTATCAATATTATTGGCCAAAATAGAAATATTAAAACTCTCGTAATCATCTGTCTTTGAATATGAATATATTTTAGGTGAAGTGATTATTACTAAAGGTTTCTCTTCTTTTATTAGTAAAACTGCAGTTAGTGAAAGAATAAGAAAAATAAAAATCATTAATAATAACTTAGTCCTCATATAGTTTCACCTTTTTTAATGAGTAATACTCAGTTGTAACTACAAAAATCTCAAACCCACCTTTTTTTACATTTTTGTAGAATCGATAATATTTAGCAACTCCATTTGTTATCAACCCTTCACCTCTAATTTGTACTAAAAGCTTTGTTTGGGGATCAACAAGAACTTTTATCGATATTTTTTCTTGGAAACTTGATGTTGTGGTTAGATTCATAGAACTTTTCAATTGTTGCTCTAATCCAAGTTTAAACCCTGATTTGCCACCACTACCTTTTAATCCGATACTACCTGATGAACCATACTGTTTTTTTACTGTTTTTTCAGAATTAAAACTAAATGTCTCAGTTATTGGTGTGGTACCATCATTTTCAATTATATATAGGGTTTCTTTTGTAAAGTAAGCTGTTTCTTGGTCAAAAACAATGAATGTTCTCCAACCCCAAAATCTTGTTTTTTTCATTTTCTTATAATAAGTTTTATAATCACTATCTGCGTAATTATCAAGCAACTTAACACTCTTGAATTGAAAGGATATATCCTGATATGCTTCATAATCTCCTGCTTGAACAGATTCTTTGGTTAATACCATTGCAAATATACATAATGCCACTATAACTAATTTTTTCATAAAAAAACACCTCCATTCATATAATATGAGTGAAGGTGTTAGTTTTCTTTTATTAGTTCTTTTATTTTAGGTATTGCATTTATTCCATCAATATATCCCAATTCAAATCTTCTTTCAAAGTGTTTCTGTCTAAAATCAAGAATACCTCTTAAAGATCGATGAGGATATATTTCAATAATGTTTTCCTCACTTTTTTTAAGTTTGTGTCTTGATGGTGAAAACTTAAATAAATCAATTACAATAATCAAATCACAATTATTTTCGATAAGTGGAATACTTGGAATATTATCTAAAATACCACCATCATAGAAGGTTTGATCTCCAATAGTAATCGGCTTAAAAGCAACAGGTATAGCGCATGAAGCCAAAACTGTGTTCTTAATTGCACTATCAGTCATGTTACTAATATTTGTGTATTTAATTCGGTTTTCATCTTTAAAGAAGTGTTTATAGTTTGTTTTGATTAAATCAAAGAATTTACCATCATGGTCCCCAATTAAAGTTGTAGAAACATAAACTTCTTTATCCTTTAACATATCAAACTGAATAACTTCTTCCATTAACTCTTTCAGTCTTTCAGTATTATATACTCCTTTATTTAAAAAATTAAACTTTTCATGTCTTAGTCTTTTAAATAATGCTTTTGTATTATAAACAAATAGTTGTCTATCGTCCAAACCTTTCCATGTTTCATATGCCAAGTCAAAATCACCCATAGCAAAAAGAATCGCATTTAGACTTCCTACACTTGCACCTGCAAATGCATTGATTTGTTTGTCAATTCCATGTTCTTTTAAAGCTTTCCAAACCCCTATTTGGTAGGCCCCACGGGCTCCACCACCAGATAGTGCTATTCCTATCTTTTTCATTAAAAACACCCCTTAAATGAATTTAATTTCTTTAATTTTATCTCCTTGTTTTATCTCAAAAACATATTCCATACCTTCAACTACTTCACCGAATATAGTGTGGATTCCATCTAAATGAGGGAATGAATCATAACAGATAAAAAATTGAGATCCACCTGTGTTTTTACCAGCGTGTGCCATTGATAATCTGCCTACTAAATGTTTTTTATTGTTTCCATCAGTTTCACATTTGATTGTGTAACCTGGTCCACCAGTTCCATTACCAATTGGACAACCACCTTGTGCTACAAAACCAGGTATTACTCTGTGAAATGATAAACCATCATAATAACCTTTATCAGCTAAAGTTTTAAAGTTCTCTACTGTTTTAGGTGCTTCTTTTTCAAAAAAATCAATTACTACTAATTTGTTTCCTTTTTCTAATATTAAATTTGCTTTCATATTTCCTCCTAATATTTGCGTTTAACTCCATTTTTATATGCTTCTTTTATAAATCCTCCACCAAGGCAAACATCACCGTCATAAAATACAGCAGCTTGTCCAGGTGTTACAGCTCGTACATCTTCTTTGAAAGTTACTAATATATCATCATTTATAAACTCGATATACACAGGTACGTCACTTTGACGATATCTAAATTTTGCTGTGCATTCAAATTTGCCTGAAAACTTCTTCATGTTAATCAAGTTAATCTCTTCAACAAAGCATGAATCAGTATATAAAACTGGATGATGAAATCCTTGTCCAACATATAATTCGTTTTTTTCTAAATCTTTACCTACAACAAACCAAGGTTCATTGCCGAATTTATTACTTCCACCAATACCCAAACCTTTTCTTTGGCCAATAGTGTAATACATTAATCCATTATGTTTACCTATTACTTCACCTTCAAGTGTAACCATGTTTCCATTTTTACTTGGCAAGTAATTATTAAGGAATTTATTAAAGTCTCTTTCCCCAATAAAACAAATTCCTGTCGAGTCTTTTTTATCTTTTGTAGCTAAATCATATTTATGTGCGATAGCTCTTACTTCACTCTTATCAAGATCACCAACAGGGAATAAAACTTTAGATAATTGCTTTTCGGTCAATTGGCTTAAGAAATAAGTTTGATCCTTATTTCCATCAACACCACGTAGCATTTTTGTTTCTTCACCGTGTGTTACTCTTGCATAATGACCCATTGCAATATAATCAGGATTAAACTTTTCAGCATGTTTAATAAATGCATCAAATTTAATATATTTATTACATAAAATATCAGGGTTTGGAGTTCTACCTCGTTTATATTCTTCTAAGAAATAACTAAATACATTATCCCAGTATTCCTCAATAAAATCTACTCTATGAATAGGTATTCCTAATTTATTCGCTACTTTTTCTGCATCTTGGTAATCTACTTCTTGGGAGCAAACATCATCATCAACTTCAGGATTTCCTAATACATCATTATTGGTTGATGAATCCCAATTTCTCATAAATAAACCAATTACATTATATCCTTGCTCTTTTAGAATTGCTGCAGCTACACTACTGTCAACTCCACCACTTAATCCAACAACAACTGTTTTAGACATAGTGTACCTCCGTTCTTTTTTAACTATTGTAGTCAATATCGCTAGGCAATCTTAAATCACCTCTTGGACTAATACTAATATCTAGTATTTTTGGTCCATCTGGTAATGCTTGCCTTTTAAATTGTTGTGAGTAAAATCTACGATAAAAGTTACTTGAATATTGCGAAGCTTCTTCTAATGTTAAATCAAAAACTTTTTGAATCAACCATTTTACTCTATGTTCATTGTCACCAAATCTTAATAATCGATGAACAATGAAATCATTTATTTCATATTTCCCAATATTCTTTTCTGTTTCCTGATTTGATGTCAATTCAGGACTTATAGGTGTTTTTATAATACTTAATAATGTATCTCTTACATTTTCATCAAATTTATGAATTGCATAATTATAGATCATAAATTGAACTAACGTTTTTGGAATACCAGCATTTATACCATACATACTCATTTGATCTCCATTGTATGTACACCATCCTAATGCTAACTCACTTAAGTCCCCAGTTCCTAAAACAATTCCTTGATATTTATTTGCTAAATTCATAAGAATCATTGTTCTTGCTCTTGCTTGTGTATTCTCATATGTTACATCTTGAGTTATTCCATCATGTCCAATCAGTTTAAAATGCTCATTCACATGATCATTTATGTTTATATCTAAAATTGTAACTCCCAGATTAGTCATCATATCAAGTGCATTCTTTTTTGTAAGTTTTGATGTATGTAATCCTGGCATTGTAACACCAATAATTTCTTTTCTATCTAATCCTAAATTATCATAAACACGTACTGCGATTAATAAAGCGAGCGTTGAATCTAATCCTCCACTAACTCCAATTAATAAACTTTTCGCACGCACATGTTTGATCCTTTTAATAAGTGCATTCTCCTGCAGTGCAGCAACTTTTTCAAAGTCTTCAAGAATGTTTATTTTCGGTACAAAAGGCGTGCTATCTAGCTTTTTTTCAAAACTATAATCCTTTGTTTGTTTTAAACTAAAGAAGACATCTTGATACTCAAACTGATATCTATTCAGCGTATCTCTATAACTTGCATTTGTTCTTCTTGCAAAATCTATTTTTTCAATATCAAGATCACCATAAATAATTTCTGATTCTTGATTAAAGTTTTCTGTTTCAACTAGTAATTCACTGTTTTGTGCTATGACGTTATGTCCACTAAAAACAGTTTCACTTGTAGACTCATTTACACCAGCACTACTATAAACATATGCTCCAGCATTTCTTCTTGAATGCTCCAAAATACTTCTTCTTCTAATTTCTCTTTTTCCTAAAACTTCATTTGAAGCGCTTAAGTTCAAGATGATTCTTGCTCCATTTAACGCTAAAATATTACCCGGGCTAATAGGTGCCCACATATCTTCGCATATCTCAATACCAAAACTAAGTTCATCATTCAAATCCTTAAATACTAGGTGCCCAAAAGGAACTTTTTGTCCTAGGTAAGTTACTTCTTTGACTTTTTTGACAATATCAAAACCACTTTGGAACCATCTTTTTTCATAAAATTCACCAGTATTTGGCAAATAAAATTTAGGTACTATCCCAAGTATTTTATCATTTTTAATTACGAATGCAGAGTTATATAAAACCCCCTCTATTTCTAAAGGTGCTCCAATAACTAGAATCCCATCATATTTGTTTTCAGTTAACAAATGTTGAATCGCCTTTTTAGTATTTGAAAGAAGACTTTCTTGATAGAATAAATCATTACATGTATAAGCAGTAACCCCTAGTTCAGGAAAAACTGTGATACTTGATTTAATTCCATCTAACAATGAAAGCATTTCTTTGACATTGTAATCAGGATTTCCAACTTTAAGCTTAGGTGTAACACTTGCAACTTTTAAAAAACCTTTGTTATACATCATCATCACCTCGATATAGTGAATTATCTATTATATATTCATACACTAATTCGTTTACTAAATTCTTATCAAAAGAATCTCTAAAACTAGTGCTACTTATATTCTCTTTAAAATCATCAAACCTTATAAAACTATCACTAAACTTACTAAGCAAAGGATTATTCTTTATTATGTTACTTATATCAATATTATTTCTTCCTAGCACAATTATCTTAAATTCACTTAAAATTCCTTCAACATTAATCCATTTTTCGATCAATGGTAAATTATCTGCACCAATTACGAAAGCAATCTTCTCATTATCTTTATCGTAAAGCCTAATAAGTGATTGATAAGTCCCTAAGAAGTTTGAATCATCCATTTCCATTTCACAAATATCAACATCTGGATAATCTTTTAATGCTAATTTAAGCATTGCTAGCCGATGATAATTACTAACTAATTCACTTTTTGTATAAGCATTGCTTACAGGCAAAAAAATGAATTCTGTAACATCAAGATTTTTCATAATATGTTCATAGAGTTTTATATGTGCATTTGTTACAGGATTGAATGCTCCACCAAATACTACTTTCATCTAATCACCTCAAATATATTATATCATGGAATATTAATTAAACAAATAAAAAGGGCTATAAAAAAGGACTTAAATAGCAATATATAGTCCTTTTTAATTGTTTGTTTTTTTTATTATTTTGTGAATTATTTGATATATTTTTTAAGACTTTCAACTTTATCAAGTTTTTCCCAAGGAAGATCGATATCTGTTCTTCCAAAGTGTCCATATGCTGCAGTCTTTTTATATATTGGTCTTTTAAGATCTAATGCATCAATAATTCCTTTTGGTGTTAAGTCAAAATTTTCTAGGATTGCAGAAACAATTATTTCTTCACTAACTTTTTCAGTACCAAATGTATCAACTCTAATACTCATCGGTTCTGAAACTCCAATAGCGTACGCTAATTGCAATTCACATTTATCTGCTAATCCAGCAGCAACAATATTTTTAGCTACATATCTTGCAGCATAAGCTGCACTTCTATCTACTTTTGAAGGATCTTTACCACTAAATGCTCCTCCACCATGACGACTATAACCACCATAAGTATCTACAATGATTTTACGACCAGTTAAACCAGCATCTCCATGAGGACCACCAATTATAAATTGACCTGTAGGATTTATAAATATTTTTGTATTTTCATCAATATATTCACTTGGAATAACTTCATCAATGACATATTTTCTAATAGATTCGCATAATTCATCATGAGAAACAGATGCACTATGTTGGCTACTAACAACAATTGCTTCTATTCTAATAGGCTTTTCATTATCGTCAAACTCAAATGTAACTTGTGTTTTACCATCTGGTCTTAAGAACTTTAAAGTCCCATCTTTTCTTACTTTAGATAACTGCATTGCCAATTTATGTGCATATGTTATCGCTATAGGCATATATTCTTTTGTTTCGTTACTTGCATATCCGAACATCAACCCTTGATCTCCAGCTCCTTGTGACTGATACGTACCTTCACCAACATTAACACCTTGTGCAATATCAGGTGATTGCGGATCAATTGCAACCAAAACAGCAAGGTTTTCAGCATCAAACCCGTATTTTCCACGATCATATCCAATACCTTTTACAGTATCTCTAACAACTTTTTGAATATCAACATAAATATTAGTAGTTATTTCTCCTGCCACTAATACTAGTCCAGTTGTAACACTTGTTTCACAAGCAACTCTAGCTTCACTATCTTTCTCAAGAATTGCATCTAATATTGCATCACTAATTTGATCACAGATTTTATCTGGATGACCTTCAGTAACACTTTCACTAGTAAAAAATTTTCTCATAACGATTCTCCTTTTCATATATTATATAAATATATATATATTCAAGCGTCCTAATAATATAATATATCTCAAAAAAAATCAAGTATTTTGTACTTTGCAGATAATAATAAAGACCTTAAAAGCTCTTCTTAACCAAAAAAATATTGATTATATAATTTCAGCTTTAGATATTCAATATTTTAATATTATGATATAATAACTTGAGGTGATTTATATGGAATTAAATAGAAAATATATTTTGGATTTAGCAAAAGAAATATTACAGATTAATAGCCCTAGTGGATATAGTAAAAAAATCATTCCTAGAATCGATGAAGAAGCAAAAAAGTATGACCTAAAAACAGAAAAAACAAAAAAAGGAAATCTAATTATAACGATGCCAGGTAAAACAGATTATAAGCTTGGATTGAGTGTTCATGTTGATACTTTAGGAGCAATGATAAGAAGTATTAGTGCTAATGGTGAAATTAAATTCACTACAATTGGTGGCCCAATATGGCCAACTCTAGATGGAGAATACTGTACAATTCAAACAAGAGAAGGAAAAGAGTACACTGGTACATTCCTTTCAACTAGTCCTGCGGTTCATGTTTATAAAGATGCTAGTTCAAAAACTAGAACACCTGAAAATATGTACGTTAGAATAGATGAAGTAGTTAAAAATAAAGAAGATGTTGTAAAACTAGGTGTTGAAGTTGGTAACTTTATCTTTATTGATCCAAAAACAACAATTACAAAATCAGGATTTATTAAATCAAGATTTTTAGATGATAAAATTAATGTTGCAAGTATCTTTGGAATGATTAAGTATTTAAAAGACAATAATATAACTCCAAAATATACACTTAAATTTATTATATCTACATATGAGGAAGTTGGACACGGTGCATCTTTCATTCCCGAATTAGATGAAATGATCGCAGTTGATATGGGTTGTATTGGAGACGATCTAACTTGTACTGAGTTTGATGTATCTATTTGTCCAAAAGATTCAAGTGGACCATATGATTATGATTTAACTAATAGTTTAGTAAAAATTGCTAAAGAGAAAAAAATAAACCATGCTATTGATATCTATCCATATTATGGTAGTGATGTATCTGCTGCAATAAGAGCTGGAAATGATGTTAAAGGTGCATTGTGCGGGCCTGGAGTTCATGCAAGTCACGGTATGGAAAGAACACATATTGACGGTGTAGAAGCAACAATTCAACTTTTATTAGAATATGTTAAATAAAAAGAAGATTATTCTTCTTTTTTTTGATATAATTTAATGTTAGGATGATGCCAAATGAATATAATAAAACCAAATTATAATGACTCGATAATGTCTGTATCTAATTCGTTTCTTAAATACTATGATGTAGAAACTAATTATAGTTCTCAAAAAGATCTAGATAAAATTCTACAAAAAAGAAAACCAAAGCATATTATTTATGTTTTATTAGATGGATTAGGTTTAAATGTTGTCAAAAAACATTTAAGTAAAGATGATGCTTTAAGAAAATACTGTTTAAAAGGGATATCAAGTGTATTTCCTCCAACAACAGTTGCTGCTACTAATGCAGTACTTTCTGCCACACCTCCGATTGTAAATGGACACATTGGTTGGGTTCAATACTTTGATAAAGAAGATGTAAATTTAGCTGTTTTTCTAAACAGAGATTTTTATGATGAGAATAAAACTTATGATTATAATTTCCAAGCAAAATATTTAAGTTTTGAATCAATTGTAACTAAAATTGGTAAAAATGAAAACATTAAGTCTACTGCTCTTTTTCCTTCATTTATGCCTGGTGGTAGCGAATCATTTAAGGAAGAAATTGAAAAAGTATTAATGATAACAAATAACTCTGATCAGAGTTTCTCATATCTTTATTGGACGCAACCTGATTTATGTGAACACGTTCATGGTATATATAGTGAAGAAGTTAAATCAGTAGTTAATGACTTAAATTCAGATTTTGAATCATTAATCGAAAACGTACCTCAAGATACTTTAGTTGTTTGTATCGCAGATCATGGGTTAACAGATGTAATTGAAATACCATTATATGAATACGAACGTTTAAACAGTATGTTAGTTAGAAAGCCATCAATTGAGCCACGTGCAATTAACTTCTTTGTCAAAGATAATTCAATAGAGGAGTTTAAAAATGAGTTTAACAAGCATTTTGAGGATAAATACCTGCTACTTACTAAAAAAGAATTTTTAGATCAAGAATTTCTAGGAATTGGTAAACAACATACTAAACTCGATTCATTCTTAGGCGATTACATAGCTATAGCCATAGATAAATATATGTTTTCTCTAAGCCAAGGTAAGCGCTATAAAGCTCACCATGCCGGTTTATTAGAGGATGAAATGATTGTTCCACTAATAATATATACTAAATAAATCACAAATGTGGTTTATTTTTTTGGAGTTTTTTATTTATAATTATTATTGATTAATCTTAATTTGTTGTAATATATCACTGATATGATATAATTTGAGTATCAAATCAAAACTATAGTAAAGTTTTCATACACTATAGATGCGATGTTTGATAAAGCTAAAGTCGGAGCAATCCGGTGACAGAAAACTATAGGGTCTCAATGAGATAGCCAGTTACCTTACAATACGTAATCTAGGAGTGATTTATATGAAAAAGGTATTTTTACTAATCAGTTTGATTTTTTTATTACTATCAGGTAGTGTATCAGTATATTCTTATGCTGAACAAAACAAGGATTTATATTTATCTGAAAATGATCAAGTTATCATCCTTAATGATTCCTTGAAACCAAAAAACAACCAAACACTAATACCTCTAGGTGCCATTCAAAAAAGCAACGATGTGTATGAGGTAGTTTTTAAATACGAAATCTTTATTGATGAGGAATTTGATGTTGAATTATTAATTGATGATTTAACGTTTTCGACTGGTAATTTAAGCTCAGAAGAAATAGGTGAAATATTTAATTTCAGTGTAAAGTATGTTGAGCAAAGTGATCAAAATTTCAATAATGGATTGTTTAATTCAAACAAAACTGCAAAAAAGGTTGAAGTTTTTATAACTATTTCAATGAATGAACCAACATCATTTGACCAATATCAGATAGTGTCGAGAGGTAACTTGAACTTCAAAGCGTCATTCCTGGCGGTAAAGTAAGCCATATACGATGAGTATAAACATTGACTTTGCATGCAAACAATGATAAAATCTAATAGATAAATAAAATTATAGCCAAAACCGAAGCAATTCGGTGACGGAAAACTAAAGGGTCTTTCTGAGACAGCCAGTTGCCAATCAAAAAAGCAATTGGCTTTTTTGATACTTAAAACTTAGGAGGAAATATAAAATGAAAAGAAAATTATTAGCATTACTTATATTATTCGTAGTTATTGGAGGTTCAGCAGGAGCATTCGCTTACTGGGATAACTTATCAGTAGATGACACAGACAACTCAGTTACAATCGGAAACGGTGTTGACTTAACTATCGCAGAATCTGTTACAGCTACATCAAGCTTAGTACCATCTACAGTTATTGTAAAAACTGGTGACGTTACAGAAGTTGTTTATTCTTACAATGTTGACTTAACTGAAACATTAACTGCACCATTAGCGTTAACTGTTACAGTTGATGGTTTTGCAATTAATAGTAATACTGCACTTGGAACTGCATATGTGAACGCTGCTGTTACTGTTGGCGGAGTTGCTGGAAACACTGGAACTGTTAATGGAGATGTTACAACTGTTGTTACAGTTACAATTACATTAACTGAACCTGCTACACAAGGTGATTACTTACTTGTAGCTAATCAAGCAATTACATTCAACGTAAACTTAACTGCAAACTAAGAAATTAAATCATAAACTTTAAGCCAAAGCAGTTTAACTCTTTGGCTTTTATTTTTTTAAAGGAGATGTCGATATGATTATAAGAATTAAAAAAATACATGTTCTTATCTTAATTATATTCACAGTATTATTAAATGCTGTTTCTTTTGGATACGGTTATTTTGATAATCTATCTCTAAACGACGTCGGTAATTTGATAACAATCGGAAACTGGACTACAAATACGGG
>Ga0102814_10000979_pt1 | contig 20396 bp, 16 predicted proteins | sample ColrivemetaGS741_FD_79112 | JGI IMG/M metagenome (GOLD analysis project Ga0102814, IMG submission 79112) | Estuarine microbial communities from the Columbia River estuary - Flood tide ETM metaG S.741 | ecosystem: Environmental > Aquatic > Marine > Intertidal zone > Estuary | place: USA...
AAATAAAGTTAAGTTATCAGGTATTTGGTAAAACTTTAGGAACGGCACCTGTGGTGTTAGTAAATCATGCATTAACAGGTAATAGTAATGTGGCAGGGAAGGACGGTTGGTGGCTCGATTTGGTTGGAGATGATAAGGTTATAGACACCAAGCTTTATAGCGTTTTGGCATTCAATATTCCAGGAAATGGCTTTGATGGTTTTGTAATTGAAAATTATAAAGATTTTGTTGCCAGAGATATTGCCAGTTTGTTTTTAATTGGTTTAAAAGAACTAAATATACATAAACTTTTTGCACTCATTGGAGGGTCTTTGGGAGGCGGTATTGCTTGGGAAATGGCGGTCTTAAATCCCGATATTACTGAACATTTATTGCCTGTGGCAACCGATTGGAAGTCGACAGATTGGCTCATCGCAAATTGTCAAATTCAAGAACAATTTTTATTAAATTCCAGAAATCCTGTGCACGATGCCAGAATGCACGCCATGTTATGTTACCGAACTCCGGAATCATTTAACGCACGATTTCAGCGTTCTAAAAATGAAGAGTTAGAAATTTTTAATGTGGAAAGTTGGTTGTTACATCACGGTAATAAACTGCAAGAACGTTTTCAATTGTCTGCATATAAATTAATGAATCAGTTGTTAAAGACCATCGATGTTACCAAAAACAGACCAACCGATTTTAATGTGTTGGAAAACATTCATGGTAACATTCATATAGTTGGAGTCGATTCTGATTTGTTTTTTACTGCGGAAGAAAACAGGCAAACGCATAAACAATTGGCTTTAACCAATCCGAATGTCACTTATAATGAGATAAATTCTGTGCATGGGCATGATGCGTTTTTAATGGAATATGAGCAATTAGAAAAAATAGTGGAAGGCATTTTTGTGCCAAATTCTAAAAAAAGAAGAATGAAAGTATTAAAGTTTGGAGGGAAATCGTTGGCTAATGGCAACGGATTGAACACCGTGATTTCTATCATAAAAAACAAGGTTAAAGAGGGTGATAAAATTACGGTTGTAGTATCTGCAAGAGATTCTGCTACCGATGATTTAGAAGATATTTTAAACAAAGCGGTAAAGGGTCAAGATTATAAACTTTTGTTGCAATTATTTAAAGACTATCAAACAGAACCATTAAAAGATGTTGATTTTTCGAAAGAATTTGCGGTATTAGATAAGTTGTTTGAAGGTGTTAGTTTATTAAGTGATTATAGCAAAAAGACTAAAGATGAAATTTTAGCGCAAGGCGAACTGCTTTCGGTAAAATTAATTTCTAGTTTATTAAATAAGGAAGGAATTAAAGCTTCGTCAGTCGATGCTAGGGAATTAATTAAAACCGATGGCGTTTTTGGTAACGCACAGCCTATTTCACAACTTTCAAAAGACAACGTAAAAAAACATTATAAACAGACTGGAAGTGATGTTGTTAATATTGTAACCGGATTTATTGCTTCGAATGCTAAAAACGAAACTACAACTTTAGGTAGAAACGGCAGTAATTACACCGCGGCATTAATCGCTAATTATTTAGATGCCGAAGAACTGCAAAATTACACTCATGTAAATGGTATTTATACAGCAAATCCAGACATGGTTGAAGACGCCCAAAAAATACGAGAGCTGTCTTTTAGTGAAGCAAACGAACTTGCCAATTTTGGAACCACTGTTTTACACGCAAAAACTATTATACCGTTGGTTGAAAAAAACATCAATCTACGTATTTTAAACACTTTTAATCCAGAAGATGAAGGCACATTAATTACTGCGAAACCAAATTCTAAAGACGTTACTTCTTTATCGGTATTAGATAACGTAGCGTTGTTAAATTTAGAAGGACGTGGTTTATTAGGAAAAAGTGGTGTAGATGCCAGAATCTTTGGTGCGTTAGCTAAACATAATATTAGTGTTAGTATTATTTCACAAGGTTCTTCAGAGCGAGGCATTGGGTTAATTATAGATGCAGACCAAGCCACCCAGGCAGTTATTGCTTTAGAGCGCGAATTTGAAAACGATTTCTATTCACAAGACGTTAATAAGATTGGTGTTGTTGATGATGTTTCGGTTATTTCAATTATCGGAATTGAACTAAGTTCGTTTCATAAACCGTTCAATGCGCTTATAAAAAATCAGATTACACCACTATTGTTCAACAATACGGTAACAGGAAGAAACGTGAGTTTGGTAGTAAAGAAAGACCAACTTCATAAAGCCATGAATGTTATTCATGGTGAGATTTTCGGAATTTCAAAGAAAATAAATATTGCTATTTTTGGTCACGGATTAGTTGGCGGAGCACTTATTAATCAGATTTTAAAATCGAAAGATGATATTGAAAAACGTAAAGGCATCAATTTAAATGTATTTGCCATTGGCAATTCTAAAAAATTACTTTTAAACAAAAAAGGGGTTGATAATAACTGGGAGAAGGCTATAAAAACGTCCCCATTAGATAGTTCTATCGAAGATGTTATAGCATTTGCAAAAACACATCACTTAGAAAATTTAATTGCTGTTGATAATACGGCGAGCGCAGGTTTCTATTCAAATTATATTCCGCTAATTGAAGCAGGTTTCGATTTAGTATCATCTAACAAAATAGCCAATACTATTTCGCATAAATTTTATACCGATTTACGCTCTAAATTGAAAGAACAAAACAAACAGTATTTATATGAAACTACGGTTGGTGCGGGTTTACCGTTGATTGATACTATTAAATTATTGCACGAATCGGGTGAGAATATTACCAGAATTAGAGGCGTTTTCTCTGGGACTTTAAGTTATTTATTTAATAATTTTTCTATTCAAAATAAACCGTTTAGTGAAATTATTCAGGAAACAATTGATAAAGGTTTTACAGAACCAGACCCAAGAGAAGATTTTTCAGGAAATGATGTGGCAAGAAAGCTTTTAATTCTAGCAAGAGAGTTAGATTTGCAAAATGAATTTGAAGATGTATCGGTTCAAAATTTAATACCAGAAGCGTATCAAAATATTTCTGTTGATTCATTTTTGAAACAACTTAATGTTTTAAATGATGAATTTCAAAAGCTGAAGGAAGCACAAAAACCTGGTTATGTTTTAAGATATATTGGCGATTTATCGGGTGATTTATCAAAAGACAAAGGCAATTTAGAAGTAAAATTAGTATCTATTCCTGGCGATAGTACTTTAGGCCAAATAAAAGGAAGTGATGCGATATTTGAAATTTTTACAGAATCGTATGGTGAACAGCCGATCGTAATCCAAGGTGCAGGAGCAGGAGCCGCCGTTACGGCACGAGGTGTTTTTGGAGATATTTTAAGGTTGTCGAAACATATAAATTAGAAAAATGAGCGAGGAGAGAAAACAATTTGAAACTGAAGCAATTAGAACGCAGTTAGAGCGCACTGAGTTTTTAGAACATACAAGTCCGTTATATTTAACATCTAGTTTTGTATTTGAGGATGCTGAAGATATGCGCGCTTCTTTTTCAGAGGAAAAAGAACGTAATATTTACAGTCGTTTTACAAACCCGAATACTACCGAGTTTGTAGAAAAGGTCTGTAAAATGGAAGGGGCCGAAGATGGTTACGCCTTTGCAACAGGAATGGCTGCTATTTTTTCAACCTTTGCGGCTTTGTTAGAAAGTGGTGATCATATAGTGTCAGCACGTTCAGTATTTGGTTCAACACATACCTTGTTTACTAAATACCTCCCAAAATGGCTTATAGAAACAAGTTATTTCGATATTAATAAACCAGAAACAATCGAGAGTTTCATTACTCCAAAAACAAAAATATTATACGCAGAATCACCTACAAATCCAGCAATCGATATTATAGATTTAGAATTGTTAGGAAATATTGCTAAAAAGCATAACTTAATTTTAATTATTGATAATTGCTTCGCAACACCCTATTTACAACAACCTATTAAATATGGAGCGCATTTAGTGATACATTCAGCTACTAAATTAATGGATGGACAAGGGCGTGTTTTGGGAGGTGTAACGGTTGGTAATGCCGATTTAATCCGTGAGATTTATTTATTTGCAAGAAATACTGGACCTGCATTATCACCATTTAATGCCTGGACTTTATCAAAAAGTTTAGAAACTTTAGCAGTTCGTGTTGATAAACACTGCGAAAACGCATTGAAAGTAGCCGAATTTTTGGAAGCTCAGCCTAATGTAAACTGGGTAAAATATCCGTTTTTAAAGTCGCATCCTCAATATCAAGTGGCTAAAAAGCAAATGAAGTTAGGTGGAAACATTGTCGCTTTTGAAGTTAAAGGAGGCATTGAAACTGGACGTAAGTTTTTAAACGCCATAAAAATGTGTTCATTGTCTGCCAATTTAGGAGATACCAGAACTATTGTAACACATCCTGCATCAACGACACATAGCAAATTATCTGTTGAAGACAGGTTGGAAGTGAGTATTACGGATGGTTTGGTAAGGGTTTCTGTTGGTTTAGAACATGTAAATGATATTATTCAGGATTTGGAACAAGCACTAAATTAAGTATATTAGCAGTATGCTCTCTAAGAAAACAAAATACGGTATAAAAGCACTCACCTACATTGCAAGAAAGGAAGGTATTGATCCTGTTCAGGTTGGTGAAATTGCCAAAAGCGAACAAATTCCTCAAAAATTTTTAGAAAGTATTTTGCTTACACTTAGGAAAGCAGGATTTTTAGGTTCTAAAAAAGGAAAGCATGGAGGATATTATTTAAGAATGGAACCTTCGGAAATTATCATGTCCGATGTTATGAGGGTTTTAGAAGGACCAATAGCCATGGTGCCGTGTGTAAGTTTGAATTTTTATGAAAAATGTGATGATTGTCCTGATGAACACGCATGCAGCGTTCATAAACTCATGATACAGGTTCGAGATAACACTTTAAATGTTCTCAGAAATAATACTTTAGCAGATTTATCTGGCCCTAGATAATTGCATTTTTCGTAATAATTAATGCTTTTATTCGTTTTTTTTATGTTAAAATATTAAAAAACTTCATTTTCATAATTTTTTTCGATAATAGTTTGATATGAAATAAAAAGTTTTAAATTTGCTATTCCTATTAAATCGATAGGATTAATGTAATATCAAGTAAAAAATGATTGATCAGGTGTTAATAAATTCAAATCAAGAAGAAAAGTCTTCATATAAGACAGATGTGGCTAAAGAAAGACCGGCACGAAGTATTGTAAAATCTATAAGTTGGAGAATAATAGGAACCCTAGATACTATTTTAATTTCATGGGTTATTACAGGTCATTTTGCTTTGGCATTTAAAATTGGTTCCGTAGAATTAGTTACAAAAATGGTATTGTACTTTTTTCATGAAAGAATTTGGAATACTGTTAAATGGGGAAGATAAAATAGGCATGATTACACAAGAAAATATAAACGAATTAAATAAACTTTATAAAGATGCAACGCCTTCTGACATAATCAAGAAGGCTTTTGAACTTAATAAAGAGGCGGTAGTAACTACAAATTTCAGACCTTATGAAGCGGCGATTTTACATGCCGTAAGTTCATTAGAGTCTAAAATACCAGTGGTTTGGTGTGATACAGGTTATAACACGCCACAAACATATAGACATGCCGAAACAGTGATAAAAGATTTAAAATTGAACGTCTTCTTATACGTGCCAAAGCAAACATCGGCTCACAGAGATATTGTTATGGGAATTCCAGGTGTAGATGCGCCAGAACACGCCTTGTTTACTGAACAAGTTAAGTTAGAGCCTTTTAAACGCGCTATGGAAGAGCATAAACCAAAAGTGTGGTTTACAAACCTGCGTCAAGGCCAAACTGCATTTAGAGATAGCATAGGTGTTTTTAGTGTAAGTAAAGATGGTGTTTTAAAAGTAAGTCCGTTTTACTATTGGTCTGATGCCGATTTAGATAAATATCTAGAAGAAAATAATTTACCTAACGAATTTAAATATTTCGACCCAACAAAAGCTTTAGAGAACAGAGAGTGTGGATTACATGCTTAAGATAAATGATAAATTGAATATAATGAACAAAGATACATACGATATTAATTCACTAGAAAACGAAGCAATTTATATAATGAGGGAGGTAGCTGCACAGTTTGAAAAACCTGTTTTGTTATTTTCTGGAGGAAAAGATTCAATCACCCTAGTAAGATTAGCAGTTAAAGCATTTTATCCTGCAAAAATTCCGTTTCCATTAATGCACATTGATACGGGGCATAATTTTCCTGAAACTATTGAATTTAGAGATCGATTGGTAAAAGAATTAGGGTTAGAATTAATTGTTAGAAATGTACAAGATTCTATTGATGAAGGTAAAGTAACTGAAGAAACTGGTAGATATGCGAGTAGAAATCAACTTCAAACCACTACACTTTTAGATGCTATTGAGGAATTTAAGTTTGATGCTTGTATAGGTGGTGCGCGTCGTGATGAAGAAAAAGCTAGAGCAAAAGAACGTATTTTTTCTGTTCGTGACGATTTCGGTCAATGGGATGAGAAAAAACAACGTCCGGAGTTATTCGATATGTTAAATGGTCAAATTAATTTAGGTCAGAATGTGCGTGTGTTTCCAATTTCAAACTGGACAGAATTAGACGTTTGGTCTTACATTGAAAGAGAAGATATTGAAATTCCATCTATTTATTTTGCACACAAACGGAAAGTATTCTTAAGAGATGGCATGATCTGGTCTGCCGATGACGAAGTGGTTTACAGAGATGCGCATGAAGATGTTATAGAAGAAATGGTACGTTTTAGAACTGTTGGCGATATGAGTTGTACCGCAGCTGTATTCTCTGAAGCAGCTACAATTTCTAAAGTGGTAGAAGAAATTAGAGATTCTACAATTTCAGAACGTGGTGCTCGTATAGACGATAAACGCTCGGAAGCAGCTATGGAAAAACGTAAGCAACAAGGATACTTTTAGCCATAAGCTATTGGCAATAAGCCATAAGTAAAAAAAAATAAGATTAGTAAGATTGCTTAGAGCGTAAAGCTTTAAGCATAAAGCAAAAAATAAAATGGAAGTATTAAAAATTGCAACAGCAGGAAGTGTAGATGATGGAAAAAGCACCTTAATAGGGCGTATAGTTTACGATACAAAATCATTAACTACTGATAAATTAGATGCCATAAAAAAAACGAGTAAGCAAAAAGGTTATGATTACTTAGATTTTTCTTTAGCAACAGATGGTTTAGTTGCAGAAAGAGAGCAAGGAATCACAATCGATGTGGCCCACATATATTTTTCAACAGCAAAGAAAAGTTACATTATTGCCGATACTCCTGGACATGTTGAGTATACACGTAACATGGTTACTGGAGCTTCAACCTCACAAGCATCTATCATTTTAATCGATGCCAGAAAAGGCGTTATCGAGCAAACTAACCGTCACTTTTTCATCAATAATTTATTGAGAATTAAAGATGTGGTGGTTACCATTAATAAAATGGATTTGGTAGATTATTCTGAAGAAGTTTACAATAAAATTAAAGCAGATTTCTCTGAATTAATGAGTAAAAGAGATTACCAAGATCAGAAAATAACTTTCATTCCGGTTAGTGCCTTAAAAGGAGATAACGTAGTAAACAGATCTAAAAATATGTCTTGGTATACTGGACAATCGTTATTAGAACATTTAGAAGGTTTAGATAAAAAAGATATTTACAATGTAGGTACACCTCGTTTTCCCGTACAATATGTAATTCGTCCTAAAACAGAAGATTTTCATGATTTTAGAGGCTATGCAGGTAAAGTATACGGTGGCGAGTTAAGTGTTGGCGACAATATATTAGTATTACCATCAAAAACCAGATCGAAAATTAAGGATATTTATTTCTATGACGAGAAATACCAAACAGCTTCAAGGCGTTCATCAGTTACTATCACTTTAGAGAATGATATTAACGTGAGCAGAGGAGATATGATTGTTAAAGAAGGCGATTTGCCAACGATTGATAAACAATTTACAGCAAACATTTGTTGGATGGATTCGACTCCATTAGAAGTGGGTTCAAAATATGTTTTACAACATGGAATAAATAAAGTTTTGGCGAAAGTTGAAACAATCAATCATAAAATACATCCAGATTATTCTGGGATAGAACGAAATGTAAAAGGGTTGGGTGTTAATGATATAGCCTCAGTTACGTTTAAATTTAATAAGCCACTGTTCTTTGATCAGTTTAAAAATCATAGAACCAACGGGTCGTTTATTTTGATTGATACACAATCAAATAATACCGTAGGAGCAGGATTTATTCAATAATAGCAGATTGATTAAAAATAATTAAACACTAAAAAATTCCTTCTGTTGAGGAAGGTCAGGTATGAGATGCAAAGTTTTAGAACGGAAATAGAAGATCCTATTGTCGAAAGGGATATTATTGAATTAGCTCAAAAAATCGAGGCATTCAATAAAGGCAAAATCGACGAAGAAAAATTTAGAAGTCTGCGCTTAGCACGTGGTGTTTACGGTCAGCGTCAGGAAGGCGTGCAAATGATTCGTATAAAATTACCTTACGGAAAGGTAATGAGTAATCAATTACGCAGAATTTCTGATGTGTCAGATGAATATTCTCGTGGGCGTTTGCATATCACAACACGTCAGGATATTCAAATACATTATGTTGATTTAAACAGAACTCCAGAACTTTGGGCTGAGTTAGAAAAAGATGATGTAACACTAAGAGAGGCTTGTGGAAATACAGTTAGAAACGTTACAGCTTCAGAATTAGCAGGCATTGATGTTAACGAACCTTTCGATGTGTCACCTTATGCCGATGCCTTATTTCGTTTCTTTTTAAGAAACCCGATTTGCCAGGAAATGGGACGTAAGTTTAAAGTATCTTTTTCATCTTCAGATGAAGATACAGGACTTTCATATATGCACGATTTAGGTTTTATAGCGAAGGTTGAAAATGGTGTTCGTGGGTTTAAAGTTATGATTGGAGGTGGATTAGGTTCTCAGCCACGTCATGCCGATGTTTTGTATGAATTTTTGCCTTCCGATAAAATTATTCCAACAATGGAAGGCGTTTTAAGAGTTTTCGATCGCTATGGTGAACGTAAAAGTAGGGCCAAGGCGCGTATCAAATTCTTATTAAAAGATATTGAATTAGATGCTTTTAAAGCGCTAGTTGATGAAGAGCAAAATGCGATTGAATTTAAGTCGGTTCCTATTAATGCTGATGCTTATGTAGCCTCAAAACCCGTATCAATTCAAGCGCCTGAAGTAGAGATAAAGGACCAAAAGGCATTCAAATTATGGAAAACTACCAACCTTATTCCTCAAAAGCAGGAAGGTTATGTTGCCATAGGAATTAAAGTGCTTTTAGGTGATTTTTATACGGATAAAGCTCGATTGTTAGCCGATTTAGTTGAGAAATATGCTGCAGGTGAAATCCGTTTGTCACTGCGTCAAAATATAGTAATTCCATTTGTGAAAGAAGATTTAGTATGTTTTTTCTATACCGAATTAGAAAAATTAGGCTTCGTAGAAGCAGGCTATAACAAAGCAGTAGATATTACAGCATGTCCAGGAACAGACACTTGTAATTTAGGAATTGCAAGTAGTACAGGAATTGCGGATGAGTTAGAACGTGTTATAAAAGCTGAATATCCTCAGTATTTAGAAAACAGCGATGTTGTTATAAAAATTAGCGGTTGTATGAATGCCTGTGGGCAACACAATATGGCAAATATTGGGTTCCAAGGGATGTCCGTTCGTACGCCAGATAAATTAGTAGCGCCAGCATTACAAGTATTATTAGGTGGCGGAAACTTAGGAAATGGAAATGGCTTATTTGCAGATAAAGTAGTGAAAGTGCCAAGTAGAAGAGGTCCAGAAGCATTACGCAGAATCCTAAATGATTATGAAGCAAATGCAAATGGAAAATCATTTGTAGAATACTATAAAGTAACTGGAGACAGATATTTTTACGATTTGCTAAACGATCTTCAAGATGTTACTAATTTAACTCAGGAAGATTATATCGATTGGGGATCTGAAACGAAATATGAAAAAGAAATTGGTATTGGAGAATGTGCAGGTGTTGTCATTGATTTAATAGCAACTTTATTTTTTGAAAGTGAAGAGAAGATAAGTGACGCTAAAGAATCGTTTGAAAACAAAGTGTATTCCAGTGCTATTTATCATGCATATACATCCATGGTTAATTCTGCAAAAGCAATGTTATTAGCAGAAAACAAAAGCACAAACACGCATGCAGGTATTGTAAGTCAGTTTGACGAATTATTTGTGGCAAGCAGTAAAATAGATTTGGACACTTCTTTTTCTGAATTAATTTATCAGCTCAATAAATTTGCGCCAACTAAAGATTTTGCATCAACTTATATAAGTAATGCTAATCAGTTTTTAGATAAAGTAAGAACTTATAGAGAACAGGAAACTAAACTAAAAAAGAAAGCGGTTTAAAATAAAAAAATGAGTTTTATAACCCCAAAGTTAACAGTTGTAGGAGCAGGTCCTGGCGATGTAGAATTAATTACGCTTAAAGCAATTAAAGCTATTGAATCAGCAGATGTTATCTTATACGATGCGCTTATAAACGAAGCGCTTCTTAAATACGCTTCAAAAGAATGCGAGCTTATATTTGTGGGGAAACGTAAAGGATGTTATGCATTTCAGCAAGAGCAAATAAATGAGCTTATTGTTAGTAAATCTAAAGAAAAAGGGCATGTGGTGCGCTTAAAAGGCGGGGATCCATTTGTATTTGGCAGAGGTGCTGAAGAGATTGATTATGTGAGACCATATGGTTTGGAAACGTTTATGGTTCCGGGTATTTCATCTGCTATTGCGGTACCAGCTTATCAAGGGATTCCTTTAACCAAACGTGGTGCTGCGGAAAGTTTTTGGGTTATAACAGGCACAACTAAGTCTCATAAATTATCTGGAGATGTTGCGATTGCAGCAAAATCTTCAGCCACAGTTGTTATCTTGATGGGTATGGGTAAACTAGATGAGATTGTTCGGATTTTTTCGAATGAAAAAAAACAAGAAACACCAATTGCTATTATTCAAAACGGCACAACCGAAAATGAAAAATCTGGTTTTGGTACCATTAGTACAATTTGTGAAATTGTAAAAGAAAATCAATTAGCAAATCCAGCTATTATCATTATTGGTGAAGTTGTGAAAGAACGCGTTCAATTAACATCAATCTATAACGAATTACACAAAGCATAACTGGAGCTTAACTTATGGAACGGAATAATTTATATCCAATATTTTTAAAGCTCAACAGTCTTCATGTACTTATTGTTGGGGGAGGTAATGTAGCAGAAGAAAAACTAACATTTTTACTGAAATCCAGTCCTGATGCTCAGGTTACCATGGTGTCTCCAATGTTTAGAGAAGGCACAATTGAATTAGCCAAAAAAGGTAATGTTAAATTAGTAAAAGGAACTTATAACAAACGTTATTTAAAAGGGAAACATATAGTTATAGCCACTACCGATATTCCAAAAGTGAATGTAAAAGTGTATAAGCATTGCCGAAAGCGTAATATTTTAGTGAATGTGGCCGATAACCCGCCATATTGCGATTTTTATATGGGTGGTATTGTTACAAAGGGTAATGTTAAGGTGGCAATTTCGACAAACGGAAAATCACCAACAACAGCCAAACGTTTGCGTCAGTTTTTCGAGGATGTTATACCGGAAAATGTTGACGATTTGGTTAAAAATTTAAATGAATATAGAAAAACGATAAAGGGTGATTTTGAACAAAAAGTGGAAACACTTAACGAATTTACCAAAGGATTAATTGCAAAGAAAGAGTCTAAAAAAGATGATTAAAACAGATATACTTATTATAGGTGCAGGACCAACAGGATTATTTACAGTTTTTGAAGCAGGATTATTAAAACTTAAATGCCATTTAATTGACGCCCTGCCACAACCAGGTGGACAATGTTCTGAGATATATCCTAAAAAACCTATTTATGATATACCGGGATTTCCAGAAATACTGGCCGGCGATCTAACAAAGAATTTATTAGAACAAGGCAAGCAGTTTGAACCAGGTTTTACCTTGGGTGAACGTGCTGAAACTATTGATAAATTAGAAGATGGAACTTTTATTGTAACAACCAATAAAGGAACAAAACATCATGCGCCTGTGGTTGCGATTGCAGGGGGATTGGGTTCTTTTGAACCCAGAAAACCAGGGTTAGAAAATCTTGAAATCTATGAAGATAATGGACTGGAATATTTTATTAAAGACCCGGAAGTTTACAGAAATAAAAGAGTTGTTATTTGTGGAGGGGGAGATTCTGCTTTAGATTGGAGCATCTTTCTTGCTGATGTAGCTTCAGAAGTGACCTTAATTCACAGAAGAAATGAATTTCGAGGTGCTTTAGATTCTGTTGAAAAAGTTGGTGAGTTAATGCATTTAGGAAAAATAAAACTTATTACACCTGCAGAAGTTACCGAATTGCACGGTGATGGTAAAATAGAAGCCGTTACAGTGCATAAGGAGGGTGAAAATATTCGATTAGAAACAGATCATTTTATTCCTTTATTCGGCTTATCTCCTAAATTAGGACCTATTGCAAACTGGGGTTTAGAGATAGAAAAAAATGCCATTAAAGTAGATAATTCATTAAATTATCAAACAAACATCCCCGGTATTTTTGCTATTGGTGATGTCAATACCTACCCAGAAAAATTAAAATTAATACTTTGTGGTTTTCATGAAGCTACATTAATGTGTCAGGCAGCATACAGAATAATCAATCCTGGTAAAAGATATGTTCTAAAATACACAACTGTTAGTGGAATAGATGGTTTTGATGGCTCACGTAAAGAAGCGCCAAAAGCCGTGGTACAATCAATACAATAAATAATTTATTGCGTATTTTTACGGCATTAACAGGGTTACTTAATGATGGAAAATTACAACATACGATTAAAAGAAGTTATTAAAACATTTACAAAACGTTTGTTTTATAACTTATTTGATGAACTCGAAGCGGAGACCATCTTTTTAAAAAAGACTTTTTTAGAAATAACACCTAAACTAGGAATAGAAAATGGTGAAAGTTTGTGGAATGAATTTCAAAGTCAATTCCCATCTATCAGACAGAAATTAGATTTAGATGCCGTTTCATTTTTAAAAAACGACCCTGCATCCACCTGTATTAAGGAAGTTTATTTAGCATATCCGGGGTTTTATGCTATTTCAATTTATAGATTGAGTCATCAATTATACCTTTTAAAAGTGCCAATACTTCCGCGTATGATGAGTGAATATGTTCATGGGATTACAGGTATCGATATTCATCCCGGAGCAACCATCGGGGAGTCATTTTTTGTAGACCACGGAACAGGGATAGTAATAGGAGAGACATCTGTAATTAAAAGTAATGTAAAAATATTTCAAGGCGTTACACTAGGTGGAATTCAAGTAAAAAAGGAAATGCAATCCACTAAACGTCATCCAACTATTGAAGATAATGTTACCATTTATGCCAACGCCACTATTTTAGGAGGTGATATTATTATAGGTGCAAATAGTACCATAGGCGCGAATGTTTGGATTACACAATCAGTTCCAGAAAATTCATTAGTAACTTATCAAACTGAAATTAAAATCAGACCCAAAAAAAATGGCATCAATTAAAGGAATCTTAGATCAAATAGGAAACACGCCGCTTGTCGAGGCTTCTCATTTAATTTCAAAAAAAGGTGTAAAACTTTATTTAAAATTAGAAGGCGATAACCCAGGAGGAAGTGTTAAAGATCGCGCTGCTTTTAATATGATTAGCGAAGCCTTAAAAAGAGGTGATATTAAAAAGGGTGGCTATTTAGTGGAGGCGACCAGCGGAAATACAGGAATTGCTTTAGCATTTATAGCAAACCTGTTTGGCTTAAATATGGTATTAATTATGCCTGAAAACTCCACCGAAGAGCGAGTTAAAACAATGCGTGCTTATGGTGCTGAAGTTATTTTAACACCTGCGGATACTGGTATTGAAGGCTCCAGAGATGTGGCATTTCAATTAAGAGATGAAAAAGGATATACGTTATTGAATCAGTTTGAAAATGATGACAATTGGAAAGCACATTATAAAACTACTGGGCCAGAAATATGGAGAGCTACTCATGGTGAAATAACACATTTTGTATCGGCCATGGGAACAACCGGAACCATTATGGGTGTTTCAACTTATTTAAAAGAAAAAAATAAAAACATCACGATAGTTGGCGCACAGCCTGAAGATGGAGCTAAAATACCTGGAATTAGAAAGTGGTCACCAGATTACGTGCCAAAGTTTTTCAACCGTTCTAAAGTGGATATTGTTGTAGATGTAAGTGAGCAAGATGCTAAAACCACAACTCAAAGATTAGCCAAAGAAGAAGGTGTTTTTGCAGGTATGAGCAGTGGAGGTTCTGTGTATTGTGCTTTGAAAATAGCTGAATGCATTGATAAAGGAATTATTGTAGCGATTATTTGTGATAGAGGAGACCGCTATTTGTCATCAACACTATTTGAATAAAAAGGGCAATTTTCATCAAATTAGTGTGAATTTAAAAAAATGCGTGGTATTTTTGCGCACTAGTTCATAAACGAATTAAAAGTGTTATCAAGAAAGGTAGAGGGAATAGACCCGTTGAAGCCTTGGCAACCTCCCGATTTTTAGTGAAAGGTGCTGCGTTCTACTGATATTTTTAAGGAATATTGGAAAGATAACGAAAAGTGTTTCTTTACTTTTCTTGATGACATTCAGATATAAAAATATCAATATGTCAAACATACAAAAAGCTTTAAAAGACCGTATTTTAGTACTTGATGGCGCTATGGGAACGATGCTACAGCGTTATAAATTTACTGAAGTAGATTTTAGAGGCGAGCGTTTTAAAGATTACCCAACTCCTTTACAAGGTAATAATGATTTGTTGTCTCTTACTCAGCCAGAAGCTATTAAAACCATACATGGTAAATATTTTGAAGCAGGAGCGGATATTGTAGAAACTAATACTTTTTCAGGAACAACTATTGCCATGGCAGATTATCAAATGGAAGATTTGGTATATGAACTTAATTTTCAATCGGCCAAAATTGCAAAAGAAGTGGCAGATGAATTTACAAAACGAGAGCCTAATAAACCACGTTTTGTTGCAGGCTCTATTGGACCAACAAATAAGACGGCAAGTATGTCACCTGATGTAAACGATCCAGGATTTAGAGCCGTAACTTTTGACGATTTACGTGTTGCCTACAAGCAGCAGGTTGAAGCACTAATTGATGGAGGTGTTGATTTACTATTAGTTGAAACCGTTTTTGACACCTTAAATGCAAAAGCAGCTTTATTTGCGATTGAAGAAGTGAAAGACGAAAGAAATATTGAAATACCAACGATGCTAAGTGGTACAATTACCGATGCTAGTGGTCGAACATTATCAGGACAGACTGCTGAAGCATTTTTAATTTCAGTATCACATATTCCATTATTATCAATTGGTTTTAATTGTGCCTTAGGAGCTAATTTATTGCAACCCCATTTAGAGGCGATTGCTAATAAAACAGACTTTGCTATTTCGGCACATCCCAATGCTGGGTTACCAAATGCTTTTGGTGAATATGATGAATCTCCTGAAGAAATGGGTGAGCAAATCGAAGAATATTTAAAGAAAAATTTAATAAATATTATTGGCGGTTGTTGTGGTACAACTCCAGAGCATATAAAAGTAATTGCAGATATTGCTGCGAAATATAAACCGCGTGGTCACGCTGAACTTGTTTCAGAATCAAATTAAAAAACTATAAATGAAAGATAAGGTCGAGCGAAAATATATGAGACTGTCAGGATTAGAACCTCTAATTCTAAATGAAAACAGCAATTTTATAAACGTTGGAGAACGTACTAATGTTGCTGGATCACGTATGTTTTTACGATTAATTAAAGAAGAAAAATTTGATGAAGCTTTAGCAGTGGCGCGTCATCAAGTAGATGGTGGGGCACAAATAATTGACATTAATATGGACGATGGTCTTATTGATGGCAAAGAATCTATGGTTCGCTTTTTAAATTTAATTGCAGCAGAGCCGGATATTTCTCGTGTACCTATCATGATTGATAGTTCAAAATGGGAAATTATAGAGGCTGGTTTGCAAGTGGTGCAAGGAAAATGTGTAGTGAATTCTATTTCATTAAAAGAAGGTGAAGAGAAATTTATCTGGGAAGCAAAGCAAATTAAACGTTACGGAGCAGCCGTTGTAATAATGGCTTTTGATGAAGTAGGACAAGCTGATAATTATGAGCGTAGAATAGAAATAGCAGAACGATCGTATCGTGTTTTAGTTGATAAAGTTGGCTTTCCATCAGAAGATATTATTTTTGATTTAAACATATTTCCTGTAGCAACGGGAATGGATGAGCACAAAAGAAATGCCATCGATTTTATTGAAGCAACACGTTGGGTTCGAGAAAACTTACCAAATGTAAGTGTGAGTGGAGGCGTAAGTAACGTATCGTTTTCGTTTAGAGGAAATGATGGCGTGCGGGAAGCAATGCACTCCGTATTTTTATACCATGCTATTCAGGCTGGAATGAATATGGGAATTGTAAATCCAGCGCTTTTAGAAGTATATGATGATATTCCGAAAGATTTATTGGAACGTGTTGAAGATGTTATTTTAGATAGACGCGACGATGCGACTGAACGTTTATTAGATTTCGCTGAAACTGTAAAAGGCTCGAAAGTTGAAAAAGGTTTGGATTTATCATGGCGTGAAAACCCAGTGCAAGACCGTATTACGCATGCATTGGTAAAAGGTATTGATGCTTTTATTATTGAGGATGTCGAAGCAGCAAGACAACAAGCCGAAAAACCTATAGATGTTATTGAAGGTCATTTAATGATAGGCATGAATGTGGTGGGCGATTTATTTGGAGCTGGTAAAATGTTCTTGCCACAAGTGGTTAAATCAGCGCGTGTAATGAAAAAGGCAGTGGGTTATTTAAATCCATTTATAGAAGCCGAAAAAGGTGAATTTCAAGAACCAGTTGGAAAGGTGTTAATGGCTACTGTAAAGGGCGATGTTCACGATATTGGTAAAAATATAGTAAGTGTAGTGTTGGCTTGTAATAATTATGAAATAGTTGATTTAGGGGTTATGGTAGCTCCTGAAAAAATTATATCGGAGGCGAAAGCGCACAATGTAGATATTATAGGTCTATCTGGATTAATTACACCGTCGCTGGACGAAATGGTATATTTAGCGAAAGAAATGGAGCGTCAGAATTTTGTCATTCCATTGTTAATTGGAGGCGCTACCACATCGAAAGCACATACTGCTGTTAAAATAGACCCGCAATATAAAAATGCCGTGGTTCATGTGAATGATGCTTCGAGAGCTGTGACTGTTGTTGGCGATTTATTAAATAAGAAATCCAACAATGATTATGTTGCCAATTTAAAAAAGGATTATGACGAGTTTCGTGAGAAGTTTTTAAAACGAGGTAAAGAAAAATCATATATTTCTATTAACGAAGCGCGTAAACGAAAATTTAAAATTGATTGGGATAGCACTGAAATTGTAAAGCCTAAGGAGTTAGGTATACAAATGTTGAAGCAATTAAGTTTAAAAGAGCTCGTGCCGTTTATAGATTGGAGTCCGTTTTTTAGAAGCTGGGATTTACATGGTAAATTCCCTGATATTTTAACGGATAAGGTTGTTGGAGAACAAGCAACCATTATGTATAATGAAGCCCAAGCAATGATTGAAGATATTATTGCGAAACAATTATTAAAACCCAGAGCTGTTTTTGGATTGTTTGAAGCAAATACAATCAATAATGATGATATTTCTGTTCAAAAGAAAGGTAAAGAAATAGCGGTTTTTAGAACCTTGCGTCAGCAATTAAGTAAACGAGAAGGGATTCCAAATATAGCATTGGCAGATTTTATTATGCCTAAAGACACTGGAAAAACCGATTACATGGGTGCTTTTTGTGTCGCCATTTTTGGCGCACAAGAGTTGGCTGATAGTTTTAGAGATAAAGAAGATGATTATACCGCAATCATGGCGCAAGCTATTGCCGACAGATTTGCAGAAGCCTTAGCAGAATATTTACATAAGCAAGTACGAACGAAACATTGGGGCTATGATTCGGACGAAACACTTTCGAATGATGATTTAATTAAAGAAAGTTATAAAGGTGTTCGTCCGGCACCAGGATACCCGGCATGTCCAGACCATTTGGAAAAGGAAACCATCTGGAGTTTGTTGGATGTTGAGAAAATTATTGGGGTAACACTAACTGAAAGTATGGCGATGTGGCCAGCAGCAGCAGTTTCGGGATATTATTTTGGAAACCCGGAAGCGAAATATTTTGGTCTAGGAAAAATTACTGACGATCAAGTAACCGATTATGCGGATAGAAAAGGGATAACAAAAGAAAAGGCTAGAAAATGGTTGCATCCAGCCATTGCGGAACAATAAAAACATACGTCATTACAAGGAGGCACGACGAAGTAATCTCATAAAGAGAAACAGATTGCTTCACGCTGTTCGCAATGACGAATAAATAATAAAAATGAAACCAGAATTTATAGAATTAACATTAGGTAGTTATATTATATCGCATGGCTATAATGCTAAGAATAAAGAGATAATGGAGCAAATACTTTCGGATAATTTTTCGAAGAAAATAATTCCTGTTTCCAGAATAAAATCCATTAGCGAGAAATATATTTTAACCGATTATGTGGATGGCAGATGGATATACTGGGAGTATGAAGAAGATTATAATGAGGTGAAAAGGCTATTGGTTTAGCCTGCGTTAGCAATCGCAGTGGAAAGCCCACAGCGATGCAGGAGCGAGGACTTGTAGCGAAAAGTGCGACCCTTGGGTATCGCCAAAAAATATAAATTAATATAAAAGTCTCCTTTGGGGATTTAGGGGAAATGAAAGTAACAGACCATATAAAAAAAGCAAACGGGAAAACATTGTTTTCTTTTGAAGTTATTCCACCACAAAGAGGTAAAAATATTCAGGATCTTTATAATAATATAGACCCTTTGATGGAGTTTAATCCGCCTTTTATTGATGTAACAACCTCTAGAGAAGAGTACGTGTATATTGATAAAGGTAACGGACTTCTAGATAAACGAATTACGCGTATGCGTCCCGGAACCGTTGGAATTTGTGCGTCTATAATGCATAAATATGGGGTTGATGCGATACCGCATTTACTTTGTGGGGGGTTTACTAAAGAAGAAACAGAATATGTTTTGGTTGATTGTCATTATTTAGGACTCGATAATGTGATGGCATTACGTGGCGATTCTATGAAAGATGAAGCTTATTTTAAGCCTGTTGAAGGCGGTAATGCATTTGCCAGTGAATTAGTGAAACAAATTGCAGAGTTAAACAGTGGGAAATATTTGCATGATGATGTGATAGTAGAGCATAACGCTGATTTTTGTATTGGTGTGGCTGGTTACCCTGAAAAACACATGGAAGCGCCATCGTTAGTAACCGACTTAAAGCGTTTAAAGGAAAAAGTGGATGCCGGAGCTGATTATGTGGTGACTCAAATGTTTTTTGATAACAATAAGTTTTTTGAATTTGTAGATAAAGCGAGGGCTTTAGGTATCAAAGTGCCTATTATTCCTGGTATAAAACCTATTGCTGTGAAACGCCATTTGCAAATATTACCACAGGTGTTTAAAATAGATTTACCACAAGATCTTATTGACGCCGTTGAATCTTGTAAAGACAATAATGCCGTAAGGCAAGTGGGTATTGAGTTTGCCATTCAGCAATCTAAAGAATTAAAAGCGTCAGGTGTTCCGGTATTACATTATTACTCCATGGGTAAAAGCGATAATATAAAAGCCATTGCTTCTGCTTTGTTTTAAAACAAAAAGCGCATTTTTTTAAATGCGCTTTGACTAATTCAAACTCCTGTTAGTTTTATAAATAATTAATATGGTTGGTTAGGTGTTTTTTAATCGGACTAATTTTATAATTTAAGGTGTATAAAATTAATTCTTAATACAACGAACTGAATAACCCTCATCCTTAAAATCGTTATTAATACCTATATAACTCTCATTTTTGTATACTGTAATCATATTTGCATCTGCTGAATTTGGAATATCCGTAGAAGTCCACCAAAAAGCTGCAAAATCAATCCAGTATGGTATTCCATTTGTATCTCGTGCTCCTCCAGGAAGGGCAGAAAAACCACTTTCATTATTTGGTGTTGTGAAGGTGCTAAAAGGCCAACCCGATGTGGCTTTTAATTTTGGAGCAGCTACATCATCTCCTCCTAAAAAGGTATTTAAAGCAGTCCACTCGGCGTTACTTGCCACATGCCATCCTTCAGGTGCTAAACCTCTAGGGTCAGCCACCGCATA
>Ga0102814_10000980_pt1 | contig 20381 bp, 17 predicted proteins | sample ColrivemetaGS741_FD_79112 | JGI IMG/M metagenome (GOLD analysis project Ga0102814, IMG submission 79112) | Estuarine microbial communities from the Columbia River estuary - Flood tide ETM metaG S.741 | ecosystem: Environmental > Aquatic > Marine > Intertidal zone > Estuary | place: USA...
ACGTCCGATAGCGTCTATCTCATCGATGAAAATGATCGAAGGTGCTTTCTCTTTGGCTTGCTTGAATAAGTCGCGTACCCTTGATGCACCAACTCCAACAAACATCTCAACGAAATCTGAACCTGATAATGAAAAGAAAGGAACTTTCGCTTCTCCAGCAACTGCCTTTGCAAGTAATGTTTTACCTGTACCTGGAGGTCCTACCAATAATGCTCCTTTTGGAATTTTTGCTCCTAATTCAGTATATTTTTTAGGATTCTTCAAGAACTCAACGATTTCTTCAATCTCTTCTTTTGCTCCTTCTAAACCAGCAACATCATTGAAAGTAACGTTCGTAGACTCTCCTTTTTCATAAAGCTTAGCTTTTGATTTTCCAATGTTAAAGATTTGACCGCCAGCACCGCCAGCACCACCACCACCTGTCATTCGACGCATAACAAACATCCAGATTGCAATAAGTATGATTATAGGCAATAAGAAGCTTAAGATGTTTGCGAAGTAGTTAACCTCTTCTTCAGGAATAACTTCAATTGTAGGCTTATCATCTGCTGAAAGTTCTTTATTTAACTCATTAACTCTAGCGGTAAACGTACCAGCATCTAGAATTTTAACAGAAAACTCAGATGGTTTAGAACCTAATTTTTTACCTCTTTGAAGTGATTCCTTCATGAGTTTAAAATTAGATTGATCGGATGCTTTTACATATTTTATTCCGTTCCCAGTTAAGCTAAAGTCTACTCTCACTTTATTCACCAAACGAACATCTTCTACATATCCATTTTGCGCTAATTCAAAGAATGTTTCTTCTGATTTAACAGGTACTGTAGATGCTGATGACATGTAAAGTTGAAATCCAATAATAGCAACTCCAATAATTGCATAAATCCAATAAATGGAAAATGGACTTTTTTTATTCTTTTTATTATCTGCCATAATTAATTATTCAATATTAATTTAAATTTGGAATGTCAGTTCTGATTGCATCAGCCCATAGTTCCTCTAGGTCATAAAATTCACGTGTTTCCTTGTAGAATACATGTGCTACAACACTTACGTAATCTAGTAGCACCCACTCGCTATTTGTTTTTCCCTCAGTATTCCAAGGTTTTTCTGACAATTCTTTTCGCGTATGTCGCTGTACTGAGGAGCTAATACCATCTACTTGGGTAGAAGAATCACCACTACAAATTACGAAAAAGTCACATACAGAATTTTCTATGTGTCTTAAATCTAAAACGACGATGTCGTTTGCTTTATTTTCTTGCATTCCTTCAACGATTGTATCACACAATTGTTTGGAATCTTGATCGAGAATATCTTTACTCATTTAGTGTTTTTAATGCTTTGCAAAACTAAGCTTATATTTAAATAAAACCTTACTTTTAATCTTATAGACTGTTAAAACTATGAAACAAATTGGTCATAAAATTATTAGATTGGAATCTGTTGATTCAACGAACAATTATGTTGCCAATCTCAATAAAACGGGAGATTTAATTCATGGTGCGGTAATAATGGCAGTTGAACAATTTGCTGGACGAGGACAGCGGTCGGCTGAATGGGTTGTTAAACCTGGTGAAAACCTTACTTTTAGCTGTTTTTTGTCCGACGTCAATGTGTCAGTATTAAACCAATTTTGTCTGACTCAATTTGTTTCAATTGTTTTGATAGCTACGCTGAAAAAATATGAAATTGATGCAGAAATAAAATGGCCGAATGATATTTACGTGAATGGAAAAAAAATCGCTGGTGTTTTAATTGAGAATCAAATTGGTCAAACGCAAATAAAAACCTCTATTGTTGGAATTGGATTGAATGTGAATCAAAAAGATTTTGGAGATTTATCGGCTACAAGTATTGTAAATGAAACGGGTACTCATACAATTCTTGACGATGTTTTATTTCGTTTTATTAGTGAGTGGAATAAATCTTTAGACTTTTTGCGAGACCTAAATTCATTGCGGGATTCTTATGAAAGTAGGTTGTATTTGAAAGGAATTTCAGCTCAATTCTTAGTTTCAGATGAAATATTTAAAGGAGTGATAGAAGGAGTGACCGAGTCAGGTTTACTAAAAGTAACATCGAATCATGAAAACTACCAATTTGACTTAAAAGAGATTACTTTTCTTCCTCAAAATGACTCGTTATCTTCGAAGACATGTAATTAAACAAGTTTGTTAAAGGTTTCTCAACCATCATTTTAAGAAACATGTTAACTTGTCCATCAAAATCAATGTGCCCAATCGTTGCATCCCCCTTGTCATTCAATGATATTGTAAGGTTAAAAGGGAATGGAGATTTTTCTCCTGATTTCATTTTTAGCTCAGAGAATTCAGTTAGGTCTGTCTGTACTAAAGAGATAACAACACCTCCTTGTACTTTAAAAGAACATTCTTTATCGGTAGATTTAAAGTCTGAAACATTGTCTTGAGGTAAAAGATGAATAATATTATTCATGTCTTTTAAAAAGTGAAAAACTTCTTCTTTAGAAGCGTTTACCTGAGCTTGATTACTTGTAATCTTCATTCTTTTATTTTTTCCAGTTACTTGGATCTTTTCTCCAGTCCTGTAAAGATGATAAATCTTCTTTTGAAATTAAATTTGTTGCAAGCGCTTTGGTAAGCATCACTTCGTAGTTTGTTAAAGTGATATACGGACATTCAGCATCTGCGAAATTATTGTGCGCAATGTCAAATCCATAGGTGAATATTGCAATCAATCCTTTAACTTCTAACTCCGCATCTCTCAAAGCTTCAATTGCTTTTAGGCTACTTCCACCAGTTGAAATTAAATCTTCAATGACAACTACCTTTTGACCCTTTTCAAAATATCCTTCAACTTGATTTCCCATTCCGTGTGATTTAGCTTCACTACGTACATAGATGAATGGAAGCCCTAGTTCTTGCGCTACCAATGCACCTTGTGCGATACCACCAGTGGCAACACCAGCGATTGCATCAGGTTTTCCAAAGTACTCAATTACCGCCTCGGCATAACCTTGACGAATGAAAGTACGTATCTGCGGATAGGACAATGTTACTCTATTGTCACAATAAATAGGAGACTTAAAACCTGAGGCCCATGTGAACGGATCGTTTGGTCTTAACTTAATTGCTTTGATTTGAAGCAAAAATTCTGCTACTTTTAGGGCTTTATCTTCATTTAAAATCATGGGGCAAATGTACAAAGTTTTTATTGAACATATACCAGTTGTATTCATTTCTGAGAAGGATTTACAAGAAAAAAATTCTTCAATTGTATTTTCTGAGTCGCTTACGCTAAAGGGCGACATTATTTCTTTGCTTAAAAACAGCAGTTTAGATCAACCGCTACAAATTGTTTGTGAAAATCCCAAAGAGGATTTTAAACTCTTTTTTAAAGATTTTTTAAAAATTAAAGCTGCTGGAGGCCTAGTTCAAAGAAAACAAGACTTCCTATTAATAAAAAGAAATGGAAAGTGGGATGTTCCAAAAGGCAAAATGACGAAAAATGAATCTCCAGAAGTCGCTTGTATTCGTGAAATAAGCGAGGAATGCGGTATCTATGGACAGAAGATTAACTCTCCCTTAGTTACAACTTATCATGTCATGAAATATAAAGGTAGATTGGCATTAAAAAAGACAAAGTGGTATATGCTATCTTACAACGGTCCAAAATCTACGGTTCCAGCAAGAGACGAAGGAATTACAAAAGCAAAATGGATGAGTGAAGCCCAAATGTTATCAATTCGAGGGAATACCTACGGCTCAATTAATGAAGTGTTAGATGCTTTTTTAAGGGCAAAAATTAGCGTTTAAAAAGAACAGTACTACTTGCTTGGGCAGTTGGCATAATGACTATGTCGTTCAGATTTACATGTGAAGGTCGAGAGGCAGCGAAATAGATTGTTTCTGCGATGTCTTCTGCTTGTAAGGCTTCGAATCCATTGTAAACTTCAGATGCTACTGATTTGTCACCTTTGAAACGTACAAGTGAAAATTCAGTTTCTACTGCTCCTGGCGCTATGTTTGTTACTTTTATTCCGTATTCAACCAAATCAATTCTCATTGCTTTTGATAAGGCATCAACAGCATGCTTTGAGGCGCAATAAACATTCCCTCCTGGATAAACTTCCTTTCCTGCAATACTCCCAATATTGAAAATATGACAGTTTTTATTCTGCTTTAGAATAGGAATGACAGCGTTTGACACATAAAGTAGTCCTTTAATGTTCGTGTCTATCATTCTTTCCCAATCTTCTAACAAGCCTTGATCAATAGGTCCTTTTCCAACCGCTAACCCAGCATTATTAATCAAAATTTTGATGTTAACTTTTACATCTTCAGATAAAGAATCAAAAGCTTCTCTGACGTCTGATTCTATTCTAACATCAAAAGACTTTACAATAACCTTAATATTAAATTTTTCTTCTAACTCCTTTTTTAAGTCGATTAATCGCTCTTCTCTACGTCCAGTAAGAATTAAGTTGTACCCTTTGGATGCGAATATTTGAGCAGTAGCTGTCCCGATTCCAGCTGATGCGCCAGTAATTATTACGTAATTATTCATTTGAGACTATTTTGAAAGGTTTAATTATTATTAATGCGATAAGTGAAATAGCTGTGTAAACAGGAATTCGGTATCTTACAATGGCACCTAGCACTGGTGTAGTAAGACCAATGATTATAGCTAAACTAAAAGTGAATATCAACAAGGAGAAAATTATTTTTGTTTCGTTTTCCGAAAGCTTCCGTTTTTTTATAAATGCTATTATAAGGAGGGAAAATAGAAGTATTGTTTCAAGAATAGCAGGGTATTTCAAGCTACTTCCTTCGTCACCAAAAAATGGACGAAAAAGAGTGTTGGAGATCGCTTGAGGGGTATTTTTTATTAGTTGCCCAAAAGAGTCTCTGATTAAAGGTAGAGAGATGTATCCTTCAGATTCTTCTGCGAAATAGATGATGTGATATGTTTCTCCCGGCGACAAACAATCAATGCTTGGAGGAGTTAATCCACCGTAGTTCACAACTGAAACATCTGTTTGTTTTGTGATTTGTATATATTCTCCCGTTTTACTCCCATCTATAGGCCAAAGACTATCATTTTTGAAATTCGTAAAACGAAGTGAATGGTATTGATTTGGTTCAAAATAGTACATGTATTTTCCTCCTGCAACAAAAATTCCTCCCTTTGCTAAATTTGTAAAATCATACTGTTTCATTCCTATGCGATGAATTAACTTTTGACGTGTCACCGGAAAAAATGATGAAAAAACAATGGGAATTAATAATAGAATTACGAATGATCCTAAAAGTTTTTTTCGAGGTAGAAAACGATAAATTCCAATGAAAAGTATCAAAGGAATGAAAGCGAAGAATAAGTAAAGTTTAAATCCAATCAATAGACAGCTTCCAATTATTAGCAATGTTATTTTTTTTATTGAAAAACCTATGTTAAAAAGGCAATAGAGTAGGAGGCTAAAACCTAATAGGGCGAAAGGTTCTTTTAGAATACCCGAACTCCAAAATAAAAAGCTTGGCGCCAAACTTACAATTAGTAAAATAACAACAGATTTAACCTTTGTGTATGATTCAATGGCTCTAAAAATGTAAATTGTTGAGAATACAGAAACAAATGAAGAAACAAATACATGTATTATTGGTTGATTAAAACTAAAGAAATGAATAATACTATGAACTCGAATTAAATTTCTGTTCTCGTTTAATATGGCTTGCTTTCCACTACTCCAATGTGGCATTGTGTTAGTGAAACTGGATATTGTTTCGTTTTGAATTCCAACAAGAGATTTTAAATAATTTAGAGGTGAATGAAAGAATAGGTCATTCAATTTTTTACTTTCATTAAAAAAGACTCCAGCATCGCCTCCTAACTCTCCTTGACCGTAGATTTCTGAATAAACATAGAGAAACAAAAAACCACACAATACTTTTATTGTAAACAATGCAGGAAGTACTTTGTTAAATGGACCGTTTAGGATTAACCTTTTTTTCATAAAAAAAAGAAACCCAAGAGCAAAAAGGCCTGTTATGTAAAGTATCATTTAAGATTTTTTATTCAAAAATACAGATTCTAGGACTTAATGTCTCAATTTTCGTCAAAAGTCCGACAGAATGTCACTGAATAGTTGATGGCATAATGATTGTCTAATGTAAGTCACTTAAAAATTATATAAAATGAAAACAGGACAAATAAATGTACAAACGGAAAATATTTTCCCAATTATTAAGAAGTTTTTATACTCAGATCATGAGATTTTTTTGAGAGAATTAGTTTCAAATGCGGTTGATGCATCACAAAAACTGAAGTTTTTTGCAGGCAATGGGGAGTTTAAAGGGGAACTTGGAGACCTTAAAGTTGAAGTTCTTTTGAATAAAGAAGCTAAAACATTGACAATACGTGATAACGGAATCGGGATGACGTCTGAAGAGATAGATAAATACATTAATCAAATTGCATTTTCTGGAGCTGAAGAATTCGTTCAAAAATACAAAGGGACGGAAGGAGCCGAGAATATTATTGGGCATTTTGGTTTAGGTTTTTATTCGGCATTTATGGTTGCAGATAGAGTTCAAATTCAAACTTTATCGCGTCATGATGGATCTCAAGCTGTACAATGGGAAAGTAATGGATCTCCAGAATATACTTTAACTGAGATTGAAAAAGAGAGTAGAGGTACCGACATAATTTTACATATTTCTGATGAATCAATTGAGTTTCTTGAAAAACCAAGAATTCAAGGGATATTGGATCGCTATTGTAAATTTTTACCTATTCCGGTTTTATTCGGAACTAAGACGGATTATGTTGATGATGCAAATGGTGAAAAAGACGAAAACGGGAAAGTAAAACGTGTTGCTGTTGAAGTTGAAAATCAAGTTAATAATGTTAGTCCAGCTTGGACAAAAGCTCCTGCGGATTTAAAGAATGAAGATTATGTTTCTTTTTACAAGGAGCTTTATCCAATGACACTTGAAGATCCATTGTTCCACATTCACTTAAATGTAGATTACCCATTTAATTTAACGGGTATTTTATATTTTCCAAGAATCACTGAGAATGTTGAGGTTCAGCGAAATAAGATAAATCTATATTCAAATCAAGTATTTATTACTGACAGTGTTGAGCAAATTGTTCCTGAGTTTTTAACACTCTTACATGGTGTGATTGATTCACCAGACATTCCTTTAAATGTTTCTCGATCATATTTACAAAGTGATGGAAATGTTAAGAAGATATCGGCTCATATTACGAAGAAAGTTGCTGATAAATTATCAGAAATGTTTAAGAAGGATAGAGCTGATTTTGAATCGAAATGGGAAGATCTTAAAGTTTTTGTACAATATGGTTCACTTTCTGATGAGAAATTTGCTGAGAAGGCTAAATCATTTACATTGTTGAAAAGTACAGATGGAAACTATTATACAGTTGAAGAATTTAAGGAGAAAATAGCTGCAATTCAAACGAATAAAGCTGGCAATACAGTTATGTTGTATTCGAATAATCCTGAAGAACAATTTGGTTTTGTTAAGAATGCGAACGACAGAGGGTACAATGTCTTGCATTTGGAAGGACCATTAGTTCCTCATTGGATAGCTAAATTGGAGCAATCTTTTGAAAATATTAGTTTCTCACGCGTTGATTCTGACACTTTAGATAAATTGATTGAAAAGGATGAAGAAATTCCATCTTTATTAACGAAAGAACAAGAGGAAGAGCTTAAGCCTTTATTTGAAGGTGCTGTCAATAAAGAGAAGTACAAAGTTCAAGTTGAAAGTATGAACTCGAATGATGCACCAATCATCATTACTCAACCGGAATTTATTCGAAGAATGATGGAGCAACAGAAAGTTGGTGGAGGAGGTTTCTTTGGCGCATTTCCAGAGACCTACAACCTAGTTGTTAATGGGAATCATCCAAAAATTGGTGAAATTGTTAATGCCAAGACAAGTAAATCAAAAGAGAAAAAGGTGAAACAACTTACAGATATTGCTCTTTTAGCTCAAGGAATGCTTAAAGGAAAGGAATTGAATGAGTTTATTGAAAGAAGTATCGAATTAGTTTAATATTAATAAAAGGGCATCAATTTTTTTGATGCCCTTTACTTAAAACATTGCATTTTGTTTAAATGGATTTTGGCCTTAGGTGGTTTTTTTCTTTTTGGAAGAAGTTTTTTTGGAGCAATCATCGGATTTGTAATTGGTTCTGGAATTGATAATTATCAGAGAATAATGGCAAATGCGCAAGCTAACGGTCAGAGCAGAAATAGAGCTGGTGGTTTCAACCCAGAAGATTTATTTCAATTATATCAACAACGATCAACACAAAACGATGTCCCAACAATGTTGATTGCACTTTCTGCAGCAGTAATGAAGGCTGATGGAAAAGTTTTAGTGGCTGAATTAAATTACGTAAAATCATTTTTTAATCAGCAATTTGGGCCTCAGTTTAGTAAAATGCATCTTCAAACCTTGAAGAAGTTTTTAGATTCTAATGACATTCCATTGCAACGAATTTGTCAAGATATTCAGATGAGAATGCAGCCTGCTGTAAGAACGCAATTGCTTCATTATTTATTTGGAATAGCGAAAGCTGATGGTGACGTTTCTAATAGTGAAATTGATGTTATTCAACGTATCGCACAAATGATGGGAGTTGCTCAACAAGATTTTATTTCTGTTAAAAACATGTTCTACAGGGATGTAGATTCTGATTTTAAAGTCCTAGGAATAGAACCTTCTGCAACTGACGAGGAGATTAAAAAAGCATATCGTAAGATGGCAATTAAATTTCACCCAGATAAAGTTGCTCAGATGGGAGAAGAATACCAAAAAGGTGCAAAAGAAAAGTTTCAAATGATTCAAGAATCGTATGAAGCAATCAAGAAAAGAAGAGGAATCAAGTAGTTATTGTTTTACACCAATAGCAAACATTGCAGGCTTTTTACTTAAGTCATAAGCATTTTCTCTCCACTCTTTTATTGTTCTTGTATTAATCTGCTCTGTAGGTAGTGTTAAATTACATCCAATGCACAGTTGAGTTATATCTGTTAACTCATTTAGTAGATCATCTAAAACATTCATATTTCGAAACGGAGTATCCATAAATAAATGGGTTGTACCATTTCTTCGAGCGTCATTTTCATAAAATTTCAACGCGCTAATTCTTTCTCTTCTTTCTTTAGGAAGGTAGCCGTGAAATGCAAAATCTTGACCTGAGAATCCACTTCCCATAATTGTCAGCAAAATAGATGATGGTCCAACAAGTGGCTTCACAATTATCCCTTCTTTATGCGCTAATGAAACGATAGCTGCACCAGGATCAGCAACGCCAGGACATCCCGCATCAGACATCAACCCAATCGAAAATCCTTCGCGTATTGGTCTTAATAATGAATATAATTCACTAGGCTCCGTTTTTTTATTTAAAATCGTAAATGAACTTTCATCAATTGGAAAGTTGCGATCTAATTTTCTTAAATACCTTCTTGCAGCTTTAATATCTTCAACGATGAAGTGGCGTAATTCGATGGCAATATTTTTTACATCTTCTGGAATAATATCACTAATTGTTTCACCGCCTAATGTTGTAGGGATTAAATATATTGCACTGTTACTCATCGTCTTTTAATTTAGAAATTATTTTGTCTGTGGCTTGATCTAGCATGTTGTAAACATCAATAAAACCTTGTTCCCCACCATAATAAGGATCGGGGACTTCCATGTCTTTTCCAGGTGTTAATTCATTCAAGATTAATCTAACTTTTGCTCTTTCAATTTCAGTTTTAGCAAGACTTAATATGTTTTGATAATTACTCTTATCCATCGCATAAATTAAATCAAAATCTTGAAAATCATTTACTTTAAATTGTCTTGATCTCAATTGAGATAAATCAGTTCCAAATTTTAATGCTGTAGCCTGCATTCTACTGTCTGGAGAATCTCCAGCGTGTATGCCAATTGTTCCTGCTGAATCAACTTTTAAATTTAAACCTTCTTTTTTAGCCTTATCACGCAATAAACCATCCGCTAAAGGGGAACGACATATATTTCCAAGACAAACCATGAGAATTTTCATGCTACAAAAGTACAATTCACTTTAGATAGTACAATGAATGTTCATTGAAAATTGGCTTTTAATAAAAATAAATGGGTGGTTTGTTCATTTCCAGTGGTTTATTCAAAAAAATATCCAACTATTCTCATTTTAAAACGTCTTATATATAGAACTAAAACATAGAGCTATGAGACAATTAAAAATAACCAAGCAAGTAACCAACAGAGAAACGGCTTCTTTAGATAAGTATTTGCAAGAAATAAGTCGATTGGAACTTTTAACGGCTCAAGATGAGGTTGAATTAGCTCAAAAAATTAAGCAAGGAGATAAGGCAGCCCTTGAACGTTTAACAAAGGCAAATTTGCGTTTTGTTGTATCTGTTGCAAAACAGTATCAAAACCAAGGAATGTCTCTACCAGATTTAATAAATGAAGGAAATGTTGGTTTGATTAAAGCTGCCGAGAGGTTCGATGAAACTAGAGGTTTTAAATTCATCTCCTATGCCGTATGGTGGATCCGACAATCTATTTTGCAAGCTTTGGCTGAACAAGCTAGAATTGTAAGATTACCATTGAATAAAATTGGAACAATTAATAAAATAAATCGCGCATACTCTGAATTAGAACAAAAATTTGAACGACCACCTTCTGCTGAAGAAATGGCAGATTTCTTAGACTGTACTGTGAAAGAAGTAAGACAATCACTAAGGAATAATGGCCGTCATGTATCTATGGATTCTCCATTAATTGAAGGTGATGAATCATCGTCAAGTATGTATGATGTGTTAGAAAATGATTCTTTACCAGGTCCAGAAAATGGGTTGGTAGTAGAGTCGTTAAGAAAAGACATTGAAAGATCTTTATCTACTTTAACTTCAAGAGAAGGAGATGTGGTTAGAATGTATTTTGGATTAAATGGAAAAAATCCCTTAACACTTGAAGAAATTGGTGATTTATTCGAATTAACAAGAGAAAGAGTTAGACAAATTAAAGAAAAAGCAATTCGCAGACTTAAACACACTTCCCGAAGCCGGATGCTACAATCATACCTAGGTTAAGCGGGATCGACGTCGATAATTACGCGAATTGATTTATTAAATGGAACGCTATAAAATTCTTCAAGAATTTTAGAAATGCGTTCCTTTATTTTTTTATCTCCTGCATCTTTTTCAATTTTCAGAATAATTTGTTTTAAATACAAATTGTAAATTCTTTTAACAACAGGGAATTCTGGTCCTAAAACACGTTCTTTAAATGACTCTCTTAGTTTCATTGCTAATTGATGCGATGCTTGATTAATAACATTCTCATCTTTATGCTTTAAGGTTATGTTAATTACCTTGTAATAGGGCGGATAAAAGAAATTCGCTCGTTCGATGATTTCATTCTTATAAAACCCGATATAATCATTGTTGATGATGTGCTGAATTACCCAATGATCTGGGTCTCCTGTTTGTATGATTACCTTGCCACGCTTTTCTCTTCTTCCTGATCTTCCTGCAACTTGTGTTATCAGATTAAAAGAGCGTTCAAATGCCCTAAAATCCGTTCTGTTTAAAAGCATGTCTGCATCTAATACACCTACTAAATTAACATTATCAAAATCCAAACCTTTTGTAACCATTTGAGTTCCAATTAGAACGTCAATTTGTTTATTGTCAAATTCATTGATTATCGTTGCGTATGCATTTTTAGATCTAGTTGTATCTAAATCTAGTCTTTTAATGACCTTGTCAGGAAAAATGACACTTAGCTCATCTTCAATTTTTTCAGTTCCGAAACCAAGCATTTTTAGTCTGTTACTACCACATGCTGCACAAGACCCAATAGGATTAGTGCTAAAACCACAGTAATGACATTTTAATTGATTGCTATGTTTGTGGTATGTTAAGGACACGTCACAGTTCACACAATTTGGTGTCCAATTGCAAATCTCGCACATCCACAATGGGGTATATCCTCTTCTGTTTTGAAAAAGAATCACCTGTTCGCCTAAATTTAAAGCTTCTCTCATATGATCAATAAGAAAACTTGTAAAGTGCGAATTCATGCTTTTTTGCCTTCTCTCTTTTTTTACATCTGCACACAGAATTTCTGGCATTTGTACAGATCCAAAACGACCTTCAAGCTCTACTAACTTATACTTGCCTGTTTTAGCATTGTGATAGCTTTCAATACCAGGGGTGGCAGAGCCTAATAAAACTTTCGCTTTAAACAAAGATGCTAATACAAGTGAACAATCTCGTGCGTTATACCTTGGTGAAGGATCGTATTGTTTAAAAGTGGACTCATGCTCTTCGTCAACAATAATTAGCCCTAAATCTTGAAAAGGTAAGAAAATAGAAGAGCGTGCTCCTAGAATAATTCTAAATTTTGAAGGGTTATTGTTTAAAACATGGTTCCATATTTCAACCCTTTCATTTTGATTAAATTTAGAATGATATACACCAATTTGTTCCCCGAAATATTTAGAAAGTCGTTGGATTAATTGTGTAGTTAATGCAATTTCTGGTAAAAGAAATAACACTTGTTTACCAAGATCTAATTGTTCTTGAATTAATTGGACATATATTTCAGTTTTACCGGATCCTGTAACGCCATGGAGTAGGCATACCTTTTCATCCTTAAATCCGCTATGTATTTCGTCAAGTGCTACTTTTTGCGCTTCAGATAACTCTTTAAATTCTAGTTCATCAGCATCTGAATCTTTAAATCTTGAAATTTCGTATTTTTCTTGTTTTAAAACACCATTTTTTTCAAGCGTATTTATAGCTGATAGAGAACAATCTTGATCTATAAGATCCTTTCTAAGCACAGGGGTTATTTCGCCGTTATTATATTTACCTAAATGTAAAAGCGACATAATAACATGAAGTTGTTTTTCCTTGCTTTTTAAAGTGTCATTTTTTTTGATAAACTCTCCGATTACCTCTTCATTTAGGTATTGATCAGAAAGTGTTACGAAAGTTGCGGTTTTTGGAACGAATTTGTCATTTAGTTCTTCCAATGTTATTACCGCTCTTTTATCAATTAATGCTTTTATAATTGGTTGAATGGTTTTAATTCCAAGTATCTCAGATACTTCTTTTAAATCCAAAGAGTCTCTTAATTCTAAAACGCCAATAATTTCAACTTCTCTTTCGGTTAGAAATTTTAAATCACCATTAAAATCTGGATGAAGGATGATTTTTGTTTCGCTCGCTAATTTGAAATTCGAAGGCAATGAGGCATTCATTACATCTCCAATTGGAGCCATGTAATAGTTAGAAATCCACTTCCAAAAAGAATATTGTTTTGGGGTGATGATAGGTTGGTCGTCTAAGACATATTCAATGTACTTTGCTTGATAGCTTTGTGGAATATCTTCATGTATTGAAGTAATAATACCGGTGAGTAATTTTGACCGTCCAAATGGAACGATTACTCTGGCGCCAGTAAAAATTGCTTCGTTTAATTCAAACGGTACGCGATACGTAAATTCATTATGAATTGGTACGGGAAGTATTACATCGACAAAAAGAGTTCTTCTCTCAGACATATGCTAAGATAAGAAGCTTTTTAGTTACAATGCCATGATTGACCAAGATCTCCATCATGATTGCTGCAGAATAAATACAAACCAGTGATAGGTCCAATACATAATTCTTCAGTTGATTTCGGATCTAAGCATCTATATAATTGAATTGTAGGATGCTTGAAGACATATGTTTCTCTGTATGTAAATCTTGAAGAAAAGATTCCAATTACAGGGTGCCCGTTTGTTGCAGTAAGATTAGTGTATGTTGGTTTGTTTTGAGCGATTGATGAACTTGGTTTATTCACCAAAATGTAATTGTAAAATTCTTCAGCTCCACCTACAATCTCAACAGTCATACTTTCCATGGTTCTTTTATCGATTGATGCATCACTTGTTTCACAAGAGTTTGCAATTAATTGGTAAAATGTTTCTCCATTTACAGAAAATGTACGTGTTGAATTTGGTGAAACCTCATATTCACCTAAGTTCCATTTGAATGATTTTGGCGTAGAAGTCAATCCTACGAATTCATTATAAGTTGTTGTAATAGAACCATTAATTACATATGAATTACCAACAGAAGCTGAAATTGAAGAGCTTTTGTATTCTCCAGGATTTTGGGCAAATTTAAAATGATTAATTGGGTTCGTTGCAGCTTCAGTTATTCCTGACACAAGTTTTGTCTCACCAGAAACTTCAAATTCTCCACCATTAATTATTGCTTTGAAGCGGTATGTTGCAGAAGGGTTTAAAGCCGATCCTGTTGCAGAATTACTATTGTCTATGCTGTTCGAATAGAACGTGTATAATTTTTGCTCAGGAGCATAAAAAACACCATTTTCATCCTTATTTGTTACAGTAGTATCTTTCAAAATCCAAGTTCTACCTTCACCACCTATTTCAGTAATCGTAGCACTTACTGATTTAAAATAACTAGAATCAGGAATTTGAGCTATCTCTAAAGAATTCCCTGGTCCAATAAAAGCGCGATTAATTTTAACAAAGTGAACCGAATCAGCTTGGTCTATAACTCCGTAAACAACAGCTGTTTCGGTAAATTCTCCAATTAAATCAACATCTTCATTACAAGATTGTAAGAATGTTAATGTTAAACAAAGTATAAAAGTGGATAAAAATATTCTTTTCATAGGACTATCTAGTATTCTTCAAAATTAACGAATAATATTGTCATTAAATAATCATTTAATCAATAGGATGGTTATTTAAATCAATGACTAGTCTTTAACTTTATTCATTCCCATTGTTCGTAACATCCAATTTGGGAGTCTTTTTCCTGGTTTTTTGTTCTTCAAGTTAATGTACCAACCAATTTTTTTCATAATTGGAACTTTGTGGGTTTCAACAAATTCAATCCATGTTCCATCAGGGTCAACTATGTATGAAAATCTTCCGCCTGCTTCTCCCATGTCAAATGTATCACCACTATCAACAGTAAACGGGAAACCATTTTCTTCACATTCTTTTTGTAATTGATCCATTCCTTGAACATCAAAACAAAGATGAATAAATCCCCAGTCTCCCCAATACCTATTCTCAAATATGGAGCGGCAATCGGTTCTTTCTAAAGATTGTATTAGCTCTATTTGGGTTGGACCAAGTAATTTAGAAAAAGGTCCACTTCTTTCATTTTTATGGGATAATAAAACACGTCTAACTTTTTGATCTCCACCAGGTAGACCTTTTAAATCTTCAAAAATTCCTATCTCATCGTAATCAACAGTTTCATACCCTAAAATGTCTCTATAAAGTGAAATTGATTTTTCGATATCACTCACACCAATCATAGAACCAGCAACTCCTCCACATTTTGACGGGTGTTTTGTGTCTGAAAAATAACCTCTTCCTTCAACAATGTGAAATAGATTCCCATTTGGATCCTTTGTAATAAAGGACTTTTCTCCCTTTGGATTAGAGCTTAATTCTGAAACTATTTCGGCACCATTTTCTTTGAAATAATTAAAGCTTTCTGTCACATTGCGTGATTTTATGCGGCACATGTATAAGCCGAAATCACCTAATTGTATATCAAAACTTGCTTTTTCAGTATTTCGTGAGGTATATTGCCAGATTTCAAAACCACCACCGCCTTCCATACTTAAAGCAAGTGTGGCTGTTCTTGATTGTACTTTGTCTCCAGTGTAAATTGTCATTAAAGGTGCGTCTGCAGCTTCTTCAAAAACTTTAACGTTGACTCCAAAAAATTTTCGATACCATTTCCAAGCATTTTCTACATTTGGAACGCCAATACCCATTTGTTGAATTCCGCAAATTATCTTACTCATAGTCAAAATTTAGACTGCGAATATACGATTTTGTTAGCGAATTGCGCGGTCGTTAAATAGAACATATCCGAGACTTATTTGAAAGGCTAGAGGATTCGTTTGTAAAGGGAAATAATTCAGTGTTGCTCTTAATGGTCCTACAGGACTATGGTATATTGCGGATGTAGAAGCCATGAAAGTTTCTCCTTTAAAAGGTTTTGATAGGGATAATGTACCATCTATATTTTCAATCACTTGCATAAATGGTTGGTATACATATCCATCAATTCTTAGATCAATTCTCTTTTTTATGGTGAAAATAACATTCATTCCAGCACCAATAAATTGAGGGGATCTGTATTCTGGAAGAAAATAAGTTTTTGCATCAGGAACCAATGAGAATTCAGTCATTGCTAGTAATGATGAGGTGTAATTTGCAAAAAGAGACTGACTATTGTAAACTAATTGGCCATGCAATCCAAAATGAAAATTTTGTTCGTCGATTAAAAATGATTGATAATCTATTCCAATATTTAACCAATGATGTAGTTTTATTGTTTCATTCTTATTTATCGATGTGCTTCCCGGTATGGCGTGTTCTCGACCATAAACATATCGTGCATTGATAGAGAATAGATGCCCTCCAGAGGCAAATTGTTTTCTGTTTAACGTGTTTTTTGCAAAGCTCCAGTTAGTGGATAACCCATTGAAGTTAGTGATGTCCGAAGTGTCCTTATTTGTGAATTTATCTGATTGATAATACGAATCATCTAGCTTGAAAACGTTTCCTTCAATGGCGCCAACCCAAGTATTTCCTACAGGCAATTTCAATTTTAATCCTGCATACATTTCGTTTTGAATCAAAAATGAAGGTTTAACATCTTCAAAAAATGTAGCGAAACTTCTAAAATAATCCCATCGATTAAGTGTGAAATAAATGGATGTAGAAATAGGATAGACTACGGGTAGATCTAACGTGAATGAAGCTTTTGCTGATCCGTAAAATTTCCCAAAATAAGATTCTAATTTTGTACTCGTTAATGTTTTTCCTAGGGTTTGATATGTAAGTCCAATATATCCAGTGTTTACTGGTCGAGATGAGATGTGTCCCCCAATGTCAATGATGAAATCTTTTGATTTCCGAATGTCATTCGACATGGTGTACGTCGAATCCGAGTTCATTGAAATTGTTGGAAAAATGAAATCAACTTGTGAGGCAGCGTACATTCTAAAGTATCGCTTTTCAATCTCCTCCAGTGTTAGTATTTCTTTCTTGTTTTTTTTAAAAAGTGCAGATTTAGTATAACTAATTTTATCATTATTATTGACCGTTTCTATTTGATTGATAAGAATAGGTCGTATTCTCGATTTAAAATCGATTCTTCTTTTTGCTAAATCGCTAGAATCAACAAAATGAGTTATATTTTTTTTTAGTGAGTCTATCTGACTTAGTGTTTGCTCATAACCATCATTGATTGCTTGCTGAATATCTTCGAAACTAAAAGTACCAACATTTGTTTTGGGTGATATGATAAAACCTTGCTCACACGGAAGGTTGTAATCCGAATATCTCACCAGCATGTTGGTTAATTGGCTAATGAGGTTGTCAGCTTCTGGTTTACTTGCATTGTATGATACATTGCTTCCAATGATGAAGTCTGGGTTAAAGTCTTCGTACATTACATCAGCAGGGAAATTATTATAAAGACCTCCATCAAAAAGTAGTACTCCATTAATTTCAGTTGGCTTGAAAAAAAAAGGGTATGTCATTGAAGCACGAACGGCCGCATTTAGAGGACCATTTTTAAAGATTACACTTTCATTCTTTGCTATGTCTGAAGCTACACATCGAAAGGGCACAAATAAATTATCAAAATCATGATTGTTTGATGCAGAAACGGGCCCTAGAAAGCTCATCATTTCAAAATCTAAATAAGATGATGAGACAAAGTTCGTGGGTAGTGATTTTCGTAGGAGACTATCCTTTGAAAAACTTAAATTGAACATCCCTGCATTTGGAGCAGGTTCACGAAGTAAAAATTGTTGGCTAGGTTTTAATTCACCATTCGCCATTAATTGAAAATCGTCACTAACAACTTTGGTTTCTATTTCGGCAGGACTCATTCCTGAGGCGTACATACTTCCAATTAAAGCACCAGCAGATGTCCCAGTTATATAATCAATAGGGATTCCGTTTTCTTCAAGTGCTTTTAAAACTCCAATGTGTGCAAATCCAGTTGCTCCACCACCACTCAATACTAGTCCAATTTTTTGAGTTTGGCTAAAATAGTGGTTCGTTATAAACAAAGTAAAAAGAAGTAAATATAGTTTCTTTGCCGTCAAATTTGTTCTTTTGTACAAAGTAAGGGTAATTATTATAGATTACCAATCAATAAATCACAAATTATGAAAGAGGAACAGTTAAAAATTACAATTAAAACGGTTTTTGGACTGGAAGAAGTTCTTGCAGAAGAGCTAGGAGAAATGGGGTTTAAGGATGTTAAAATTTTGAACAGAGCTGTTCAGGTTACTGGAAGTTGGAAAGATGTTTATTATTTGAATGTACATTTAAGATGTGGGATGTCTGTGTTAGTTGAAGTTGCTTCGTTTAGAATTAACAATGAGGATGATCTCTATAAGAAAAGCTTAAAACTAGATTGGACGAAGTACTTCAGTTTGGATAAATCATTCGCCGTTCGTGGCGCGGTTCATTCTGACATGTTTAATCATACTCATTATCCAATGTTGGTCGTAAAAGATGCAATTGTGGATCGTTTTAGAGACGAATTCAATGATCGACCAGATGTAAATTTAAAATCTCCTCAGGTAGTTTTTGATGTTTACATTAATAAGCAAGATGTTATTATATCTCTAAATACAAGTGGGGCGCCTTTATTTCAAAGAGGATATAGAGATTCAATAGGAGAAGCTCCGTTAAATGAAGTCGTAGCTGCAGGTTTAATACGAATGTCAGGTTGGGATAAAAAATCAACATTTGTAGATCCGTTTTGTGGATCAGGCACCTTATTAATTGAAGCTGCTCTTTATGCTGCCGGGATTCCATCAACAATAGAAAGACAGCATTACGCGTTTAAAAATTTCGCCAATTTTAATCCTGAAATTTGGGAAGAGATTCAATCAAATATTCTTAAGAATGTAAAATCATTGCCTTGTAAAATCATTGGTTCTGATATAAGTGCTGAGATGGTTCTTAAGGCGAGAAGAAATTTGAGAGGATTATCTGTTGGTCGCTTTGTGGAAATAAGTAATGCTTCTTTTGAAGAGATTAAAATAGAATCTGATTCTGGTGTTATGATATCGAATCCTCCTTATGGAGAAAGGATGGGTGAGGAGATAGAAGAGTTATATGAGAAAGTGGGTGATTGGATGAAAAATGATATGCAAGGATTTGATTGTTGGCTTTTATCATCGAACAAAGATGCATATAAGAGAGTTGGACTAAGGCCAGATCGAAAAATTAAATTATACAACGGTGATTTAGAATGTTCCTTTAGAAAGTTTTCTATATACAGTGGTTCTAAAAAAGCAAAGTTTCAAGATTCTGAAAATAATTGATAAAAAAAAGACCTTCAATTGAAGGTCTTTTTTTTATTTAATTTATTAAATATGAAGAGCTCTATCTTCTGTGGCTGCAAGTGCTGCCTCTTTAATTCCCTCTGAGTATGTAGGGTGAGGGTGACAGATTCGCGCTATATCTTCAGCTGATGCTCTAAATTCCATAGCAGTTACAGCTTCCATAATTAAATCAGCAGCTCTTGGTGCAATCATGTGTACACCCAAAACTTCGTCTGTATTTTTATCGGCAATTATTTTAATTGTTCCCATAATATCCATAGAAGCTCTTGCTCTACCTAATGCTTTTATTGGGAATTGACCGATCTTAATCTCCATTCCTGCAGTAATTAATTCTTCCTCCGTTTTACCAACAGAAGCTACTTCTGGCCATGTGTAAACAACTCCTGGAATTAAATTGTAATTTAGGTGAGGTTTTTGTCCTGCTAAGAATTCTGCTACGAACACACCTTCTTCCTCGGCTTTGTGAGCAAGCATTGCGCCTCTAACCACATCTCCAATTGCGAAAATATTTGGAACAGAGGTTTGTAGGTTGTCATTCACGTCAATTTGTCCTTTTTCGTTTACTTTTAAACCTGCATTTTCAAGTCCTAGACCTGCCGTGAATGGCTTTCTACCAACAGCTACAAGGCAGTAATCACCTTGAAGGGTTACTTCTTCTCCTTTTTTGTTTAAAGCTGTTAATTCAACTCCTTTTCCTTTATTCGTTACCTTTTGAACTCTGTGTTCTAAATGAAATTTAAATCCTTCCTTTTTTAGAACTTTTGTTAGCTCTTTTGACATTGTACCATCCATGGTTGGCACAATTTTATTTGCAAATTCAACAACTTCTATCTGTGTACCAAGTCTAGCGAAAACAGATCCTAATTCTAATCCTATTACACCTCCACCGATCACAATCATTTTGGATGGAATTTCCTTCATGTTTAGTGCTTC
>Ga0102814_10000982_pt1 | contig 20350 bp, 24 predicted proteins | sample ColrivemetaGS741_FD_79112 | JGI IMG/M metagenome (GOLD analysis project Ga0102814, IMG submission 79112) | Estuarine microbial communities from the Columbia River estuary - Flood tide ETM metaG S.741 | ecosystem: Environmental > Aquatic > Marine > Intertidal zone > Estuary | place: USA...
AGCTGCTACAGTTGCTGTAGGGGTACTTGGTAAAAAATTAGGAGGTGTCTTTGATATAACAGGTAGAATAGGTACTGCTGTAAAGGATAAGATAACTGGAGCAATAGGCGGAGCAGCAGATAAAGCCAAAGAACTTGGAAAGGATGTTGTCTCATCTACAAAAACTCCTTCAGCTCCTAAAGCATCTCCTGGAAGTAGTATTATAGAGAGTTTTAACAAACTCGATACTAAATCTCTTATAAGAGCAGCAGGAGCAATGGTAATATTATCAGCAGCACTTTATATCTCAGCAAAAGCATTCCAAGAGTTTGCTACTGTCGAATGGAAAAGTGTAGCTATGGGTATAACAGGAATGGTAGGCCTGGCAGCAGTAGCTAAAATTATATCTAAAGGAAGTAAAGATATGATATTGGGATCAGTAGCTATCGGTATTTTAGGTCTAGCAATGATTCCTTTAGCATATGCATTAAACCAAATGGCAGGTGTTGATATAGGAGGAGTATTAGCCGCAGCAGCAGGATTAGTAATATTCTCAGCAGCAGCATTTGCTTTAGGATCATTATTTTCTTCCGGTATAGGTGCAGTATTATTTGGAGCAGGACTATTAGGTATAATGGCTCTAGCAGTTGCTATAGAACCTCTCGGTAAGGCATTAACAGCTGCAGCACCAGGATTTACTGCTTTTGGTAATGCCATGCAATCACTTACTATGGAAAGTGCAAAAGCATTAGCAATAACCGGGGTAGGTCTAGTAGCATTAGGAGCAGGATTAATAAGTCTCTCTGCAGCTTCTTTACTAGGTAGTCCACTTAGTACACTTACAGAATTAGCTGCATTAGCACCAAGCTTAGCTACAGTAGGTACATCGTTAACAGCAATTGCAGCAGGTGTAGTAGCTCTATCAACAGCATTAAATTCTCTGGAAACAACTAAGTTAGATGAATTAAAAGATCTAGTGATTACTACTGCATTTGCAGCACCAGCAATCGCAGCCACAGGAGCTATAACAGAATTAATAAGTGGTTTGACAGGAGGTTCTGAGGATTCAGATAATAAAAAATTATTAGAAAAAGTAGACAAACTTATTGCAGCAGTAGAAACTAGACAGAATATATATCTGAACCCCGGAGCTATTGAAGAAGCAATAGTCTTAGGGTCAGAAAAATTTTAACAATTAATATTTATAAATAAACAATTATGGGACAATTAGAAGCATTAGAAAAAGGATTACAAGGTAAAGATTTAATTACTACAGATCCTGATAGTAAATACAAAGGAACTACCTATTCATATGATGGAAAATCATTACCACCTAGAGAGAATAATAATCTGCAATCACAAATTCATGCTCAAGGAGCAGGAGCTGATTATAGTACTCTAGCAAAACACTCTATACATGATTTAGACGGTAAAACTCCTAATTCTTACGTAAAACCAGCAGATACTAGCGGTAATTTTTAAAATTTGGCTATACTCGAACAAAAAACCGACCTTAAGTCTTTAAAGAACTCTCTTTATGGAGCAAAAGACTTACTGACTCCGGAGGATATTAATGATCCACCGAAGGCAAAGGGTCTTGCTTTGCAAGTAACTAAACGAGTTGATGATTTAACTCGACATGTAAAACTACTTACTAGAAAGCAGGGTTTAAAGTTTTTGGGTAATCAAGCTTTACTTAATCAAGTAGGCTTTATAGATAAGTTAAAAGATGCAAAAAAATCCAATAGTGCAAGAGCTGTAACAAATGCAATTAAGGATCAAGCGATAAACACTGCTATTAATACAGTAGGTGCAACAGCATCTTTATTAGCTCAAATACCATTAAACGGTACAGGTATTTTTATACCAAGAGGAATTAAGCCTGCTACATATCTTAAACAAGGAGGTGCGTTAGACGACCCCGCAATCGGCAGTTCAAATTTATTTAGAAAAGTAGCTACCAGGATACCAAATGAAGAAAGGGATGAGGACGTAATACCATCAGTCCTCAAAGAACGCTCTTCAGTACATAGTGAAGTTCCAGATCTTGATGATGATTCTAATTTCCTATCTTCAGATAGTAGATTTGTAAAAGACGATAAAATTCAAGATACTGTACAGCAAGCAATTGACGGTATAGATCTTAAGCCAGAATTAAAATTATCTGAAAATTTAACAGAAGAAATTGAACGTAATAATTCTTCAGATAAACGTACAGCTCCAGTTAGAACTAAATCTAAAGCAAATTACGAGAATTACCAAGTAGGAGAAGAAAAAACAGATTGGGCATCTTTAAGTAATCCCATAGTACTTTATAGACCAGGAGCATTAAGAGAAAAAGATAATAAAGATAATCGTCCCGATCCTATCCAATCTTTTAGAAACGGTGATACTACAGCAACTATACTTAACACAGATAATGAGGATATAATTCCTTTTGAATTTAATACTTTCTACCCAGGAAATACAGATGGATATTTTTTAGCTTTTCGAGCTTTCTTAGATTCTTTAAATGATAATTTTACTGGAGATTGGGCGGGTACTAAGTATGTAGGGAGAGCAGATGAACTTTATACTTACCAGGGTTTTAAACGTGCAATAGACTTTAGTTTTAAAGTAGCAGCTTTTTCTAAAGCTGATTTAGTTCCTCTATACGATAAGATTAATTTATTAGCAGGATCAACAGCTCCTACATATAATGATCAAGGAGAATTCATGAAAGGTACTCTTACAAAAATTACTATTGCAGATTACCTTAAAGACGTAACAGGTTTCATATCGAGTGTAGGACTAAGTTGGGACGTAAACTCACCATGGGAAATAAACTCAGACGACGATACTCCTAGAGTACCACATATACTTACAGTAAGTATTTCGTTTACTCCTATTCACGATTTTATACCTACAGCAACAAGCAGATATATAGCATAATATGCCAAACAGATATTCATCAATAACTAATTTTAAAGATAGTGACGGAAAACGTTATCTAGCTAATGCTGTATACCCGGACATCCCGGAAACACAAGAAGACATTTATATAATAACTGCAGGTACTGATAGGTATGATACCTTAGCAAAGCAGTTTTATAATGACAGTTCGTTATGGTGGATAATTGCATCCGCAAACAATTCTAAAAAGGATAGTTTAGTAGTAGAAAAAGGAATACAATTAAGAATACCCGCTGACGGACCTGGGCTTAAAGCTAAATTTAAAAACTTTAATAACAACAGGTAATGGCCTCAATTGGATCAGGGGTTGACCCTTACGTTATAACCCAGATAGAAAAAAGACAGGATAGATACGGACAGAGATCTAGATCAAAAGCAACCTCTGAATTATTAAATTCGAACTCTGCATTTGTACGGTTGAGATCTAGTGTAAACGAAATAAAAAATGATACATACATAAAGTTAGAATCAGGCGAAATACTTCTTAGTAGTGTAGATGGTGTAGATACAAAAGCTAAAAATTCAATACTTACCGGAGGAACCTTAAATGCTTCAGGTAAGAGAAGAGCAGGAGTAGATATAACTCCCGGTAGAGATACAGTATCTTCATCTGGTGCTTACCATAATTCAGACAAATTAGGATTCAGGCCTATGCCTGGAATTACTTCTGCTACAATAAAGAGTAAAGGAGATGGAGGTACTTTACAAGAAGCAGAAATTAACTTTACAGTCTGGTCAATAGAAGATTTAAATAATTTTGAATTATGCTACTTTAGAGTTGGATACTCAGCCCTACTTGAATTCGGGCATACAGTTTATGTAGATAATGATAACCAGGTTCAAACTATTACTGAATCTCAGCTATTAGATAATAATGTATGGTTTACTAAAGATAATGGAGCACAAATAGATAAGGAAGTATCTCGAATTAGAAAAGACAGTGACGGTAATTATGATGCTCTCTTTGGGTTTATAAAAAACTTTAACTGGAAACTTCGTAACGATGGGGGGTATGACTGTTCTGTAAGTTTAATTTCTAAAGGAGTAGTTATTAATGCCTTAAAAGAAGGTAAAACTACAGATCATGTTTCTAAAGAAGATCAGGCAGCGGAAGACACAGAAAAAGATAAAAACGAAGGAAGAAGTATTTTTCATTTTATTTTCTATAGAATAGATAAAGAAAGAAAAGAACCTAACTTTAAAATGAAAGAAGTGTTAGCTAAGGAGAAAGGTAATAGTATAGCAGCCGCTTTTTCCGATGCTAAAGTTTTTAGAATGAACATGACTATAGGAAATTATACAGGATTTATTGCTAAATTTTTAAATGATAGTATAAATTTAGTTTATATGCCTTTAGGTACTTTTTTAGAAATAGTCAACTCTTTCTGTATGTTAAAAGATAACACAGGAAAAAATATTGCTGAATTTAATCCTGCTAGCGAAGAAACTTTTCGTACGTTTGATGGACATTTTTCTGTCGACCCAGTTGTTGCAGTACCACCTAAAAAACCAACAGGAAAATATAGTTACTGTACTATTGCAAATGAAGAAGTTGATTTGCATCAGCAAATGCAAGATTCTGTAGGGTTACAGAATACTAATCTGATAAGAAACATTATGGTTTCTACTCACTTTTTAAGATCTAAAGTTGAGGAATTTACAGATGGTCCAGTAGAACAGGGAGCAGGTTTGTTGGATTTAATTAGAAACGTCTTAATTGGTATACAAAATGCCTTAGGAGAAGTAAACGATTTTAATATAGTATGGACCGAAGTAACACCTGGATTTCATTATTATGAAATAATTGACGGTAAAATGCCTGCTTTAATAGAAAAGAAAAAAGATATACCTCAAATTAACATAAACGGTTTGAGTACAACAGTGATGGACGTATCCATAACATCTAAGATAAACTCAGATATGGCTAGCATGGTTTCGATTGCTGCACAAGGCAATACTGGTAACTATAAAGAAAATTTAAATAATATACTTAGATTTAATGCTGGAGCATTAGACAGACACTATCTTACAAAATCACAAAATAAAGAAGATACTAAAAAAGATCTAAAAGAACTGCAAGATAAAAAAGAAGAATTTGATAAATCTCTTAAATCTGTCTGGACCGAATTTAATAAAAGCAATGGTTTAATATCAACTGCTGCCTTCGATTTAGATCTTTGGGCTCAAGTAAAAGGAGAAAGTATATCGATACTTACTTCTTCTACAAAAAAAGATCTTACAGATAATAAAATACCAGACCCTATGCCTGTTCCTATAGAACTTAATTTAAAGTTGAAAGGAATTGCAGGTTTAAAAATTTTATCTACTTTTAAAATAAATAATACATTGTTGCCAACTAAATATCAAAAATTTGCTTATATTATAACCGGATTAGATCATAGTATTGGAGCGGACAATCAATGGATTACAAATATTACTGCTAAAATGTATAATATATGACATTTGTACCTAAAGTAAAAACAAAAGTTGGAGGTAAGGTTCCTGGTAAACTTATTGATAAAGAAACCGGGAGACAATATCTTGGTGAATTTATTCAAGATTATAAAGGTAACTTTTATAAAGGTACTAACATTACCAGCTCTAGTGAAAAATTACTACTACAAAAACCTAAACCTAAAACTACTACTGTAGAAGGTTTAAGATTCATCTATACTAAACCAACTGAAAAAGATTATGCAAAAGGTACTTTCAAAAGATATTTTGTTAGGGATGTAACAATTAATAAAGTTGTGGAGGTAGATAAAAAGAAGTATCTAGAGTATACAAAACTTAACAAACCTTACTATATTACATACGTGTTAGATTGGAATATTACAGGGATTAAAAAAGATTACTTTATTGATAATAAAAAAGTTTCTGGAGTTGAGTCTAAAAATAAAGAATTGACCACAGAAGCAGAAAAAAATATACCAGGTATATCTAGTCAGATACTAAAAGACCTTGCACAGTTTGTTCGTAACTAAATTTATCTTATATTGTATAAAAGGTTATATAAGTGTTTTATATTGTAGAGCAAAATAGTAAACTAGAAAGTTTACAAAGGTTATCAAAATTAGGGTTATACGTTGACGTTATTTCGTCTAATGACTTATACCACCCTAAACTTACCTCTACTATTGCTGTTTATATAAGACCGGTAAATTCAAAGCATGGATTTATTATTCCAATTAATCACGATGAAGGATTAAACGTTTCAAAAGAACGTGTCTACGGTATACTATCATCTGCTAGTAAACTATATACAGTAAACAAAAAAGACTTACTATATCACTTTAATCTACAAGAAGCCACTGATTTATCGTTACTTCATTCTATGGTTAAATACGATAGGTTAGAATATTCTAGAGAAAATAATACTTTAAACCATTTTTATAATAAATTTAGAGATTTTCGTAATATTAATCAACTGATTCCCATCAGTAAGTTATATGAAAGTTGTGAAAAAGTTTATAACCAAGTTAATAAGGTTATTGATTATAAAATACCAGATGGATTTGATTTTTACAATAAAGCTGCTACTAATGTATTTTACCTTTTAGAGCAATCAGGTTTAGGAGTATATTACGATAACTACAGAGAAATATTTAAACCTAGAAACCCTTTATATAATACAGTTGATAATACAGTACTAACTTCATACAATTTATACAATGTTACATCTAGACCTACTAATGCTTTTAATAGCGTTAATTTCGCTGCTATACCTAAAAGCCCAGAACACAGGAAGTGCTTTCATCCAACCGGTGATTATTTTGTTGAGCTGGATTTCGATGGCTATCACCTTCGTTTACTTTGTGAGCAGATTGGATACCCTTTATCAGACGAATCAGCTCATAAACAGCTAGCTAAGCAGTACTTTAACAAAGAAGAAATCACAGAAGAAGAATACGATACAGCAAAACAAATTAACTTTCATGCAATTTATGGAAAGATACCCGAAAAATGGGCTCACCTTGAGATCTTTACAAAGATTGATGAGTATATAAAAGAGTTATGGAAACAATTCGAAGATGACGGAGAGGTTTTGGCACCAATTAGTGGAAAGCCTTTCACAAGCTCGCTCAAAGACATGAATCCTCAAAAGTTAATGAATTATATCATGCAATCGTTAGAGACTTCCAGAAATATTCTTATATTAAAAGAAGCACTACGTTACTTAAAGGATAAAAAAACTAAATTAGTTTTATATACATACGACGCTTTACTTTTTGACTTTCATAAAGAGGATGGCAAAGAAACATTAGAGAAACTACAGGAGATCTTAGAAGAAGGTGGGAAATACCCAATAAAAGTTAAATACTCAAAAGATCTCGTGTTATAATATAAAAAAGATATTTATATATGATAAATACAGTTACTAGACCGGCATTCGATTACGACTTGGAGCCGATTTACCATAATGAAGATATGAGCAACAAACTTTTTTGTACCTTTGCTACTCAAGATACGCTAGAAGGGATATTGGAAGAGGTTCAGGACAGGTACAAAATTATATATAATAAAATCTTTGTACTCTATTCTAAATCTCAGGATGAATACATCTGCACCTATAACGTTGATTTCGGTAATGTAGGAACATTCCTAGAAAATACTATTCTTGTGCACCGTAAAAAAGAATCTAACACTCTTTATACGATTAATGCCCTAAATACATTGATTAAAGAACTTAACGGAGGTGTACTTGATACATCTTACCGAATTAATTGGCCAGATTATAGAAACTGTGTCTTGCTTACAAAAGGTCCTGAACTCAAAAGGGTCAATACTAAGCTTTATAGAATCATTGATATAGAAAGTTAGTTATGTTACGTATTTCCTTGACAGGGCATACGAAAGGTATTGGTAAAGCACTTTATGAAACCCTTTCTACGTCTCATTACTTAGACGGCTACAGTAGATCTAACGGATATGATATATCTACAGAGGAAGGAAGGTTAGAAATACTTAAACAAGCTTATAACTCAGACGTCTTTATTAATAACGCATACAGCTCTAACTCCCAGACAGAGCTTTTTACTTTGTTATTTAAAAACTGGATGTACGATGAAAGTAAAACTATAGTAAATATATCTAGTCAATCTAAATACCCCGGTCAAAGCGTCAATTGGTCCGGCTATTCAGCCTACAAAGCCTCCCTTAACCATCAATCTTACTTATGTGCCTTTAAAACAGACCGCAAGTGTAGAATTATTACTATAAATCCCGGTTTAGTTAAAACCGGTATGACCTTAGACGCTCAACAAATTAACAAAGGTATGCTAACACCAGAAGAAGTAGCTTGGTCAGTAAAGTACGCTATAGAACTACCCCAACATATAGAAATAGGTGAAATGAGCCTGTGGTACAAATCTTCAGATCAATCTAGATAATGGAAGTTAACAAATTTAAATTTAGATGGGAAGATGTAATAGTCGATAGTATACATAATCCGCTTTTACCAGGTTTACGTAACTTAGAGATTAATCCTACTGAGTTATGTAATCGAAAATGTAGCTTCTGTCCTAGAGTTAATCCTGAATTATACCCTAATCAGAATTTACATATGGATGTTAATACAGCTAGAACGCTCTCAAAACAGTTACAAAATGCAAACTACACTGGGGAAGTAGGTTTAGTTGGATTTGGGGAACCGGTACTAGCAAAAGGTATATTAGAGTTATTAGCTGAATTTACTCCTTACTTTTATACTTATACTATGACAAATGGAGATGTATTTCTACGGGGTAAACATAAGGTACAGGATTTTATAGATGTAGGTATCAAACTACTTATAGTTAACTGTTATGATGATGCGGAGCATTTAGAGGTACTAACTAAATTTTTTGAACCTTACGGAGATTCTATAAAAATTCAACTCAGACATTTGGAAGATACAGGAGAAACTACTATCTTTAAAGAGTACGGCCTTACTAACAGAGGGGGAATATTTAATCAGGTAGAACCTCAAGAAAGAGAATGTTTTATTCCTTTTTACAAAGCTATGATAGATTGGAATGGTAACGTACTTTTATGTAGTAAAGATTGGCAACGTAACGAGAAAGGCCTTGGCAATATACTAGACACACCATTCCCAGAATTATGGACTAGCAAAAGATATATGACAGTACGAAAGAAATTATTAGATAAGGATAGAAAATCTATCTCAGCCTGTAAACACTGCGACGTGAATGGACTTAGAGTCGGTAAAGATAGTGTTGAAGTATTAAAAAAATTCTTAAGATAAGTTGTCTGCTAAGATTATTTATCTTATATTAATAATAAGTTATATTAAAATTAGTTATATATGGATTTAAATGCTATTAAGGCAAAGCTGGATACGTTAAATAATAACGGTCAGCAAAAAGAGAAAACAGATTACTCCAAGATTTTTTGGAAACCGGAACTAGGTAAACAAACGATTCGTATCGTACCGTCTGCCTTTGATCCTGCATTTCCGTTTAAGGAATTAAAGTTCCACTACGGTGTAGGTAAGTATCCGATGGTTGCTTTATCAAACTTTGGTAAGCAAGACCCGATTGAAGAGTTCGTAAAAGAACTTAGAAAGACAAACGATAAAGATAACTGGTCACTATCAGGTAAACTTAACCCTAAAACTAGAATCTTTGCTCCTGTTGTAGTAAGAGGAGAAGAAGATAAAGGTGTAAGACTATGGGGATTCGGTATTACTATCTATAAAGCATTACTTGCTTTAGCAGAAGATGAAGATATCGGAGACTTCACAGACGTTATTAACGGATGGGATATGGTAGTAGAACAAGTACAAGGTAATCCTTACCCTGAAACTACTGTTCGTATCAAACCTAAACAAACTGCGTTATCAGATAATAACGATCAAGTTGATACATGGTTAAAGACTCAACCTAATCCTACTGAGGTTCATACTGAGTATGATTATGACTTTATTAAGAAGCAACTACAAAGTTATTTAAACCCTGGATCTGAGGAGACTACTACTCCTACAGAAACACCTTTACCAGAAAGTTTAGGTCAGCAAAAAACAGATTTTACTTTGGAAACAGCTACTGAAGGAAATAAAGATACTGTTAGTAAGTTTGATGACTTATTCAACGAGTAAGCATTCTTTTGTATACTGCTTTTCTAAAAAGTTAGCTTATAATGAAGAGCAGTATGCAATTAACCTTCAACTTCTAGAAAAATCGATTACTCATATTAAAGGTCTATATGAATATAGATTAATTACTGATGAGTTAACAAGTAGTGATGTAGAGCATTTATCAACTAATATTCAGTTAATAGATACTAGTGATTTTATTTTTCTAGAAGACATGAAGGCTAGATGTGTAAGCCTATTACATTCTCACGAAACAATAGTAGACCCAGATTTATTTATTTTCAAATCATTAGAATACAGTAATAGTTTTGATGTAATTTTTGAACATAAGGATTCTCCTACTAAGCCTTGGTATACTGATAACATAATAGAATTAAAAGGCACACTGCTTTACGAGAGAGTAAAAAATACAGGGACTATTCCATTCGTACCTAATATAGGTTTTTTTAAGATCAATAATGATATACTACTTCAAACATTTACGGAAACATATTATGAATATCGTAATGACCTTTTAGTAAAAAATATTGCTGACCCTAATAGATTTAATTTAATATTAGGTCAATATTTACTAGGAATACTTTTATATGAAGAAAATTTTTCGTATCTTGATCTAAGAAGTACTAATCCTGTTGAGACCTATACACACTTAGCAGGACCGGATAAATACAGAAAATATAATACTAATAAACCAGCTATATAAATGGCAATGAAAAAAGATACTCAAGAAAGAGCGACCGCTGCAGTTCGTAAGTCGTTTAACTTATCAAATTTTAAGAAAAAGAAAGGTTATTCTAATTCTTCTGTAAAGTTTAAAGAACAAGGATGGATTCCATTGTCGAAAGCTTTTCAAGATATTACTTCCCTCCCCGGTATTCCTACCGGACATATCACTCTCTTGCGTGGACATAGTGATACGGGCAAAACAACTGCCCTACTAGAAGCTGCGGTGAATGCTCAAAAACAGGGCATTCTCCCGGTCTTCATCATTACCGAGATGAAATGGTCTTGGGATCATGCTAAGGAAATGGGACTTCAAGTAGAAGAAGTTACTGATGAGAACGGTAATGTAACTGATTATGAAGGGCATTTTCTCTATGCGGATAGAGGCCAATTAAACACTATTGAAGATGTAGCAGTCTATATTGCTGATCTTATGGATGAGCAGGCTAAAGGTAATCTACCTTATGATATGTGTTTCTTCTGGGATAGTATCGGTTCAGTACCTTGTGACTTATCGGTTAGATCCAATAAGAACAACAACGAATGGAATGCAGGTGCTATGTCTACTCAGTTTGGTAATAACTTAAACCAGAAAATACTTTTATCAAGAAAAGAAAACTCTCCTTATACTAATACGCTAGTAGCTATTAATAAAGTATGGACTATGAAACCTGAGTCACCTATGGGAATGGCTAAGTTACAGAACAAAGGTGGTATGTCGATGTGGTATGATGCTACGTTAGTTGTTACTTTTGGTAATATTACTAATCCAGGTACTTCTAAGATTAAAGCTATCAAGAACGGTATGCAAGTAGAGTTTGCTAAACGAACTAACGTTCAGATAGAAAAGAACCACATTGGCGGTGTACAGTCTAGAGGTAGAGTAGTTATGACTGCTCATGGTTTTATACCAGATGATAAGAGAGAGATCGATAAATATAAAGATGCTCATAAAGAACATTGGTTGAAGTTAGTAGGAACGTTAGATTTTGATCTTATTGAAGAAGGAGATTTAGAAGAAGATACTATAACTCCTAACTTATTAGATTAATGAACTTTACACCAGTATCTAAATTTAGCAACCGTAAATACCCTATTTGGGAATTAACCGATATAAATATTCCAGATGAAGTTTATAAGGTTATACAGGAAGGTACTTGGAACGATTACAATAAAGTTACTAATAATAGTAAGTATAAACAACCTGCTACTAGATTTACATTAAGTGGTTACAATGAATCTATTACTTCAGATTTATCTAAAGATATAATTTCATTTATTCGTAATCAAAAAGATTATGATTTAAGTTTAGTCGAAAGAAATCACCCTAATATAATTGATAAGATGAAACATTATCGCTGGAAAATACAACCAGTTAAAGATATAGCAAAATATAAATTAGGAACACATACAGACGGACAGGAATTTGTAGGAACAGCTATAATAAATCTTGAAGATAATAAAACAGTTACAGAGTATTACGCAGATAAAGATAGTAAAAGGTTGATATACAAAGGCTCCGGTACAAAAGGAACAGGTGTTCTACATCTTAACACTCCGTTTACATATCACAGAGTAAGAAACACTACAGGAGAAGATAGATACATTTTACATTGTATCTTAAGTAACCCGGAATTTAACTAATATGGCATACGACGATATTTTAAACAATCTTAAAGAGACCCCACCCCGAGCATTAAACGATCATATCTTGGTCGTTGATGCGATGAACACCTTAATCAGGTCGTTCTCGCTGCTCAAAGCGATGAACCCATCAGGCGCCCATGTTGGTGGCCTGGTCGGGTTTCTTCGTTCTCTAGGGTACGTTACTCGAATATTCGATCCTACTAGAGTAATAATAGTATGGGACGGTAAAGGAGGATCTGCTAATAGAAAGAATATCGATCCTAATTACAAAGCACAACGTGCTACCAGTAGAATTACTCATTGGGGACTATATGACACTAAAGAAGAGGAAACAGAAGCACTTATAGGTCAATTATTTAGGACTCAAGACTACTTAGAATGTCTTCCAATACATCAATTAGTTATGGATAAGTTAGAAGCGGATGATATTATGGCATGGATTGCTAAAAAAGCATCTAATTCTAATGTTAAAAAATGTACTATAGTTTCTTCAGACAAGGACTTTTTACAATTAGTAGATGATACTATAGAAGTATATGCTCCTGTTAAAAAGAAAACCTTTACAAAGGATAACATATTTGAAGAACTAAAAGTATTACCAGAGAATTACAACTTAGTAAAAGCATTATTAGGTGATAACTCAGATAACTTGCAAGGAGTAAAAGGATTAGGAATAAAAACAGTAGTATCAGAATTTCCTAAACTACTTACTGAAAGGACTGATCTTAACTACATCTACAAAGTAGCAGAAGAAAAGCTAGAAGGCAAAAAGATTTTTGCTAAAATTATACATAACTGGCAAAAAGTTGAAACTAATTTTGAACTAATGGACTTACATATTTCTTCATTAGATGATAAGGAAAAAGAATACGTAAATGAAGTTATAAACTCTTCAATACCAGATTTACAGACAGGTGCATTTCTACGTCTTTTAGAGCAAGATAAGATAGAAGGTATAACCAAGAATACAGAGCTATGGTTAGAGAACTTTAGAGGACTAACAACAGTAAAATAATGGACTACAAAAAATTACTTATAGGAGCAGGTTTTTTTATTTTTGCTCAAAGTTTATCTAGGTAACAAACTAATGGACAGTTTATAAGTACTTGGATGAAAGACAATCCTGTAATACTTTCAGCGATTATGGGTATCCCAGTAGGATTAGGTTATATATTTGGTACAGAAAATATTGTCGCAGCTTTCGGAGGAGAGACATTATGGGCTTCTCGTATATTTGGCTTTGTAACAGGAGTATTGACTTTTTCTATTCTTACTTATTTTCATATTAAAGAGGGTGTTAATTTAAAGACAGCTGTCATCTTAGTACTTGCTTCGGTGATAGTTACTTTACAAGTATTTTGGAAAATAGATGATTAAAGGAGTTATAGCAGGAAATTTCGACGTATTACATCCAGGTTACATTGCGATGTTTAAAGAAATGAGAGAGAATTGCGATTGTCTAATCGTTCTTTTACATACAGATCCATCCATAGAAAGGCCTCATAAACTTAAACCTATACTTTCACCAGATGAAAGAAAAGAAATGTTAGAAAGCATAAGGCATATAGATGACGTAATACGTTATACTTACGAGGAACAGTTATATGATTTGCTTAAGATGGGAGAATTTGATTTAAGATTTCTAGGTGATGACTACGTTAATAAGCCTTTCACAGGAGATGATTTAAAAATACCTATCTATTATTTAAATAGAGATCACGGTTGGAGCACAACAAAGTTTAAAAAATTAATATCAGAAAGTTATGAAAAAAGCAATAATAGTTAGCGGGTACTTTAACCCTTTACATAAAGGACATTTAGAATTATTCGAAAAAGCAAAAGAAGTAGGAGACGCTCTCATAGTGATTGTTAATAACGACAAACAAAGAGAAATGAAAGGTTCTTCTTTCTTTATGGACGAAGCAGAAAGGGTTGAAATAATAAGAGCTCTTACTGTAGTAGATATGGCATGGGTATCTATAGATGAGGATAGTACTCAAAACGAAACTCTAAAGCTTATGGTTGATAAATTTCACGAAACTTACAAACTAGCTTTTGCTAATGGAGGAGATCAGAATAATAATACTATTCCTGAAGCAGATATCTGTAGACAATATAATATTGAACTTATAGACGGATTAGGAGATAAAATACAGTCTTCTTCTTGGCTATTAAAAAAATAAATCATATATTAAGATATAATAAAAGGTTATAAATGACATTAAAGAGTTTACAGCAGTACGGAAAGGGGTTTCAGTTAAAGGTTTTAGGATCACTACTTACAGATAAAAGTTTTTTACTAAACGTAAGAGATGTTCTACACGATCATTACTTCGATGCAGATTCACATAAATGGATCATTAATCAAATAAAAGAGTATTTCGATAAGTATCATACTAACATTACTATGGATGTTCTTAAAGTAGAACTTCAAAAGTTAGAGAATGAGGTACTTCAAGTAGCACTTAAAGAGGAGCTAAGAAATTCTTACGAAGCATCAGTTGATGATTTAGAGTATGTGCAAGAGGAGTTTCAAACCTTTTGTAAGAATCAAGAAATGAAGAACGCTATACTTAGTTCTGCTGACCTTCTTAAAGATCATGACTTTGACGGAATCAGAAACATGATTGAGAAGGCTATGAAAGCTGGTATGGATAAAAATATTGGACATGAATATAATAAAGATGTTGAAACTAGGTATAGAACTGACTACCGTCCTACTATTCCTAGTCCTTGGCCTATACTTAACGATGGTATTCAAGGAGGATTTGGACCTGGCGATTTGGGTATTGTTTTTGGTAATCCAGGAGGTGGGAAAAGCTGGTGTATGGTTGCTATTGCTGCTCATGCTGTCAGTCTTGGCTATAAAGTTAATTATTATACCCTCGAACTCGGAGAGGACTATGTGGGTAAACGGTTTGATTGCTACTTTACAGGATACTCTATTGATGAGGTTAATAAACACCGTAAAGAAGTTCAAACTTATGTCGATAGTCTCAAAGGTAAGCTCATCGTTAAAGAATATCCACCGAAAGGGGCAACGGTAAATACTATTAAGTCGCATATTCAGAAATGTATGGATATGGATCACAAGCCTGACTTAGTTATTATTGACTATGTTGATTATCTGAGGGCACCCTCTAAAGGTAAATACTCAGAAAGAAAAGATGAGATCGATGATGTATTTATAGCTACTAAAGGCTTAGCAAAAGACCTAAAGATACCTATTCTTACACCATCTCAGGTAAATAGAATGGGAGCTAAAGACAGTGTAATAGAAGGCGATAAAGCAGCTGGGAGTTACGATAAAATGATGGTAGCAGATATATGTTTATCTCTATCTCGTCAGAAAGAAGATAAAGTGCTAGGCACCGGGAGAGTACACGTTATGAAAAATAGATATGGTCAAGACGGTATGACTTACAACGTAAAGATGGATACTAATAATGGTCATATATCTTTCGAAGGAAAAGCATCAGCTGAAGATCTTATACCAGAAGAGGAAGGTAAACCTAAGTTTACTATATCTCGAGAGGCAATGTCAAAATTATTATAATTTTTTTTGCTAAATGTGGAATATATATTCTATTTATAACCACGGCCTCGGAAACTTCTTTTCGAGGTTGTTTTTGTCTAACACTTTAAGTAATATATAAAGATATATGAGTTTACTAGAAGAAAGAGTTGTGTATAAACCCTTCGAATACCCTAAGGCATACGATTACTGGTTAAAACAGCAACAAGCACATTGGCTACATACAGAAGTACCAATGGCGCAAGACGTTACTGACTGGAAATCAAATATGAAACCCCATGAAAAAAATGTAGTAGGAGGAATCTTAAAAGGATTTGCTCAAACAGAAACAGTAGTTAATGATTACTGGTCTACATTAGTAACTAAATGGTTCAGGAAACCAGAAGTTATTATGATGGGTACTACTTTAGGTTCTAGTGAAACGATACATGCAGAGGCTTATTCTTTACTCAATGAGCAATTAGGATTAGACAACTTTGCAGAGTTTATGGAGGATGAAGCAACTATGGCTAAAATAGAAAACCTAATGGACGTTAGAGATGGACATAACGGTGAACCTAACTGGCATGATAGGTCTAAATCACTAGCTATATTCTCAGCATTTACAGAAGGTGTAAATCTATTTAGTTCTTTCGCAGTTTTATTATCGTTTAAAATGAGAAATAAACTCAAAGGAGTAGGGCAGATAGTAGAGTGGTCTGTAAGAGACGAAAGTCTTCACTCTGAAGCAGGATGTTGGTTATTTAGAACCCTTATGAAAGAACATCCGGAATTTAAGACTCCAGAACTTATAGCTGATATAAATGAAGCAGCAGCAACTGCATTACAGTTAGAGTTTAATTTTATCGATAAGATATTTGAAATGGGTGATCTTGAAAACTTAACTAAAGACGAATTAAAAAACTTTATTCGTCATAGAGTAAATACAAAAATGGCAGATTTAGGATTAAGTCCTATTATTCCTGCAGAAGATATCGATAAAGGTGCATTAAAAACTATGAAATGGTTTGATGCTGTTATCGCTGGAAAACAACAAACAGATTTCTTTGCTAGTAGAGTTACAAACTATAGTAAAGGTCACTTAGATTGGTCTAACGCATTTTAATATAAAGGTTATGTCACACATAGTAGATACCAGTAGCTGGGAAGCTGGAAAGGATTACCCAGAATGGATGAATGAAGTTTCTATTGCAACTATCTCAAAAGGATATTTAATGCCTGATGAAACTCCAAAGTTAGCATATAAAAGAGTAGCTAATAGAATAGCTGAAAGATTAGATCGACCTGATTTAGCGAATAAATTTTTTCGTTACATGTGGAAAGGTTGGTTGAACTTAGCCTCCCCCGTCCTGTCTAATACAGGAACCGATAGAGGATTGCCCATCTCTTGTTTTGGGATAGATACCCCAGACTCTATAAGAGGAATCGGCCTTACTAACGCAGAGTTAATGAGGCTGACTTCCCTCGGTGGTGGAGTTGGTATAGGATTATCTAAAGTTAGAGGTAGAGGTAATAAAATAGGTAAAGATGATATGGGACAGTCAGAAGGTATAGTACCTTGGGCTAAGATATACGACTCAACTATCATTGCTACTAATCAAGGTGCAGTTAGAAGAGGAGCAGCATCAGTTAATCTAGATATCAATCACCCAGATATTCACGAATTTTTAGAAATTAGACGTCCTAAAGGAGACCCTAATAGACAGTGTCTAAACCTACATCAATGTGTTGTAGTGGATGATAGCTTTATGCAAAAACTAGAGCATAGAGACGCTGAGGCAATGGAATTATGGGTTAAAATACTTAAGTCTAGAGTGGAGACTGGAGAGCCTTATATTATGTATAAGGATACAGTTAATAATGCTAATCCACCTGCTTATAAAAAGAATAACCTGGATGTTAGTATGACTAATATCTGTTCAGAAATCACTTTACATACAGATGAAGAGCATTCTTTCATTTGCTGTTTGTCATCTGTTAATTTAACAAAATGGCATGAATGGAAAAACACGGACCTAGTAGAAACCGCAATATATTTTTTAGATGGAGTGTTAGAAGAGTTCTTAGCAAAAACTTCTGGAAAAGATTCGTTAATAAGAGCGTATAGATCTGCTAAAAAAGGTAGGGCAATTGGTTTAGGAGTATTAGGATGGCATACATTCTTACAAAACGAAAGAATACCCTTCGCATCCATTGCTGCTACTTCTCTTACACATCAGATATTTTCTCAATTAAAAAATCAAGCAGATGCTGCTTCAAGAAAGTTAGCAGAAGAGTACGGAGAACCTCTATGGTGTAAAGGAACAGGTATGAGAAATACTCATGTTCTAGCAATTGCACCTACAGTTTCTAATAGTACTATAGCAGGAGGTGTATCTGCCGGTATTGAACCAGTACCTGCTAACATTTACACATTTAATTCAGCAAAAGGTACATTTATACGTAAAAATTCAGCATTAGAATCTTATTTAGAAGCAAAAGGAGCTAACACTGAAGAAGTATGGGATCAAATTATGAAAGATAGAGGCTCAATCGCTAACTTACCGGAAGATGTAATGCCAGCTGATGATAAGCCTATATTCTTAACTTTTGCAGAAATTAACCAATTAGAATTAGTTAAACAAGCAGGAGCTCGACAGAAGTACATAGATCAAACGCAATCATTAAACTTAGCCTTTGACCCAACAGATAGTCCTAAATTTATTAATGAAGTTCACCAAACAGCTTGGAGAGAAGGAGTAAAAACACTATACTACCTACGTACAGACTCAGTAATTAACGGAGACATTGGAAGTAGAACAGATACTGACTGTTTAAGTTGTGATGGTTAACTATTTATATACATGAGCAAACGAGTTTTTATTAACGGTGTAACTATAGGTAGGGATGTTTCTCTAGTTGATATTTACCATACTTCAATTACTGGTAGTAACCTCCTGGCTAGTTCAGTTTCTAAAGATACTTTGCTTTCCGGCAGTTCGTTTATAGTGGATGACGATGTTGTTGAATTTATTGTAGTCTGTAGCGATGGAGATGTATGTCAAGACGAAACTGGTAGTATAAGTTTAACTACTTATAATCCTAACATAAGGTACTTTAACGTAGGTTCAACAGATACTGAAGCTACAGTAGAAATTACCTACCCAGTAGTAGATGGACCTACTACAGGAAGTCTTACACAAATTGTAGACTTTAAAACCTATTCTTCATTTATTATTGAAGCAGATACAGTTCCAGCTTACCCTAGATTAACTGGTTTTAGTGGATGGTATGACGCACCAACTTCAGGTAGTTTAATTTCTACTAATAATCCGCTAACCATAACACAAACTACATTTACTGGGTCTAGAGGAGACGAATTTTATGCTTATTTTAGTTGATAAATTGCTAATTTATTCTTATATTTATATAAAATAAGTTATATGTCAAAAATAAGTTCTAAAACACGCTACAATCAGCTCAAAGAATGGTTACCAACACTTAAATCCTATAGAGATAAGCACATGAAAAAAGATGATGCTTCTAATGGTAAAAAATTTTCTAAAGCAGATTATTATAAACAACAAAACAATCGTTATGGCGGCAAAAAAGCTAATTAAATTTTATGCTACATGGTGTGGACCATGTAAAATCTACGGAAAGACTTGGGATAAAGTTAAACCTACATATCAAGATCAAGTAGACTTCGAAGATATAGATATAGATAAAGATACTACTGGTTTAGCAGCTAAGTATAAAATATCCTCTGTACCTACTACTGTGCTAATTAAAGAAGACGGTTCTACTATTACAAAAACAGGACGTCTAGGAAAAACAGAATTAACCGAACTAATACTATCATAAATGTTACGAAATCCAGATTCAGTACCCGCAAGTGATACTCTAATACAAGATCCAGTTATGGAACCATACTTTATTACTCGTTCTCAAACCGGTGGCTTCACTGTGTATGAAAGAGTTATTAAAGGAGAAAATGATACAGAATATATTAAAACTATTAGCTATCCTTCTAACTTTGGAAATGCACTTAAAACAGTAGCTAGAGAGATACTCAATGTTAGTGGTAAAGAATACGACTTAAAAAGTTATGTAAAACGTTGGGAAGATGTAAAAAATTCCTTACTTTCTATAGTAGAATAGCGTTCGCCTATACGTTTTTAATACCTGGCAAATTTAAATAAATAGAAATGGCAAAAAATGTTGTAATTAGTCTTTCAGGAGGGATGGACTCCTCAACCTTACTACTTAGATGTTTATCTGAGTATGACAATGTAACTGCAATATCTTTTGATTACGGTCAAAAGCATAAAGTAGAGCTTGAAAGAGCACAATCGTTAGTTAACTACTTAAATGATGAAGTTCACTTTAGAAATGGTGATCAAATCAAATACCAAGTTATTAAACTTGACGGATTAGTTAAC
>Ga0102814_10000986_pt1 | contig 20299 bp, 15 predicted proteins | sample ColrivemetaGS741_FD_79112 | JGI IMG/M metagenome (GOLD analysis project Ga0102814, IMG submission 79112) | Estuarine microbial communities from the Columbia River estuary - Flood tide ETM metaG S.741 | ecosystem: Environmental > Aquatic > Marine > Intertidal zone > Estuary | place: USA...
GAAAGTATGGTATTTTGTAATTGCAGTAGTCTTTATAACAAGCGTTGTTGTTGGTTCAATTTTTATTGCACAAGGGTTTAAAGCTATCACATCTATAGACACAAAAGAAATTGGTGAAGAATTCAATATTGAAGTACTAGATGATAATATATTCCAATTTTATCTTGATTTACAAGGTGGGGAATTAGTATCAGTTGATTTGAACGGTGCTGAAGTTGAAGTAATAGTTGATCATGCCGGTATTTCTGAAAATGAAAGCTATATCTTTACAATAGAGTATCAAGGTTCTGAAGAAAAACTGTTCACAGTGTATGATAGTGAGATATCAACGGAAATAAATGGGCTAGAATTAGTTTTTAGTATTGAGTTTGATGATCCAGGTCTTTATAAAGTATATTCACAATCAGTTAGTGATGAACCAAATGTTGATTATTCAGTTACTCAATTAAGTTTTGGGGATATATTTGGAAAACTTGTAGGTGGATTCTTTATTATTGGTGGATTTGGCTTTTTATCATTCATTGGCTTAATAGTAATCATCATATTAAGGGTAAATAACAAGAAAAAGGCAGTTTTAGAATTAAATCAATCAATAGACAAGGGATTAAATGATAATTATTTCGATTAAAAACCTCCAATTTGGAGGTTTTTTTATAACAATCCTTTTTCTTTAAATGAGAAATACTTATCTCGTCCGATAATTATATGATCAATTAACTCAATATCCATCATTAAACTGTTTTCGTGAATAATTTTTGTTACTTTTATATCATGTGAGCTAGGTGTTGGATCACCACTAGGATGATTATGGCATATTATGATTGATGCTGAGCTATTTACAACTGCATGTTTGAATATTTCACGTGGGTGAATTAAAGAGCTATTTAATGAACCAATAAAAAGTATCTCTTTTTTTATCAATTCTCCCTTTGTATTTAAATAAAGCCCAACTAAATGCTCTTGTGTTTTCATTTCTAACGAATCTCTCACGTATTCATAGATTTTTTCTGGACTATGAAGTTTGATATTACTCCTAAAAGTCTCTGTATATACTCTTTTACCTAATTCTATAGCACTAAGTAGTTCTATTGCCTTACTATCACCAATTCCTTTTAACTTCTTTAAATCAGATATAGATGCGTTTCCCAAAGCTTTTAGTGATTCGAAACTATATAAAAGTTTCTTGCTTAGTTCTATCACACTCTCGTTTTTACTTCCTGTACGTAATATAATGGCTAATAGCTCAAATGTTTGTATAGATTCGATGGGATACTTTAAAAATCTCTCCCTAGGTCTTTCGTTGTTTGGTATTTCTTTTATCATTAGCATAGTTTCACCACCATTCAAGTAAATAATACTGACTAAATGGCAATTTTACTTACATAATTAAAAAAGATCGCTCTCACGATCTTTTTTTAAGTTCTTTTCTAACCAAGCTAATAAAGTAAAGACTTCCTGTAATTAATAATAATTCATTATTCTTTAAATTCTTAAGTTCATTAATAGCTTTAAATACATCTTTATGTTTAAATTTCTTATTTATTGTAGAAACTTCATATAAATTATCAGCAGATTCACATCGTTCATATTCAAATTCAGTAAAATGTATTTCGTCTACGAACGATTCTAGTAATTTTATTATGTCAAAGTATTCTTTATCAGCCATCGAAGTATATAAAGACTTGATATAGTGGCCTTTATACAATGTTTCAATAGATTCCTTTAAAGCAGTCATACCACCAATATTATGTGCACCATCTAAAACAATATTTCCAAATCGTTCAAACCTACCTGGCCAAAATGTGTTTAATAAACCAATTTTTATATTATTAATCGAAACATCAGTATAATTTAGCTTATTTAACTTAAAGATAATCTCAATTGCAAGGGCAGCATTCCAAACTTGATGGTTACCAAGTAACGAAAGTTTATAATCTTCATTCTTATACTTAAATTTCGTATACGAACCATATTCTATATCCTTATAACTGCCAGCAGATATTATTAATAAATCAGATTTCTTTGCATTACAGTATTTCTTTATAACAGGGTGAAGCTCAGTTTGTCTTACTGATGTAACTAATGGTACATTTTCCTTCACTATCCCAAGTTTATTGAGTAAAATCTCCTCTAAAGTATCCCCAAGAACATTCATGTGATCGTAACTAATTGAAGTAATTCCTGCGATTAACGGATTTACAACATTTGTTGCATCAAGCAACCCTCCAAGACCAACTTCATAAATAACAAAATCGATATCTTTATCATTGAAATACATGAACGAGATTAAAGTGATTAATTCAAAGAAAGTTATCACATCATTATAGTCATTAAGCACCTTGTTATATAGATTAAACACAAGGTTAACATAATAAATAAATTCTTCATCAGAGATGTCATTATAGTTGTAAGTTATTCGCTCATTAAACCTTACAATGTATGGACTTGTAAAGGTCCCAACGTTGTATTCATTTTCTAGTAATATATGTTTCAAATATGATACTGTTGAACCTTTTCCATTTGTTCCAGCTATGTGAATCACTTTTAAATTCTGTTCAGGATTACCTAAAAGCTTGCATGCAAGTTCCATGCGTGATAAATCATACTTATCCCCAAACCTTTTTATAGATTCAATCCATTTTACAGCATCATTAATATTAGTAAACATTATTTATTAAGTTCCTCTAATCTAGCTTTTGTTGTTTCATACTGCATTTTGTAGTTTTCTAGCTTTTCCTTTTCAATATTAACTTTAGCTTCAGGAGCTTTGTTAATAAAATTAGGATTTCGAAGCATACCTTCCCCACGTTTTATTTCACCTTGAAGCTTATTAAGCTCTTTGTTAAGCCTTTCTATCTCTTGCGAGATATCAACTAAGCTACCTAGTGGTAATAAAACTTCTAAATCATTTAAAATGATTGAAATGACTTCATTTTCGTTTTTAGCATCTAAAGAAATCTCTAAATTCTCAGGATTTAAGAATTTAACAAGAATTTCATTGTTTTCTTCTAATATGTGCATAGTATCAGTACTAAATGGTTTAATTTGAATATCAATTTTCTTACTAGGAGCAACATTATACTCAGATCTAATATTTCTAACAGCTTTAATTAACTCCTGAATGATCTCAAAATCATTAATAGCCGCTTCATTATCGAATTCTTCTATTGCTTCTGGCCATGATGAAATCATGATTGATTCCTCAATATGAGGTATCTTTTGATAGATTTCCTCAGTTACAAATGGCATGAATGGGTGTAATAACTTCATAATGTCTAATAAAACATAAGATAATATCGATTTTGTTCTATTAATTGCTTTTTGATCATCTGAATTCAAAGCTAGTTTTGCTATTTCTACATACCATGCAGCAAAATCTTCCCACGAGAAATTATGTATAGCTCTCGCAGCTTCACCAAATTCAAATTTTTCATAGTTGTAATCCATATCATTTATTGTCTTATTCAGTTTTGCAAGAATCCATTTATCCACTAAACTAAGTTCTTCTGTATCTATTTCAACATCATCAATTGTGAATTCACCTAAATTCATTAAAGTGAATCTTGATATATTCCATAATTTATTAATAAAGTTCCAGCTTGATTCAACTTTTTCTATTTCAAAACGTAAATCTTGTCCTGGAGCACTGTTAGTTGTTAGGAAATAACGAAGTGTATCGATACCATACTTCGCTTTTATCTCTAATGGATCAACACCGTTACCTAAAGATTTAGACATCTTTTTACCTTCTTTATCACGAATCAAACCATGGATTAAACATTTTTTAAATGGTGAAACACCTGTAAACTCTAATCCTTGGAAAATCATTCTAGCAACCCAGAAGAATATAATATCGTATCCAGTAACCATTGTTGATGTTGGATAATATCGTTCTACATCTTCTGTTTTTTCAGGCCAACCTAAAGTACTAAAAGGCCATAATGCAGAACTAAACCATGTATCAAGAACATCTTCATCTTGTTTCCATCCTTCACCCACAGGTGCATCTTTTCCAACGAATATTTCTTCGCCTCTATACCATGCTGGGATACGGTGACCCCACCAAAGTTGACGACTAATACACCAGTCAAAAGTTCCATCCATCCAACGTAAAAAAGTCTTTTCAAATCTTGAAGGAATGAATTCAACTTCACTGTTTTCAGTAGCGTTTTTACTAAGAGGTTTCATATCCACAAACCATTGTTTTGAAAGTCTTGGTTCTACGATAACACCAGTTCTTTCTGAGTGCCCAACATTGTGAATTATTTTTTCAATTTTAGTACATAATCCTGCTTCTTGTAAGTCAGAAACACATGCTCTCCTGCACTCAAAACGATCCATACCTTCATACTTGTGTGCATAGCTGTTCATAGTACCTAATTCGTCCATACATAGTGGCATGTCTAAATTATGACGTTTCCCAACCTCAAAATCATTCGGGTCATGCGCTGGAGTAACTTTCACACATCCAGTACCAAAGTCCATATCTACATAATCGTCAACGATTATAGGAATCAATCGGTCAGTACCCGGTATATATGCTCTTTTACCTATGTAAGATGTAAATCTATCGTCTTTAGAGTGAACCATTAGAGCAGTATCGGCATACATTGTCTCTGGTCTAGTGGTTGCAATTTCAAGGTATCCAGAGCCATCCTCAAGCATATACTTGAAGTAGTAGAATGCTCCTTCTAACTCTTTATGTTCAACCTCAATATTACTAAGGGCAGTCTTTGCTTGACAGTCCCAATTTATGATTCTTTCACCACGGTAAATTAGGCCTTTATTATATAGTTTAATAAACACTTCTGTTACTGCTTTATTAAGTCCTCCATCTAAGGTAAATCTTTCTTTATCATAGTCAACACTTATACCAAGTGCAGCCCATTGCTCACGTATATGACCAGCATATTCTTTTTTCCAATCCCAAGCTACTTTTAAGAACTCCTCACGACCAATATCGTAACGACTAATTCCTTGTTCTTTTAACTTAGCATCGACCTTTGCTTGAGTAGCAATTCCGGCGTGATCCATCCCCGGTAAATATAATGCATCAAACCCTTGCATTCTTTTTCTTCTAATAATTAAATCTTGCAAAGTATTATCCCATGCATGACCTAAATGTAATTTTCCAGTTACGTTTGGTGGAGGAATAACTATCGTATATGGTTCTTTACTTTTATCGCCACTTTTAAAGTAGCCACCTTTAAGCCAAAAATCATATTTGTCATTTTCTACCTCTAAATGATTATACTTCTTTTCTAGTTCTTTCATCTTGTTTCCTCCTTATGCTTTCGTCTTAATTCTTTTTTTGAAGAATTAAACATTATTTTATACATATATTTAAAATTCTTTGCTAATTGATTTCTATTATTGTTCAAATGTGGATATTTATATGCAAACTCTCCAAGATTAATATCTAAAAGTGTGTAATGAAACTGTAAATCTTTGGTATTGATCTCATAATTAAGAAAATCTCTTATTTCCTCACTAGTTTCATCTGCAACAATTAGAAAATAACATTTATTATAACTTATATACTTCTCTGACACATCTAAAACAAGAGCTTCAAATGCTGAAATATCAAAATTAGGGTACTCAAGTACAATAAGACAAGTTGGGTTTTTACCTTTTTTCTTATACTGTCTACCATGATGAAAGACTCGTTCATGAATCTCCTCATAATTATTATCTAAAATCCTATTATTAAGCTTCAATGTATATTCCATTATTGACTTTTCATCAGTTTTTGCAGTGAAGCTTTGTGAAATTAAATAATACTCAGTATCCTGTTTAATATTGTGTTTTACTCTAGAACCATATAACAATCCAAATACTATATAATACACTAATAAAGGTATAAACACAGATAAATACCTTAAAGCAATCAAATCATTTAATTCTCTAATAACATACTGATTTAAATGATACGCTGCATATAAAACAATCATATTTCCTAATAGAAATAAGACTATCCCAAATACAATCTTTAAAACAAATGATTTACGATTGTTTTTCATAAACAAATATTCTCGTTTATTCATAAAACCCCTCCATTGAATAAAAAAAGCCCGTCCTAATAAAAGGACGAACTATAATAATCCGTGATACCACCTTAGTTTCCAGATAAATCTAGACACTCGAATCTTTAACGCAAGATATACGTCTATAACTACTTAATTTCATTATAGCTACTCCTAGGCTACCTTCAAAGCTTCTATCTGTTAGTTTGCACCAAACACTAACTCTCTTTTAGAATCAAAGCTAATACTCTTCCTATTCACTGTATTATGGGAATATCTTAACATATTTGATATTTATTGTAAAGATATAAAAAACACTTCTAAAATTAGAAGTGTTAATACTCTTTGTTCTCTTCAATTAAAGCAACAAATACAATTATAAGACCAATTGCAGGAAATAATCCCCATAAAATATATTTTCCACTTTTACTAGTATCATGTAATCGTCTGATAAATACAGATATTTGTGGAGGAACTATAACAATAGTAAATAATATAGCGATAAATAGAAAAACAAAACCTATTGATGAAGCCATTGCATACGCAGCTAACCCTAATACAAACAAAGCAAATATATTTGCTACAGTAGGTACCCAAAATTCTAATCTACTAGCCGTTCCATCATATTTAAGTCCTTTATACCAAAAATCTTTATATTCTTCCATAAAAAGCCTCCTTTTTATCTTTAATTCATATCTAATTATAACATAAATAAGTAAAAGTATCCTTTATATAAAAAAACACTTCAACATTGAAGTGTTTTTAATTTATTTAGTTAATTCTGCTTCTGCCCAAGACATTTCTTTGTTGTATCTTTTACGATCTTTCTCGTCTAATACTCTTTTTCTAAGTCTTATTGCATCTGGAGTTACTTCTACAAGCTCATCATGTGCTATAAATTCTAACGCTTCTTCTAAAGTAAATGTCAGCGGCGCTAATAATTTTACTGCATCATCACTACCACTAGATCTAGTATTTGTTAACTGCTTATTTTTACATGGATTAACTGCCAAATCATTAGCACGACTATTTAACCCAATAATCATCCCTGCATATACTTCAGTAGCTGGTCCAACAATCATTCTAGCTCTTTCAGAAAGGTTGAATAATGAATATGCCATCGTTTTTCCTTTATCTTTAGCAATATATACACCATTTCTTCTATCATCGATTGTACCGGCAAATGGACGGTATTCAAAGAACACTTTCTCTAAAGATCCTTGTCCATGAGTTGTATTAATGAATTCACTACGATATCCAATTAAGCCCCTTGTTGGTACAACATACTCTAATTTTGTAAAGCTATTGTCACTACTCATAGAAAGCATTTCACCTTTTTTAAGATTTAACTGTGCTATAACACTTCCAATATACATATCAGGTGCTGATACGATAACTTTTTCAAATGGTTCATATTTTTCACCATCTACATAAGAGAATAATACTTCCGGCTTAGAAACACCTAGTTCATAACCTTCTCTTCTCATGTTTTCTAATAAAATAGATAAATGAAGTTCCCCACGTCCAGAAACTTTGTAACCTTCTACACCATCGATATCTTCAACTTCAAGACCAATATTAGTCTCAAGTTCTTTTAACAATCGAGCTCTTATTTGTCGTGTAGTAACTAATTTACCGCTTCTACCAACAAAAGGAGAGTCATTTACTAAGAAATTCATTGATAATGTTGGTTTTTCAATATCAATCATTTCCATTGGTTCAACATTTAATGGATCACAAACAGTTTCACCAATACTTATATGTGGTATTCCAGAGAATGTAATAATATCTCCAGCATATGCTTCTGGTTTTTCAACTTTTGATAATCCTTCATTAACAAATAACTTAACAATTTTAGCGTTAACGATTGAACCATCACGTTTACTAACCTTTACAACACTACCAGCTTTAACAGTACCTCTTGTAATTCTACCTGTCCCTAATCTACCTAGATAATCATCATATCCAAGTGTAGAAACCTGTAATTGAAGTGGTTCTGCGCTTGTATCTGGGTATGGTGTTACATGTTCTAATAATAAATCAAATAATGAATCTAAATTAGTATGGTTTGCACCCATTTCTAGTTGTGCAATACCTTCTCTGGCTACTCCATATACAATTGGAAAATCTAATTGCTCATCTGTAGCTCCTAATTCAGCAAACAAATCAAAACTTAAATCAACAACTTCTTCAGCTCTTTGATCTTTTTTATCGATTTTATTAATAAATAAAATCGGTTTTAACCCTTGTTGTAACGATTTTTCAAGTACTACTCTAGTTTGTGGCATTGGTCCCTCACTAGAATCAACTAATAAGACAACAGTGTCAACAGTTTTCATAATACGTTCAACTTCACTACTAAAATCAGCGTGTCCTGGAGTATCTACAATATTTATTTTTGTACCTTTATACTCAATAGCACAGTTTTTTGAATAAATTGTAATACCTCTTTCTCTTTCAAGGTCATTACTATCCATAACTTGCTCTACAACTACTTCATTCTCTTTAAATACACCACTTTGTGATAAAAGGGCGTCTACTAATGTTGATTTTCCAGCATCAACGTGCGCTATTACAGCTACATTTATTATATCTTTTCTTTTCATATTGTTCCTCCACTGATTATTCGTATGCAAATAAACCTCTATAAGTATACCACTCTTATATAATAAAGAAAGAAATTTATACTTTTTTTTAATGAATGTGTTTACATTACTTAAAAATGCCAAACAAACTAGACCAATTATGATTATATTTATTCAGCTTTTACACTTTTACATACCCAATTCTGTTAATTTGAGTATAATTAGCGATTTTTTTATTATGTTAACATTATTTAAACATATTCATTGTAACGATTAAAGGCATTTTTATACTAAATTATTGTGTTTTATTCAGTTTTACGTTTAAAAATTCTAATTATATGTTATTTATGCTTGATTTAAGAATATATCAAACTTATTACATCAAAAAGTATTCGATACAAAATATAAAAAATAAACCTCTCTTCTCTTGATATCGGAGAGAGGTTTATAACTTTTATAAAGCGTTATATTTGTTGTTAACATAATTATTAGTCTATTTGAATACTAAAGAATTCCCATATGATTTTACTCGCATCAAAGCCAGCAGTTTCAGTTTTAAGGGGTACATATCTGTCAATACTTCCTGGCCAGATATGATTATACGTTTTCACTTCGTAATACCAAATATAATCTGTATTTAGCTCGTTTGAATATTTATAATAGCTTGTAACTTCGTTTAAAGTAACTTCTTCTATTAATGAATTACCATTTACTTCGATCCAAGCATTAAGTATTACACTTAATTCAGGTGCACCGCCCCAACCACCTTCTGTTAGCATACTACCATCTATTGGTACAACATTATCAACTGAACCATGAACATGTAGTATTGGTGTTGACGTCATATCACAAGTATCCCAAGTTTCCTTGCTCATAAGGCCTGATACAGGTGCGTAAGCCATAAATGTACCTCTTGCTTCACAAGCTAAAGTGTAACTCATAAACCCACCGTTTGAGAACCCCGTAACAAATGTATTTTCACTACTTAGACTATATTTTGACTGAAGAAATGTTACCAACTCTGTTAAGAACTTAACATCATCAACTTCACTATAATCTAACCCGGCATTCCAATGTGCAATTTCAAATCCTGGTACATTTGAACCTAATGGATAAACAACTGCAAAACCATATTCATCTGCCAAATCATTAAATCCACTAATATATTTTATAGTGTCTGATGAACCTGTAAAGCCATGTAATGCCATTACTAAAGGTGCATCTACTTCTATGTTCTCTGGAATATATAGTTTATATTTTCGATACTCTCCATCAACATAAAACGAATAATATCCATCATAATCCTTATTTAATTCAGATAATAGAACAATATTTTGGTGATAATTCTTAATTTCATTAAATGAATCAAACATATTTCTTGCAGAAATATCGTTTTCATTAAATGAATCAGCTTCATAATCAGGTAATTCATCTACAATTAAGTCCGAATTAGTTTCCAATTCATCAAAATGAAGAATTATTTGATCTGTATTGCCTTTACTAACTCCAAAAAATGAACTCATAAATCCAAAATTATCAAAAGATATCAAATATCGTATCAATTCACCATCGTAATCATTATATTCAACTACATATATATAGTCACTCAATATTCCATCAACGTAATGATAATCAATTCTCTGAATAATACTATTTTCTAAATCAAACATTTCTGTTTGTTCAATGAAAGTAGATTCATTTCCTTCTAAATATGAATAAATAGCATCCATCTCATCAGCAAAGCATTGATCGTTTATAGGAATATCTCCATCATTACAAGGGAAATTATCATCAACACATTTACAATAGTCCTCAAAATGAGTATCTTCAGGGCAAACAGGATAAAAATGATTACATTCGCCGTCCATTATTATATAACATACAGTATCGTTTTCTGATATTTTACATGAAGAAGTGTCACTTGAACATTCACCATCAACAATAATCTCATCTGCCGAACATATTAACTCTATTTCCTTATTATTACATCCAAAAAGCAATAAGGAAAGAGAAATAATTATTGTTAACATAATAATTCTTTTCATACTTATCACTCCAAATGATTCTATTTTTGGTACTCTTTAACGATTTTATCCATTAGTTTATCAAAATCATGATCAACAGTTTGTAATTCTTTGTTATTTAAATATCTTTGCACTGCTTTTGGTGCAATATCTTCATATTTTGTTGTCGCTTCATAGTCTTTTGCAATAGATTTTATCTTAGAATTATCAAATATTAAACTCCAGTCTTTGTCTCCAACAAGTTCTCCTTCTAACCAAGGAGCATGTTTAATAATAAAATCAGTAGGAATATTAATAATATTTGGTGTTACACCAAGACATTCACAAATAATCTCATTAATTCTCTCCCATGTATAAGTAAAATTGCTTGTTAGGTGATATTGTTCTCCATATGTTAGTGGATTACCCAATATCTCAACAAATGCCTTAGCAAAGTCAGTATTATGTGTTAAAGTCCATAAACTTTTACCATTACCTGGAATAATTGTTGGTTTTCCTTCTAAAATCCGATGTATCGCTGTATAAGGGTGCGGCCATGAGGTCATATAAGATACAACAACATCATCATTATATGTGTGAGCAGGACGTATAACTGTCACATTAAAGTCCTCACTGTGTACACTTGCTAAAAATTCTTCACATACTCGTTTATTATCACTGTATGGCCAATATTTATTACCAAGAGGTATGTTTTCTGTTATTGGGTAACTTGGAATTGGTTTTAAGTATGCACTAGCGCTGCTTATAAAGATATATTGCTTTGTTTTACCATGAAATAAACGATAATCTCTCTCAACATGTTCTTTCTCGAATGCAATCCAATCAACAACAACATCAAATGAGTGATTACTTATCATTTCCTTAGTACCTTCTTCATCAAAAATATCACTAATTATACTTTTGGCTCCTTTTGGGATGTTATTTTTGTTATTTCCACGATTTAACAAATATAAATCAATACCTTTTTTAACAGCTAAATCGCTTACTGCAGAGCTTATTAACCCAGTTGCACCAATAAATAAAACTTTCATAAGAACGCCTCCTATTTAATTACTTGATCAATAACATCGTATACTATTTCCATATTTTTCTTTGTTACTGAAGAATATGGAACAAATAAATCGCCATCTACTAAACCTAATGAAGTTTGAATCTTTTTAATATGCTTTGGATGTTGATTTTTAGGTATTTTGTCTGATTTAGTCGCAACTACTAAGCATGGAATCTCATAACTTTTTAGATATTCATACATCGTAACATCATCAGGTGATGGATCATGTCTAAAATCAACTAAAAGAATTACCAATTTCAAATTTAGTCTATTAATAAAATAATTCTCAATAATTTGCCCAAATTTTTCACGTTCTGTCTTACTTACTCTTGCATATCCATACCCAGGAACGTCAACAAAATAAAAATCCTCGTTAATCAAAAAGAAATTTAGTGTTTGTGTTTTCCCTGGTCTACTTGATGTATGAGCTAAATTCTTTCTATTTAGTAAAGAGTTAATAAAACTACTCTTTCCAACATTACTACGTCCTGATAATAGTATTTCTGGAAGGTTATCAGTAGGATATTGAGATACTTCCACTGCACTTCCTTTAAATTCTACGCTTCTAATAATCATAAAATCACCTTTTCTTTCAATAATAATATAACATAATAGAGTTTCATTAGCTCTCTATTACTTTTTTTTCGATAAATATTTATTGACCAAAATATTTATAATACTTAAATATAATATAGTATTAGTATACATACTTCAACTAAATATTATCATATATTATCTACACTTTTTCGCAAAAAAAGATACAAATAATGTAAGATTAAAGACATCTAGTCAATAGTTTTCACTATTAAACTGTGTCATTAATATATTCGTGAATACAATTAAGTAAGTAATCAATATTTTCTATACTTATGTCATTATGTATAGCTAATCTAAGTACTTCTCCTTTATAACCAGAAATCTTAATTCCTTTGGTTAACATAAACTTTTCCATGTCATTAAAGTCTAAATTGCTTGTACAAAATACCATATTTATGTGTGTGCGGTCATTAATTACATCAAACCCTTTGATTTGACTTAATTTATCAGCTAAGTACCTTGCATTTTCATGGTCTAAATGTAGTCTTTTTGTCATTTTATTCAAACCGACCAATCCAGCTGCTCCTAAAATACCTACTTGTCTCATTCCACCACCAAGAAGCTTTCTACCTCGTCGTGCTTTCAATATAAATTCCTTGCTCCCACATAACATTGAACCAACAGGACAAGCCAATCCTTTAGATAAGCAGAATGTAACTGAATCTACGTACTTAGTAATTTCACTTGCATCAACATTTAATGCTGTTGCTGCATTAAATAATCTCGCACCGTCTAAATGTACTTTGATATTATGTTCTTTTGCTATTGTACTAACTGATTTCATATATTCAAGTGGCAATACTTTTCCTGATCCATGTGCATTTTCAAGACAAACAAGGCTAGTATCAGGGAAATGAATATCATTCCCTCTAATTCCGTTTGATATTTGAGCTAGATTCATCATACCATCAGTCTCATCTAATAAATGGTAGCTAACACCACTAATTACAGCTGAAGCACCTACTTCATAGTTTTTTATGTGTGAGGTTTTACCAACAATTATCTCATCACCTCTGTTAGTGTGCGTATATATTGCTAACTGGTTACCCATCGTACCACTAGAAACAAATAAAGCTGCTTCTTTTCCCGTCATTTTTGCCGCTAATGCTTCTAATTCTTTAATTGTGGGATCATCTTCATATACATCATCACCAACAATTGCGTTTGCCATTGCATCTCTCATTTCTTTTGTCGGTTTTGTAACTGTATCACTTCTAAAATCAATCATTATTAATCACCTCAAGGATTATATTTAATGTTTCTAGTTCTTTTTTATATATATTGTTAGAATCATATAGTTCTGTTAGGACTTCTTTATTTACTGCTTCATTATTGCGTTTCGCAAGAATTAAAAGTAATGTATTTAAGTTTGAGCAAAATGAATTTATCGTAATCTTTCTGCTTTGTGCATGAAATTCAACATCACTAAAGAATAATCCTTTAACTATTTTAATATCCTCAATCTTTTCAATATCAAATGCAACACTTTTTAGGAAATTCTTATGTATAATAATCCCCTTATTGTAACCAACATTTCGATATAGCCTAGAAAATAGGGCTAATGCTAGGAAAAGTATTCCATCTGCCGCTAAAAGCAATACTAAAACGTCATAAAAATCAACAACCGTTCCATTTACATATTCAACTATCGAATATGGTAATATCACCATAGAAACAAGTAAAACTCCTATATATAGGAATAAATGGTTACTAAACCTAAAGCTTTTTGGTTCTTCATATCTTGGTAGATAGAATAATGAAGATATATCTTGTTTGATAAATCCTCCAACCAAAAAAATAAAGATAACTTGTGGTATAAAGACTAATGATGCTTCAACAAATTTATCCATGTAATCACCTCTTTACTATATTATAACAAAAAGAACGCGTATCTAAGAAAAAAGTTAGCAATAGCTAACTTTTATTTTGTTAATTCTAAAAATAGATTAATCTCATCAACAATAACATCGAGACTAGAATTCCAGAATTCTTTACTAGATAGATCAATTCCTACTAAACTAGCAACATCTTCTACAGTCATTTGCCCTGTTTTTTGCAATAATAGATTTACTTTATCAACAAATGGTTCACCTTGTTTAATAAATTCTGCATAAATACCTTTTGCGAATAATAAACCAAATGCATATGGGAAGTTATAGAATGATAATCCTCCAATATAGTAATGTCCTTTGTTTAACCATGCATAAGGTTGCATGAAATCTTCATGAAGACTATCACCATAAGCTTGTTTTTGTGCATCTAACATTAATTCTTTTAACATTCTTGAATTAAGTGGTGTTGATTTTCTAGTTTCAAATACTGCACTCTCAAAGATAAATCTACTTAAGATATCAACTATAACTTGTGTTGATCCTTTTAGTGATTGTTCTAAGATAAATATTTTTTCATCTTTATCTGCATCTTTTAATGCAGCATTTTTTACAATCGTTTCACAAAATGTTGAAGCAGTTTCTGCTACAGGCATTGTGTAACTTGCATTTAATGCTCTCTCTACAAATATTTTATCTCCGTGGTAAGCATGACCTAGTTCATGCGCTAAAGTTATAACATTTCCGAATGAACCACTAAAATTAGTAAGTATTCTTGATTGTTTTAAAGGATGAATATTTGAACAGAATGCTCCACCTCTTTTACCAGCACGTGGTGTAAAGTCTATCCACTCTTCATCGTAAGCTCTTCTAGCTAAAGCTTCTAAATCTGGACTGAAAGTTCTAAAGTTTGTATAAATATACTCCATTGCTTCCTCTTCAGTGAATTCTTTTGATGAATTTCCAACTGGTGCAAACATGTCATAATAAGGTAATGCTCCATCATGCCCCAATAATTTAGCTTTTCGTTTTAAATATTTATGGAAGTGAGGTAAATAGTCTCTCATTGAAGAAATAAGTGCATCTAATGTACTTCTTTTCATTCTTGAGTTATATATTGCCTCGTCAAGAGCACTTTCATGTCCTCTCATTTCTAAAATCGTATTTACTTCTCCTTTGACACCATTTAATGCAAAAGCAATAGCTTGTTCAACTTTAGGATATGCAGCCATTTCCGCTTCATACGCTTTTTTTCTAACTTCTTGGCTCTTATCACTACTTAAGTTTCTTACTTCTGATAAAGTGATTTCCTTACCATCATAATCCACTTTAAGTGTACTAGTTAATTGTGATTGTAATTGGCTCCAAGCAGAACTTGATGTTTGCTTCATTTTTGAGATAAGTATTTCCTCTTTATCACTAAGTAAGTATTTTGCACCATCAACGATTTCTGATAAGTAGAATTTAAATTCTGCTAATTCAGGATCACTTGCAACTATCTCATCCAAATTCTCGATAGTAGGTACCCATTTTACAAATCTAGTATAAGGTAATGTAAGTTTTGATGACAATACCTGCATTTTATTTTGATATTTTCTAGCTTCTTCATTCATCGCATCAGTACTTAGAGTTAACGAACAAAATCCAAAGCTTACACGAAAGATTGCTCTCAATTTCTCAGATCGTTTGATGTATTCTTTGATTTTTCTAACTGGTTCACTAGGATCATTAAACTCTTTTAAAGCCTTTTCTGTTGATTCTTTGATAAGTTTTTCAATTGTAACTAAAGAATCTTGAAACTCTTTAGAGTCAAATGAAGTATATAGTGCATCTAAATTCCATTTTTTCATTATAAAACTCCCTTCTATTTCTTTCTTTAATTGTATCATAGCTAAATATTAAATTAAATGAATACATATCGGTTTTTTGTCATAAAAAAAACAGGCACAAAGTGCCTGTTTAAGCTTTTAGTACTTTTGAGATTATTTCTTCAATCGTTTCAACTGGAATAATTTCTAAGCTATCCTTAACATCTTGAGGGATATCTTCTAAATCTTTCTTGTTATCAAACGGAATCATAATTGTTTTTAAACCACTTCTATGAGCTGCGATTGATTTTTCTTTTAATCCACCAATTGGTAAAACTCTACCGCGAAGTGTAATTTCTCCAGTCATTCCAATAAAATGATCAACTTTTCTATTAGTTAAAACACTAATAATAGCAGTTGTAATTGTAACTCCTGCACTTGGTCCATCTTTTGGAACTGCACCTTCAGGTACATGGATGTGAATATCATTATCTTTAAAAATCTCTTCATCAATGTTTAGTTTAGCTGCATTTGATTTAACATATGATAAAGCTGCCATAGCAGATTCCTTCATAACGTCACCTAGTTTACCTGTTAATACAAGTTTACCAGTTCCTTTATAGTAAGTTACCTCAATAGAAAGCGTATCTCCACCAAATTGTGTATAAGCTAACCCTGTAACAACACCAATTTGATCTGTTTTTTCAGCTTTTGTATTAGAGAATTTAGGTTTACCTAAGAAATCTTTTACATTTTCAGCTGTTACAGTAACATTAGGTTTTTTATCTCCTAGGATTATCTTAATTGCTTTTCTGATAAGTGATCCAAATAATCTATCTAATTGTCTTACACCAGCTTCTCTTGTATAAGATCTAATTAATTCCATTACTGCACCATCTTCAATCACAAATTTAGTTTCATCTAATCCATGAGTTTCTAATTGTTTTGTAATTAAATGTTCTTTAGCAATATTAAATTTTTCTATTTCAGTATAACTAGATAATTCAATAATTTCCATTCTATCACGTAGTGGTGCTGGAATATTACCTAGATAGTTTGCTGTTGAAATAAATAATACTTGGCTTAAGTCATATTGTTCTTCTAAGTAGTGATCACTAAATTTAGAATTTTGCTCAGGGTCTAAAACCTCAAGAAGTGCTGCACTTGGATCTCCTTTATAGTCGAATCCTAATTTATCAATTTCATCTAATAAGAAAACAGGGTTAACTACTTTAGCTTTTTTCATACCTTGCATAATTCTACCTGGTAAAGCTCCTAAGTAAGTTCTTCTGTGTCCTCTAATTTCAGATTCATCTTTAACCCCACCAAGACTTTGCTTAACAAAGTTTCTTCCTAGAGCTTTTGCAATACTTTGTGCTAGTGATGTTTTACCAACACCAGGTGGCCCAACTAAACAAAGAATTGTTTGTGGGTTTTTCCCTGTAAGTATTTTAACTGCTAAGTACTCAATAATTCTCTCTTTAACCTTTTCAAGTCCAAAGTGAGTTGAATCAAGTGCTTCTTCAGCTTTGTTTAAATCAGTTTCATCAATACTTAATTCATGCCATGGTAAATCAACTAGAAAATCAAGATATGTTCTAATTACACCAGATTCTCCACTTGAAACAGGTAGAGTTTGGTATCTTTGTAATTCATACATTGCTTTTTCTTCTATATGTTTAGGCATTTTCTTTTCTAATACTTTTGCTTTAAGATCTTCAATATCGCTATCTTTCTTAACTTTGTCTCCAAGTTCTTCTTGGATAGCTCTCATTTTTTCTCTTAAATAATACTCTTTTTGGTTATCATCGATGTTTTTCTTAACAGCAATGTTAATATCATTTTCGATTTGTCCCATGTATTTTTCTTTTTCAATATCTTCTAATAGATATGTAAGTCTTTTGTTTAGAGAATCAGTTTTTAAATATTTATATTTCATCGTTTCAGAAATTTTCATGTTGTTTACAACAATATCACACAATTTATCGCTAGATACACCGTTTTGAATTGCTTCTAAACACACTTTTGGATTTTTTAATATTTGCTTATTATTTTCTAAAACCTGTTTTGCCAACATTCTTACTAAACCTAACTCTTGATCTACATTTTCTTGAACTGTAGGTAAAGTTTTAAATCTTGTAATAAAGAATGGCTCAGTTTGTTCAATATTAAGAACTTCAGCTCTTACTATAGGATCAAACTTAACTTTGAAATTTCCGTTAGGAAGTTTTATTTTAATTCCAATTTTAGCAACAACTCCATAATCTAAAACATTTGATGGACTTGGAGCATCATGCATTGGATTTTCTTGTATTAATAATAAAACATAATTACTAAAGTTTTTCTCAGCATCTAATAATGCATTTTTAGACACAAGACGACCTACTTCTATTCGAAGATCTGTATGAGGAAAAGGAGCAATTCCGCGAATTGCAATACTTGGTAAAATACCTTCTGTTAACACGTTACTTTTGTACATAATATCACCTCTTATATTTATCTTCTTATATTCATATTATACTTTTAAATAAGTAATAATACAATACAATCGCTTTGATATAAAAATATACCATACGAAACTAAATTATATATCATTATGATTTAGAATGAAAGTAATACGTCCATATTTATAAATTGTCTTATACCTTAGAGTACAATTCACTTATCCATTCATGTTTTTTTATCCCTATTTTAAAAATCCTTATTTGTTAATTTGTATAAATTTCAAATTATCAACATCTTATATAAATCAATGTGCGACGTATTAATAAAGACCCCAATTGAAAGATATACAATCAAATGTAAGGGTTTTACAAATTGTAAATTTCTGATATTTTGTGGAAAACTCCATCTTCCTCATTTGACAATGTTACTTGATCTGAAGCATCTTTAACAGCTTGTTTTGCATTTCCCATTGCAACACCAATTCCTGCGAATTTTAGCATTGATACATCATTCATTTGATCACCAAATGCAATGACTTCTGATTTATCAATATTGTAATATTTACATAATATATCAAGGGCATTTCCTTTAGAATTTCCTGTCGGTCCAACGTCAATAAAATCCTCTTTTGATTGAGTCACATATAAGTTATCAAACTTATTTAAGAATTCAACAGTTTTAGCATATTTTTCTTTGTTTTGCTCAACAACTAAGATCTTATTAATTGATAATTCATCTATAGGTTTTTTAATATCTTCAAAAGTATAAAACTGAGCTTGATCTTCGATAGGTAAAGTTTTATTTCTATCAGTGTAGAACAAATGCCTAGGGCCACTATTATGAGAAACAACATAATCTTTCTCGTATGCAAGAAAATCAATGTTGTTATCCAGTAAGTAGCTCTCAATATTTTTAGTCGTTGCTTTGTTTATTGTGTCATTATATAAAAATTCACTATTTTTGTGATTATATATAACACTCCCATTGCAAGTAACGCTAAATTCATTGATATTTAGCTTGTTAACATATTCTTTCAATAATGTATTTGGACGTCCTGTTGCGATGATTACTTTAACGTTTTTACTTAAAAGATACTTTATAGCTTCAATACTTTTGACACTAAGTGTCTTATCTTTTAGCAATAACGTTCCATCCATATCAAATGCTGCCATTTTTATCATATTATCAACTCCGTAACAATTTTAACATAAAAAAACACCACTTTGAAGTGGTGTTCATTATTTATTCAACAATTAAGCTCTCTACTAAGAAATCTAATGTTTTTCTGTAATTAATTTCTTGCATAACAGCTTCAACGTTTACCGCAGCTTTAACTTGCTCGATACCCATTTTGTATTGTGCAGCAATTTCTTCGTATTTTGCAGTAATTTCTTCTTCAGTAGCAGTAATTTCTTCTACTTTTGAGATTTCTTCTACTACTAGGTTGAAAGATAATGACTTTTCAGCATCTTTCATCATGTTTGCATTGAAATCTTCTTCGTTAATACCACTAAATTCTAAGTATTGTTTTAATTCTAAGTTATATTGTTTAGCTTGTTGTGTCACATTATCAACTAAACGATTTTTTTCTTCAGTAATCATTTCTTCAGCGATTTCAAAAGTAGCATTTTTAGCTGCTTCAGATACTGCGAAGTCGATTCTTTCATTTTTATTTCTTTGGATTAAGCTCTCAGTTAATCTTTTAAAAGTATCTGCTTTTAACTCTTCAACAGTGCTAATTCCTTCTTTTTCTAACTCAGCAACGAACTCATCAGTTAATTCTGGAAGTTCTTTCACTTTCATTTCATGTAGTTTTACTTTGAATACAGCATCTTTACCTTTAAGGTTTTCTGCTTGGTATTCTTCAGGGAATGTAACTTGCAAGTCTTTTTCTTCTCCAAGTTCCATACCAATCATTTGTGGTTCGAATCCAGGGA
>Ga0102814_10000987_pt1 | contig 20299 bp, 12 predicted proteins | sample ColrivemetaGS741_FD_79112 | JGI IMG/M metagenome (GOLD analysis project Ga0102814, IMG submission 79112) | Estuarine microbial communities from the Columbia River estuary - Flood tide ETM metaG S.741 | ecosystem: Environmental > Aquatic > Marine > Intertidal zone > Estuary | place: USA...
AGAAAGAGACGATCGACAACATCACTGGCGTCAGCGGCGCACCATCAACAGCCGCTGAAAAAGACCTGCCCGAGGAGCCAGAAGCCCCCAAGGCAAAGAAGGACGTAGCGAAAGCTTTCGGCTCTCCGTCCGAAGGTCCAGAAGAGGATGAAACCTCCGCGAAGGACAAAAAAGACAAAAAGGCCAAAAAAGACAAAAAGAAAAAGAAGGCCCTAGAGCAGCAAGCCGCTGAAGACGGCACGCTCGCCGAGTCCCAGGACGGCTCAGCAGAACAAGATGTTGTGGACAAGAAAGAGCCAGACGCTAAGTCTGCTGAAGACTATGACAGCATCGAAGACGCGCTGGATAACCTCGACTTCGACGACTAAAATGTGCAGTATTGAACAGCCAGGGGTAACACCTTGGCTGTTTTTTCGGCAACAAAATACATACAGCAGGTGAATTATGGACGCACAAGAGTTTCTTGAGCTGGTGCTGCCGTCGGAAGGGAACAAAATCTTGGCTCTGGCCGAGACCTCCTCCGAAGGGCGCACTTGGTTCAAATACAAAACGTTTCCGGACACCAAAGCGTTGGCGCGTGCAGTTCGTAACTTCGACTCCGATGGTCGTACAGTTTACTTCGCAGTCAATAGCTTCGGTGACTGGTATGAAGATGAGCGGACAGGCAAGAAGCGCCTGCGCACACAGGACAACGTCGTAGCTTGCAGATCACTGTTCGACGACTTCGACGTAGACCCAGCCAAGAACGACAAGGCGCGTGAACTCGGCAAGCCATTGGCGGCGTACAACACGCAAGCCGAGGCCATGGCAGACATCGTTAAACTGGCGAAGACTTTACGCCTTACCCCCACAATCACATCATCCGGCGGCGGCTTCCACGTTTACTTCGTGCTCGACCGCGACATCACCCCAGCCGAATGGGAAGACCTATCCGCTATGAAGCGGGACATCACCAAGCACCTGAACATACGGGCGGACCGCGCAGTCGACGTTGACAGCGCACGTATCCTCCGTCCGGTCGGCGCGCATAACCTCAAGTACGATCCACCACGGGTCGTTACCGTGGCCAAGGCTGGCAAAACATACAGCCCAGAGCACGTCCGCGCCAAGCTGGAAGAATACATCAAAGCCAACAACGTTGCGCCCGCCCCGTCCGCCAACAAAGTAAAGGGCGGCATGGTTAACCGCTTCGCAGCCGCGCTCGGCGAGTACCCACCGTCGTATCCTGACAAGATTGCCGACCTGTGCAACGCGATCAAAGAGTTCCGCGACACAGGCGGGGACATTCCTGAACCGCACTGGCACCGCGCCATTGGCGTGTTGAAGCACTGCGAAGGCGGCGAAGAGAAAATCCACGAGTGGAGCAGCGGGTACGAAGGATACACCCCACAAGAGACACAGGGTAAGATCGACGAGTGGGCCACAGGGCCGACCTCGTGCGAGCAGATGGACAGCATTATCGGTTGCCGCGCCAAGTGCCCCTTCGCTACCAAATGCAGCAACCCTATCCAGCTTGGCTATGTGGAGGACTCTGGGTCCGTCGACGCACTGAACAAGTCGGACGACAACGGCGACGAAGAGGCAGACGACTCATCAGCGCCAGAAGCCAGCGCGCCCAAGGCCGCAGCGCCCAAGGCCAAGATGCCCAACGGAGCGACCATCGAGGGGCAGATCATCCCGTGGTGGCCCGCGCAGGGGTATCGCTGGAACGGCGCGATGCTCTCAAGGGCACACACCGACGAGGATGGTATCGTCCAATGGCGTCCGTTCTGTCGTTCGTTTGCGTTCCCCCTGAACAGGGTACGCGACGCCGAGGGTACGTGGGTCATACAGTGGCGCGCGAAAGAGAAAAACGGAGCGTGGCGTGACTTCTTCATGCCTACCTCAGAGCTGGCCTCGACTGACATGATGGCGAAAACACTCGCCGCCAACGAGGTCTTTTTAGCAAGAACAAAAAACGCGAGGAGCGACATGGCAGAATTTACAGAAGGTCTCGTCGAAACGCTGCAAGAGTGGCGCGTAGAGACCAAAACATACAAGCAGTTCGGCTGGGCCGAGAACTACACAGGGTTCATCCTTGGCACGACTATGATTACGGCTAAGGGAGAACAGCCGGTTCTCTGCGACGACACGGTTCCCTCCGACATCGCGCTGGACTTCGGCCAGTCCGGTACTGTCGACGACTGGGTCCGCAACATCGACAAGCTGTACAACCGACCTGACGCAGAGCCATTCCAGTTCGCGCTGTGCCACGCGATGGGGTCCGTACTTGTCGAGATGTTTGGATCATCCAACTGGCACGGGTTACCTCTGGCGTTTACCGGCGCTGGCGGCACGGGCAAATCTACAGCGTGCAAGATCGCCTGCGGGTTTTTTGGCAGACCAAAACTCATGGAGCGCCAGACTGGTGAGCAGGGTTCCACGCTTAACGCGGCGATCAAGCGCATTGGCGCTATGGGTTCGGTTCCGGTCCTCCTGGACGAATTCTCTGGCCGTACGCCCGACGAGCTGACCCGTACTGGCTACGCGCTCGCTAACGGACGCGACAAAGAGCGCCTATCTTCCAGCGGCAAGTTCGCCACGACGGGCGACGAGTGGTACAAAAACAGTTTCATCACATCCAACGACTCTTTGCAGGAAGCCATATCCACGCTCAAGGCCGGATACCGCACCGAGGCCACGCAGCTACGGTACTTTGAAGTGAAGCTGCCGAAGGACTACCGCAACAATGTGTACGCCGACATCACGCAACAGTTCATCGAACACCACATGGACAATGTTTATGGCGCTGCGTTCCGCCCGTACATCCGGTTCATCATCAAAAACCAAGACTGGGTGCGCAAGCAGATCGCGGCGGCGCGCGGCAAATTCAACCCTAAGTCAGAGGACGACAACAAAGAACGCTTCTACCGCGACGCCGTGGTGACAGCGTTGGTGGCTGGCCGGATCGCAGAGAAGATCGGTCTTATCCAGTTCGACCTCAAGAGCATGAAGCGGTGGGCGACCGAGCAGATCATCGGTATGCGCGAGAGCCGCAAGAGCAGCAACACGGACATAAGCGAGCACTTGGCGCAGTTCATCGCCAGTCTGCCAGGTCAGCTGATCGTCACCAAGCGTTACGGCGACAACCGCAACAAGACAGCGGTCGAGTACCACCAGCCGCTACGTGTGCCTGCCGTGGGCAGGGTGTGTACTGAGGACAAGCTGGTGTACCTGACCGTCAAGTGCATCAGCGACTGGTGCAAAGACAACGGCGTCGCGCTCACTGATCTGCGCGAAGAGATGGACAGGGTAGACCTTCTGGTCCGCCTGTCGGACGGTAAGCCGTCGCAGCTCAAGCGCATCGCCAACGGTACTGACTTGCCCGCTATTACGGCACGTTGCGTGCAGATGAACTACGACAAACTGTTCGGGGGGACATCGTTGCAGGTTGTCGGAGGAACCCAACTAGAAACAGCACAAACCCAAGGAGAGGCGTGATGGCCATAAATTTTAACGACGACGTAAGAATATACGAGAGCGTACCCAGCATGATGGGGGCAACCAAGCAATCCGCATTCAGTGTTCAGGAGCACGCGGTGCAGGTTTCCGCCAATTTGGACAGACGCATAGCCACAGAGTTAGCCAAGCACGCGACAGACGAACTGGCGTATTTGGCGGGTATGTCGCCCCGTATGTTGGGGGAGCTGCTGCACTTCATAGCGCACGACCCCGAGATCGGCGCAAGGTTCCAAGCGCACGTAGCGGCCAGTCGCATGAGCGGCGACGACTTCAACAGATAAAAAAGGCCCGACACTTGGGAGGAGGAGTGTCGGGCCAGTCTGAAACGCCAGCGGTGGGATGGCGTCTCTGGGCAAGGCATTGTCGGAGAGGAACCAATGCCTATCTTATTCCAGCTCGCGTCTGTAACTGACGCTCTTCCTTGCGGCGTTCCCTGACGGCGCTACGAAGACTGGATGTCCGTGATCTACGGAGCGCGGTGCGATCCCCGTTGAAGAACGGTCGTAAGTTGTCTTTACCCCCTTGCAGCGACCGGAAGCGCGCTTCGGCCTCTCTCATTCCAGGTCGGTCGTTGTTGTCGTACGCACGCAGGTATTCATTGGTTATCTGCGACTGGCGGTCCCCGAACCAACGTTCGATTTCCATCTGGTGGTAGTAGGTCCACTTGAGGTTTGCCACTTCGGTCGACGGGAGACCGGCCATGTTGGACACAAGATCAAACAGATCAAACTCTTCCGGCGGAGCGATGACGTCGCCACGGCGCGTGGTGAAACCGTCATTCGATAGTCGCCAGCTTTCCATTAATGTTCGTCCGCCCTTCGGCAGCGCGGCTTCTGCGGCGCGTAGGAGGTTTCCGTCTTTCCAGAAATCGGCGGCGTTGACTAGCGACCCCATGTTACCAGCGGTTGGGCCTAGCCCGACCTTAGCGACAAACGCCAGCATCTCATCACGGTCAGTGCTTGGCGCTGCGTAGCGACTGTCCCACGCCTGGAAGACATCACTTAGAGACGTCTTGGTAGACAGGTCAAGCCCAAGCATAGCAGGCAGGCCGCGAGCAACCAGCGTAGCGATCTGCGGATCGTCGATGTTGTCGCGGATAGAGCGTTCGAGGTCTTCTGGCTCGTCTTCGTCGCCGAAAAGCATAGAAAAGACCAGTGAAGCGATGCCAGCACCTGGTATTCCGATTGCACCGGCGAGCGTGCCGGTAGTAGCGAGAAGGTACGCGGACAACCGAGCACCGGCGGCGCGTTCCCACGGCTGCAACCTCTTATCAAACACGGCCTTAAAGGCGCGACCGTGCAGGAAAGCCATCATGATCTGGTACTTTCGGAACTGCGTCGTCACGCGCGGCAGTTTAGAGAACAGCAACGACGTCTCCTCAGCAGAGAAGTCACCTTGGGTATCCTGCACTACGTTGATGGCGTATTGCTGAGCAGTCATCTCCATACGCTTGAGCTTCGCTGGGTTCTTCTGCGCCATATCAAACGCTGCGATGGCGGACGACACGCGGTTGCTGGCCTCCACATAACGGGAAACCTGGTAAAGCCTGTGCGTAAGGTTCGCGTACCCCTCTTTGGCGTTGTTGATGGGTTTGTACCCAGAGTCCTTGCGGTTATCCAGGTTCAGGTCTTCTTCCATACCTACGTCGAGCAGGTCGCGCAGCTGCATTTCTTTGAGCAGCTTCTGGTACTTTTCTGGGGCCTTGCTGATGTCCAGGGTGATCTTGTTGTTCATGTTGACGAAGCCCATGCTTACGACGGTGCCCACTTGGCGCATGAAGCTGGTGTCGATCACGCCGCGCGCGACCTTGTTGCCGTTGAACAGCGCAGCCCACGTGCTGTCGTACCGACCGAAATCACTGGCGATCTTGGCAACCGAGATGATCGGCTGTAGGCGGTTGATGACGTGGTACCCGAGGCTGGTAGAGAGCATCATCGTGGTGTTGAACGCCAGTACTTGGTTCTCGATCTCTGCCAGCAACCCGCTACGCGGCGTCATGAGGTCGGCGTTCTTCTCGGCGATGGTGTTGTATGCGCGCTGCAAGTCACCAACGTCGGTGTCTTTAGCACTCGATACCTGTTTCTGCGCGTTCACCAACGCCATGTTGATCTCCCCGCCGTGCTTCATCTGCGCGATAAGGCTGGCCTGTGACCGGCCATGCGACACGAAAGAGCGGATCATGTTCTGGTCGTAACCAGCGATGTTCATCCGGCGTGCGCCAGACAGACGCGCGCTGCGCTCGTCGAGCGACTGGAACAGAAGGTCCTCAACGAGCTTTTTCGCGGCCTGCTTACTCTTGGTCGGCAGGAGAGACGAGTCCTCGGCGTTGATCGCGGCGAGCACCTTCTGGTAAATGGCTGAGCTGTTCTGGAGACGCGACGTAGTGTCAGGCGCTTTGTCGGTCGACGCTGCGTACGCGAAGCTCCCCTTGTTGGCGTCACGGAACTGATTGGCGGAACCCTTCGTGTCGAAGAACTGCACGACGTAGTGCTTGGGGTCTGACTTTAGCTCATCCACCTTCTTGTTCCTGCCGTCCGCACCACTGACTTCTGCTGCTTTTTCGGCATCCAGCAGCGCCTGCGACTTGAGGATAACGACCTTGTTGCCGAAACGCTTCAGCGGTGCGTAAGGTCCATCCAGCTTGCTGTTCAGCACGAACAATTTGTCGATCTCCATGTCTTTGGCGATCTTGTTCATGTCGGCGCGCAGCACCTCCCCCTGATTGAAGATGTCCTTAACAATGCGCTGCTCTTTGGCAGTCAGTCGGTCGAACTTCTTCTTCATGATCGGGTCGACCTTAACGTCCTTACCTTCGATCTCTGGGTCGTACCCCCACTTTTGGAAGAACGTCGACGTGGACAGGAAGTTGTTCACCAAGGCAAGGCGTTCAGGCGCAAGCGCCCGCGCTCTGTTGGCGATCTCGTCCACCACGTTTGTGTACGCACGACGCGTCTGCTTGGCGGCTAGAGTACTGTTGTACCAATCTCCCAGCGCAGGCAGCGTCTTGGCGTGGTCGCGGATGAACAGCGAGATCGGCTTCAGCGAGTCAAAGCCCGCATCGAAGACCGCCTTGGTGTCGTCCACAACTTTCTGCGCTGCGGTCCCGAGGTTGTCTCCAACCCAGTCGCGTAGCTCGCGCGCTTCCTGCTTTGACGCGTTGGTCCCAGGCTTTGGCGGTTTTTGGCTGAAACGCTTGCGAAGCACGGTGTCGTCGTAGTTTATAATACGACCTTCAGGACCGACGTTGTTAGCCGCCGCTGCGCCAGTGACGCGTTGCGCGTGGATATGTGGGACTCTACCGCCTTGGTATCGGGTGAGGCGACGTCGTGCCTCCATGAGCAAGCCTGTAACTTCGGATCGGCGCACGCCTTCAATGCGCGACCACATGTCCCCGTCAAGACCGAGCGTAGTGCTTTCGCCGTTGTCGGGGCCGTAGACAGTTAGCGACCAGTTGTTCGGCGATATCACTCCGGCAACCATTGTAGCGATGGCGGTATCGTTACCTGCTTCAAGGTCTTCAAGCGTCTGCACACGCATATACATTACCAGATCGCCCTCTACGTCGATCGTGAACTCGGCGTCAGATACGATGTTCTCGTACGGTCCCAGTTTAGAGCTTGGGCCTCTTACCAAGAATTCCGTCCCTGGAGCTGCAATCTCGCCGTCGACTTCGTTGCCTAAAAACGCGTCATCGTCTGGTATGCGCCCTTTATCTGTGCCCATGTACCAATCGCCGACGACATTCGGATCATCGGAGACGGCTCCGGTCTCAACAATAATGTCGGCGACGACGCCGTCAGCGGCGGCGCGGACGATGGCTACAAGCTGCTCTACGGTAAGCGCCGGTTTGCCTCCTACAATCTTATCGAACAGGTTTTCAAAAAACGAGCTTAGGTCAGCCAGCCATTTGGCAACCGTACCTTCTGTTTCTGCACTTGGCTCAACCCCGCGTAACGCTGCTTCTTCTGCGGCGTACGCGATGGTCTCGATGTCAGCCAGCGACTCATCCATACCAGTAGCACGCGCGAACGCTAGACGCACGATGACCGCGTCGTGAACGTCCCGCTCCACGGAACCCTCGGGGCTTTTAGCCCACTGGTTGACCGCTGAAGCCAGTACAGAAACTTCGCTAACCGTAAGATCGGCTTCAAGCCCTAGGTGAACGCCAACCTCGTGGTCGACGACAGCGCGTTCGTCGCCGCGCTCAATGTTTTCTGCGATGAAGTGCGCTTGGTTATCCGCGTCTATAAAACCTTGGCTTTCTCTAAGCTCCGCAGCAGTGTACATCCCCCTGCTGGCTTTTGCTGCGTCCCCAACGGTCTCATGAAAATTCAGTCGGCTGTAAATTCCGCCAGGGTAAGTGACATTACCGCCTTTACGCGCGTAGTACGCGTCAACAGTACGCTCGAGAAGCCTCGTGGTCGTCGGCGTTGTTGCTGCGCCCTTGACACGAGAGAAGCGCCCAACAGGGGGCTTGCCGTCGGCAGCGGGCTTTGCGTCCGCAGGAGGCTTAACGATGTTCTTTTTCCGTTTGACTTCGACAGTTGGCGGCTTGGCAGCGCCGCGAACGCCTGTGTCTGGCTGAGCATCTACGACGTCTCCTTCGGCGGCGGCCAACAGCGCCTCGAACTTTGCCTGTGCTGCTTTGGCGTCTAGGGACCCAGCGTTTTTGAACGGGTTGAACTCATTCCTGAACTGCGGGTTGATAATGTCCCATTGCTCCTGCGTCAGGCTACCAAGCCAGTCGGCAAATTCCGCAGCGTCGCGTATGTTGGGGTTCTCCCACAGCGTTTTATTGCGCCCGTTCTTTTCGGCGTAGCTCTCTTTGAAGCTCGCCTGGTTGCGCAGTTCTTTTGGGGGCAACGTCTTAGCCCGCTCCGCCATAAACGCTTCGGTTTCGGCGTCTACTTTTGGTTTTGCTCCCCCTGGAGCCTCCGCTACGACTTCTGCGTCTTCGACTTGATCGACTGGTACCTTTTTAGCGCGCGCTCCTCCATCGGGCGTAGCTTTGCGCCCAGCTGCTTGCTTTCCTCCAGCAGGGGTCCGTGTTTCTTGAGGTTTTGTTTCAGCCTCAACTTGTCTTGCACCGATATTTTCAGTTCCATCTGAAGCTCCTTTGTCTTTCGGTGGGTTGATCTGCTCTAAAGCGCGGAAGTCCGCACGCAGCGTTGCGTCTTTGTCGGTGGCGTTAGAGTAGCTCCACTCTTCCAACGAGTGCATCCAGTCTGCCTGGCTTTCTGGAGACAGGTCGCCAAACGTCGGACCGGAACCATTACGTATTGTGTCCCACGTGCGTGCCAACATGGGGCGCATCTTGGCAACAGCCGCCTCGTCTGCTGCGCGCCTGCGCTCAGTGGCTTCCGCCGCGCGCTTCTCTGCAATGACGTTAGGCTCTTCGGAACGGGCCGCTGTGTACGCAACATCTTCGGCGTCCACACCGGTCTTAGCGCCTTGGTTTATAGACGCTACGGTTCCCATACCCTTGCCGTCGGCCAGTTCGGCTGGGTCAAAGACCGTTTCGGCGTCGTTCAGTTTCTCGGCGGGCTGCTCTTTTTTGCGTGTCGCTTCTGTCTCGCGGAGTGACGCTACGGCCTCTTCAGAAGTCATGTCAAACGTCTTGGCGATCTTCGGCTGTATCTGTTTGATAGCCGATTGCGCGGCCTGCTTAGATTTTAGACCAGCCAGCTTTGCGATGTTCGTAAAGTTCCATGAACCGTTCGCGTCCATGACCGTGTCTATCTCGTTGTTCAGGAACGCGTTGGACACGATGTCCCAGACGGAAGACTGGTTTTTAGACAAACCTTTCGGCGTTGGGACAGCAGTAATAGCGGTTCCGGCCATCAGTTCTTCTTTCGCCTGCACGGCTACAGCGTCTTGTGGTTCGGCCAGAGCCTTCGCCAGTGCAGTGTCGAATTTCTTCTTGGAGAAGCTGGTACCGTTTACGGCCCCTTGCACGTCCTCAAACCGCGTATCCGCGCTCTCGATCCAACCTTCTGGCAACAGGGCGTCGGCCTTCAGTTTCGCATCGTCGCGGCCACGGGTCGGTGTCGTCGGTGTGTACTCGCGGGCCTGCGGCGCGACGGTCGCAGCCGTTGCGGCAGACGCGGTTTTTTGAACCTTGGCTTCTGGCGATGTGTACTGCCCAAGCACGGCGCGCACGGCAGATGCCCGCTCTTCCACGGGGAGGGCTTCGATGGCCTTGATGTCGGCCTCGAGGTTCTTGGCGCGCACGTCGTCAAGAATTATTCCTGTGTTCTCCACCAGCTTTTGGGCAAGCTCTACCGCGTCAACCTGCGGCGCAGGAGCGACAGTGGCTGTTTCAGTGGCGGCGGCAGGTGCAACCGTCGCGTCGACTTCTGTTGCCGGAGCAGCTTGAGCGTCGGCCACGGCAGCGGGGGCGGCTTGTGCTTCTACAGCGGGGGCGGCTTGTGGCGCGCCAACAGCGGCTTCCAGTGCCTGCACACCAGCGATGTGCTCGTCCAGCGCGGCGCGATACTCGGCTTGCATCTGGGCTGGCGGCACGGACTTCTTCGTCGCCTTTACGAACTCGTCTACTGCGGCGGCAACCTCTCGCTCGTTGGTTGGCAGGATTTCCCGCTCCACCAAGAACTCGCGGTAAGCCGTCGCCGCTTCCGTCCCCGGAGTAGCGACGTCAGTGCGTATCTGGTTCTCGCGCTGCTTGATGAAGTCAGCGCTAGACGAGAACGTCGTTGCGTAGTCCAGACGGGTCTCGCGCGCTTGGCGGTCTTGTATAGCAGCCGCCGCTTGCTGGGCTTCTGCTTCTGCTGCCGCTGCGGCTTCCTGCTGAGCACCAAGCGTGGCGTCTTCAAGGGCGATCTCTGCGTCAAGCGTTGTGCCTTGGTCCGTCGGACCTCCCGTTCTTCCGCCACCGGCGTTGCGCTGCGCTATCATTTGACCTGCGGCCTGCGGAGCGCCACCTACCGTCTGGCCGATGATTTCACCTAAAATCCCGCCGCCTTCTGTTATCTCGCCCTCAGTGGCAATCTGAGCAGTTGCTTCGCCCAAGCCTGCGGTTACGCCTTCTGCGGCAGCACCGCTTGACACGCGGGCAGTTGTGGAGCCTCGACGCGTTGTGGACGCCGATAGTCCAACAGGAGCGGTTAAACCGCCAACTATTCTAGCGCCTAGCGCGTCGAAAGCACCGATAGATATTGCGCGTTCTGCGGCATCTTTCAGGACGCCATCTAACATAGCAGGGTTTTCGTCCAGCGCTTGCATGACCGCAGCTTCGTCGTTCATGTCGACGCCCGCTTCTTGTAGTTTTTCAGTCAGCCCTTGGCTCACCGACATACCGTACTCGGTAGCGGCGCTTACCGAACCGGCGGCTACACCACCACCTGTTGGACCCGCTGTCGCCGTGCCTACAACTGAAGCAACGATTGTCGGTGACATCGCTGGGAGCGAACGCAGAAAAGCTTCTCGCGTAGTAACGCCCGCAGCGGCCCACCCATTGGTGGTAAATTCTTTTATAGCTTCAAAGAAACCTTCAGCACCCAGAACATTAGCCGCTCTCGGGTCCGACGGGTATTCGGCCATTCTATTGGCTAAAGCACCGATCTTCAAAGAACCGCTGGCGATTTGCTGGCGACCATAATCTGCGGCGTCGTCTAGTCCCCCTTGGTAGCTCCGTGCGCTTGGCGTCGTCGCACCTACGTCTGCGTCGGCGGCGCGCTGCCCCAAAAGGTTAATTTCGTCTTGTAGGGCTTCGCGGCCTTCTTCGGGCATGTTGCCCATTTCAGCTGCGAGGCCAGCGGCTTCTTCCCGCCAAGCCTCAGATTGAGCAGTTCGCGCGGGTATAGAGCCGAACGCCTCTGCGTTTTGTACCTTTTGGATGCCTGGAGCGACCTCAGTAAGCGCGACAAAACCCTGCTGCGCGGCTAGTCCGCCTGCTGCTAGATCGTCTTTCCAAGGCGCACGTTCTGGCGGTGCGGGTGGACCGCGCCTAACATTCTCCAGAATTTGAGCGTTAAGGGCTTGGATTTCAGTCGGCTCGCTGGGAGGCTGGGTCCCGCGCGCAGGGTTAGGCGTCCTACGAAGACTTTCGAGGATACGCTTATTTAGTTCTTCTATCTCTGACAGTTCAGCCACAGGCCACCTCCCCTACTGGCTGTAAAGCCTGCGTAGTTCCTCTCGTTGCTCTGCGTTAGAGTTGTACCACGCGGTAGCATTAAACTCTGGGTGCGTAAAAGGTACCGAGCCGGGCACCAGCGCGTTGGAAGTTTCCGCTATAGCCATATACGCGCCTTCTCTTTCTTCGTCGGTCGCGTCTGGGCGGATGCTGTCCTGGAAGTTAGCAGACGTCATGAGCGTGGTTATGGCTTTCATCGCGTGCTCAACGTCAACACCCCCGCTTGCGCCCAGCATGTCGGCCCGCGCCGCTGCGAGTGTTGCCTCCGCATCCGCATCGCGTTGGCCTGTCTGCGCGCGAAGGTCGGCTTGGCTTGCCTCTGCCGCAGCGAGCTGCATCATACCGATCCGATCACCGGCGTAAGCCATCAGGCGCTCGGCTAGAATATCTTCAGCGTCAGGGCCGGAAGCTGTCGCGATTGTGGCCATTTCCTCACCGGTTTCGGTGTCGAACATGACGACGCTTACGTTCCCTTTGTCGTCCCGCACGATCCTGCCGTCTACCCCGTCTTGGAACTTCTCGTACGCGTCGGCCATAGCGTCGATGCCGCCAGCGGTGCGTGCTTCTACAAGACTTTGCGTGCGCGCCGCTGCTTGTGACCCGAGCTGCATAACGCCCCGCTGCCCGATAGTCTGCGCAAAAGAGTTCTGGCCCCCGAGCGTCATGTCCGAGTTGGTGATCTCGTCGATAATCCACGCTGAAGCGGCTGCGTCGTTTTCAAACTCTGGCTGCTCCAACATACTATCGAGAATGTCTTCCATGATACTTTTGTCGCGCGCGTTAGCCTCACGATCGGCTACGTTAGTTTCTGCTCTGCCAAGTGCGTCTTGCAGCTCGGCCAGCTTTGTTATCGTCGCCTGCGGCAGGACCAGAAGTTCCGCGTTAGCCGTCGCAGCCTCAAGCTCAGATGTAGAGTTGGCAGCGTCAACTCGCGTGCCGCTGGTCGCCTCGTTTTCGTCGGCGGTCAACACCGAATTTCTTGCTTCCGCCTGCGCTTGGGCAACCTCGTCGTTTATGGTTCGCTCAGCTATGCTCGCATCTACGGCGCGACTTCGGTTAAGAAGACCGGTGCCTTCGTTGTCGAGGTCCTGCCCAAGGACCGCTCCAGGTCGCATTTGGGTTGTGGTTTCAGCGTTTGCGTATGCCTGCGCTGCCGCCGCGTTGGCGCTGCTTGTGCGCGCGTCGAGGTTGCGCGTATTGCCGAGACCCATCTGGTACGTCTGATCGGCTTCGGTGTTGCGGTTCAGCCGGTTCCCGAACTCGACGCCTTCCAGTGCGGCACCTTGCGTGCGAAGCGCCAAACCGCCTTCAGGGTCGCCATACTTGGTGTAGATGTCCGCAAGCGCAGAGTTGCGGGCGCGGTCAAGCGCGTCGCCCGTTAGACCCACGCCGTCCTCGTCCGTGAATTCTTGCCTCGCGACTTTCGCCGTCTCGAAATCTTTGCCAGCGTTGGTAAACGTGTCGTAGACGCTGTTGAAGTTATTGGTGAACTGTTGCCACCGAGATTGACGTGCCATCAGTAGACCTCCTCAAATTCAATGTTCAGCGCGCCATAGTCTACGGCTTTGTATCCGTCTGGGCCTTCTTTGACCGCATCTGGGTAGGAAAGTTCTACCTCGTCCGCCATGACACCACGGAACTTGCGCTCTGGGTCGCCGATGTAGTTGAAATCGTACAGTGTTAGAGCTGTCCGCTGGTCCACGCCGACTTCGACGATGTTCTCTTTCAAACGGCGGTCGGAAGGCCACATTTTCATGATTGACGCCCCTGCGCCCAAAACGCCACCGAGGTCGCCCAGGAAGCTGTCGTTGCTGTTCACATAAGCGTTCGTCTGGTTGTTCAGGATGGTGCTCAAGCCGGACAGTTGCATGTTCTGACCGGACGCGATGGTGCCCGACCCGATAGCCATGTTGCCCATATAGTTCTGACCTGCCGACTGCATGGTCTGCGCGCCCTGTGAACCTGCGGAAGTGGCTCCACCGTAGGCAGCGAGAGACGCTCCGGCGAGGTTACGACCGAGGCCAGCGGCGTCCAGCTTGCGGGCGTAGCCCATCTGCTCAGCTTGGTTGCGCGTGTTGGTCATTGCGCCCGCACGGTTTGCGGCCTGTTGCAGACCAGACGCGCTCTGGATACCGGCGAACCGACCAGAGTTAGGGTTAACACCCATAGAAGCCATTGCCCGCTCATTCTGGCGCTGGGTCTGGGTAAACGCCAAGCCGGAGTCCGCCGCTGCCTGTGAGGCCAACTGCTCGCGGTACGCGGCTGTGTTGAAGTTCTCGGCGTCTGCGACGATGCTCTGCTCAAGAGGCCGGAATGTTTGGGTCTGGTAGTCGTAGTAGTCCTTGGCCTGATCCATCTGCTGCCGTTGAGCGTCTGCCTGAAGGCCCGCCATTTCCCGCAACGCCGGAGACATCTCGTCGTACTGCTGCTTGGCAAAGGCCAACTGGTCTTGGCCTAGGCCCGCCATGATCTGCGCGGCTTCTTTACTCGCCTCCGCGAGTGGGCCATAGTCCGGTGCGTCTGCGCCTTTTTTACCCATCGTGCTTGCTCCTGAAGTAATTCTCGGGCCAGAGCACGAGTAGGATTAAATCTATGCCGCCCGTACCGGCTTGTTTCATTACGGCTTCTTCAACGAAACCGATCTTCTTATCCAAGTGAAGAGCTTTTACATTGTCTGCGTCCACCATGCCGGTTAGGCGGCGGAGCTTGCAGACGTTGAAGGCGTAATTCCAGCCGTGGTCCAGCAGTTCCAAGAAAGCTTTGCTGCCACGGCTGACAGCGATGTGGCACGTTGCATTGGAGTCATTGAAGTTGTTAAAAACAAACCCCGCTGTGATCTCACCGTTCATCTCGACACCCATGGCGTAATAACCGCCCCAAGGAGCAGTCTGTCCGACTTGCTCCGCTACCCAAGCGCCGACACGTTCTTTATCATCGAATATGAGTCTAGCCTGCGTCACGTTACCCTCCCAGATACACTATGTCACCCCGTATGTATATAATCTAGCGCGGGTTTTGGTTCCGCCTGTTTTCTTCCGCCTTAGCCTTAGCCGCAGCATAACGCGCGTCTTGTGGTTTTATGTTGTCGAAGCCCAGCGTCGATGTGTCAGCCGCAACATCCACCGATACCACGTAGCTGACCTCTACAGACCCGTCGGGGTGTTCTTCAGCCATGATAAATTTAGTGTTCATGTTATCTTTTTTACCTCGCACGTAATTGTAAAGTTCGACCCGCTAATGACGTTTCTAGCGTGCCACTGGACCTTGATCCAGAGCCGCTGGCTTCCAGACCAGCGGGTGATCGGGATTATCTCTCCCGTCCAGCCCCATTGGATGGTGGATGGCGAGTTAGATATGATTGAGTTGGACGCCGTAATAGTGTTTCCGACACCGGACTTCCCGCCAACGCTGACGTAATAACTGGACGGATTTAAATTCCAAGCTGCGCTGCTCAGTGTGGTCTCGAAGTAGTAGGTTTTCACCTCCGTCAGGGTTCCGCTTGCTCCGCTGAGACTGCCGACATAGAAATCAGCGGTGTAGATTATGTTGTCCCGCGTGATAACGACGCCGTTGAACTCTGCCTCTCCAGTCTTCAGAACTCGCCATCCCGTGCTACCAGTTACAAAGTTTGTCGACTGGATCGTGTTGCCGATCTTCGCGTTAGTGACGGCTGCGTCCGCGATCTTAGCCTCTGTGACAGCCAAGCTGCCGATCTTCGCGTTAGTGACCGCCGCTGTCCCGATCTTCGTCGACGTGATGTTGGCGTCCGCGATCTTAGCCGTCGTGACGGCTAGGTTGCCTATCTTCGCGTTAGTGACGGCTGCGTCCGCGATCTTCGCGTTGGTTACGGCCAAGTTGCCGATCTTAGCATCCGTAACTGCCGCTGTCCCGATCTTCGCCGTCGTGATGTTGGCGTCTTTGATCTTCGCCGTCGTGATGTTGGCGTCCGCGATCTTAGCCGTCGTGACGGCTAGGTTGCCTATCTTAGCCTCTGTGACAGCCAAGCTGGATAGCTTCGCGCTGTCGACCGCTAGGTTGCCGATCTTCGCGTTGGCGATGGTTCCATTTTGGATGAACGTGTCGGTCATGTACACGCCAGCGGGCACACTCACCCCGTTAATTGTCGTTGGCGTCGTGCGAACGATAAAGGGTTCCGCAGGCGCAATTCCTGGCCCAGCGGGGTTCGCAATAGCAAACACGTCCGAGCGGACAATGAACTCGCTCGTCGGGGTCGCTCCGCTTAGCGTGCTAGCAAGTCCGTAACCGGAGACGTACCCGTTGGTATCCACCTTGACCGTGTACTGCGCTTGTAGCTGCCCGTCGGTGTTGGCCCGCGTCGTTGCCTCTGTCTGGATAGCGGTCGTGTTGGACCCCACTGTAGATTGCAGCGTTGTAACGGCGCTACTGGTGGAAGTTATCGTCCCTTCTGCGGTCGTGACGCGGCTACTCAACGACGATATAGCGCCAGCGTTTGCTACGGTGTCGCCTTCTGTTGTCACGACGCGGGCGTCGAGCGCGCTAACTGTCGATGATATTGCGCTATCGGCGCTTGCTCTAGTGGAGGACTCGGTTGCTAGCAGCGCGCCAACGGACGAGCCTGCGGGGTTTTCGATTGTCGCCTGTAAAGCCGACAGATCAGCGGCTACGGCTGTGGAGTCGGCCTTTACGGTCTGGAGGTCCAAGATGAGTGCGGAGTTGTTACCTACCGCGTCGCCCAAAGACGTAAACGGTCCTACAAAAGTCCAATACGCCGTGTCTGTCGGCAGGTTGTTGGTCGTCGCCTGCGCCGAAATGTACAGGTTTCCCAAGTACGTTACTTCTTGTCCGACGCCATATGTAGTGGCCGAGTCCCACGGGGCAACAGCGGAAAGTGTGTCAACCTGCGCCTGTAGCGAGTCAACGGCGGCGGTGCGAGTTGCCGCTTCTCCGGCCAGTCTAGCGTTTACTGAACCGGCTAACCCCTCAGCTCCGTCGATAAGGTCAATCCGCGCGCCTAGAGAGGCAAACAACTCCGACTCCGTGATGCTGCCAGATAGGAGGGACAGCAAATACACGGGGTCTTGACCGGTGGTTCCTTGAACCCCGTTGACCGCGTTGTATGGGCCTTCTTCACTCTCCACGTTGACAAACCGAACCCAGTACCAGCGCGAGGTACTCGACCCGATAGAGTGCGAAAACACTGACCCTGGGGTCATACCAACCATAACAGCGTCTGCGAGCGCCGGATCACCGCCGCCGTCGAGGGCTGGCGCAGCCCACACCTCTGTCCACGCGTGTCCGTTGTATATAGGCGCGTCCCACGTCAGGATGACGCTGCCGAGCGCACCTGTAGCCACGAGGTTTGTCGGGGCTGGGGGAGTCGGGTAGTCAGTACTGTTCGCCGCAGGAATAACATTCCCGCCCGCGAGGTCGACAAGACGGTACCTCTCCAAATCAGCCAGCGTAATAACCCGATCAGTGCTGAGCGAGTTAAATGACTCGCGGACACGGTCGAGGAAATACCGCAAGTCCTGCGGGATCGTGCTGGTGATGGTCGGTAACTTAGACACCTGCTAGCTCCGTCATTGATGTCGCCACGGCCACGGCAAATACCTCTGTGGAACCCTCCACCTGAAACTCCCAGTCGCGCCCGACCTGAACCGGCAGGCGGAACGGGCGACGAGAAGTAACCGTCTTCGTGTAGAACAGCGTGCCGTCTGCGAAAATCTTGAATGTCACAGGGTATGCTTCGGCTTCCACCTGCGCGCACGTGAAACTGAGGGTGTGCGGCAGGGTCATCATCTTGGATTTCCACACGTACGCCTTGGCTGCGCCATCGAACCACACTTTAACCGTGCGATCGGCAAACGCGAGAAACAGCTTGTCCCGCTGGAGATCGCGGAACCCTGCTGTGGCGTAGATGTCGTGGAGGATGAACTGACCGCTGGTCATGTCGTATATGAAACCGCCAGAGGTTACGCCGTTGTCGTAGAACGCTATGTACTGGTTGTCGTGCTGGTACGCGTGGATGGACTCGGGCTTGAAGTAAAGCTGCCACTGTTTGTAGTTGAACAGGTTCTCAGTAATGATCCGAGACCCCTGCGGTGACAGAAGCATAAGCCCATCCGGTGCCGCGTAGACGACCGAGCTGCCGAAGCTCACGATGCTTTTCTTGGCTACGCACGCCTGCTCGAGGTCTGACTTGACCACAGCGATGTTCTGCGGACTGGAACCCATCATCAGATACGGGACACCCGTGGTCAGAACGGCGAGCGTCGTGTCCATCCGGCCCAGGCCAACGACGGGGTAGTCTACCGTCTGGATGTACGTTTCCGGCCAAGCGTAGGGCCTGTACGGTTCTGCAAAGTACACGTCCCGCCCCACAAAACCGGCCATCATGCCGTTTGCCAGGTTTATCAACCCTGTTAGGTCGTCGGGTGACTGCGACCAGTACAACGACGGCATCTCCTCGCCGAGTGCGTCAGCCGCAGTGGAGTCAACATACGACGCTGTTGCGGCGGTGATCTCAGCCACGAACAGGTAAATCCCGTTCACCGACCGATAAATGCGTTTGTGCGTTACGTTGTAGTCCCCTGCTGGGACCGTTGGGAACGCCGAGAGTGTAGTCGTTTCTGTTCCTGTGACATCGACCGACAGAGATGCTGGACCTGGCGCAGACTCAACCTCGAGACCACTTTCTGAACTAACCCATGTGAAGGTGTAGACTCTGGTCTCGGGCGTATCTGTTGCATCAGGAGTTCCGGTTACAATTACTGTGGGGGCCGCAGTCGGAGCAGGCAATCCTAAGCGCCGCGCTGCTGATGGGTAGTCGGTGCCTGTCAGCGCCAACGCGGCGTTAGTTGCCTTTGGTGCGCCGTCTCCGGTGTAAAACGTCCACTCGGATGTGTCTCCCGCGATCTGGCTTCGGGCCACGTCAACGTCAGTGAGCCAGTGGAACCAGTACTGGGTATCCGAGATCGTGTCCTGCCCAAAACGATAGATCGTCGCGGGGGTGCCTACTTTGTCCAGTGTGAGTTGCGTTGTGCCAACGTCCGACAACGGCTGAATGCTGCCCGTGAAGACCGGACAGTTTATCGCAATCTGTGCCTGCTCCTCTTTAAGGTAGCGCGGCGGGATGCTGGGAGCGATCCCCCCAAAAGACTGTACTCGGACAACGGCCATGACGAATTCCTTTAGTTAAGGCACACCGCGTCCTGCACGGCGTAGGCTTGCTGGATTTCATCCTGCGTTTGTTGGGTGTCCGACCGCGAGCGCGTAGGCAGAGAACCGCCCCACGCTTCGCAAATCGCTTGTTCAGTCGCGGAAGCCTGCGTCATCGTGGTCACGCATCCGCTTGTCAGCATCATCAGCCCTGCGGCGAATGTCTTGAGCATTTTCCAAGTCCTTCATTTGCTGGTTGAAGCGTTCCTCTTTTCGGCCACGTTTTGCGCCAGCAAAGACAGCCCAAAGAAACGCGGATGCTGTCGCGCTTATCGCCACAACGATTGCAATGATGGTGTTCATTGAACCGCTGCGCGCATGCCAATGCCAGCCAAGCCAGCGTTAATCAGGACAGTGGGTTCAACGCCGCCTGTCAGTTGGTCAATCATAGCCACAAGGCTTGCGTTGCCATGCAGGGGAAGTGTTGCCACGAACACGCCAGCAATCATCGGAATGAAACTGGCCCACCACGTCAGGCTTGTCGGTTTGATGTACTTCATTTTCTTAATCCTTTGATGAGGTCCAAGATAAGCTGCCACAAAGACAGCGGCGGGTTTGGTATCGCAGGGATTGTCGCGCTTTTCCCTGCGTCTTGTAAAGACCGCGCAAGCACAGCATCAACGCGGCGCTGCCATCCTTTGCCAAACGTGGCCCACAGCTTGCCGCCCCTGATGCTTTTCATAAATGCCAAGCGGTTCGCGTTTACTTGCCTGATGATGTCCTTGGCGGGCCTTGCGTTGACGGCCTTGAGGGTGGCAGGGCCAATCTGCCCGTCCTGCGTTACGCCGACAACCTTTTGCAGCACCTTGGCCGCGCGGGCTGGCCCGCTGTTCACCGCGAAATCAGCCACGGTGTAATCAACGCCGATAGGCAACAAATCAGCAAGCACTGCATCCCAGTAGTTCCGCTTGTAGACAATCACAGCCTGCTCGGTCGTCAGCGCCTTCAAATCGGCAACGGTGCCGTTAGGCTTGATGAAGCGGCGAAACGTCTTGAGGGTGATGCCCTTGTTTGTTGCTCCGCCGGGGTCGTTCGGGTGGTTCACATACCCGCCCTCATGCTTGAGAATGAGCATAATCATCTGTTCTGAGCGCGTCATTTCAGTTGCTCCAATTCTTTGCGTAGTGATTGAACCTGTTGCTCAAGCGGGCTGATAACTGGCGGGCCTAGCTGCGGCACTGGCAAATCGTCATTGCTGTCATAAAGCGGCGTGATGGTGTTCCACAGCCGCCACGGGCAGCGATGCACTACGTCAGCGTGGCTATTCTGGAACAACTCTTGCGGCGACATTGCTGCGACTTGGTCGCGCCAAACAAGCGCTCCTTGCTCCCTGACTTCGGGCGGGCCTGCAAAGAGCCAAACCGTCCTGACTGACAATTCAAATCGTTCGCCAATATACCAGCGCGATTCCACCCAATCACAATTCCGCAGCTTTTCCGCTGTGCCGTC
>Ga0102814_10000998_pt1 | contig 20203 bp, 22 predicted proteins | sample ColrivemetaGS741_FD_79112 | JGI IMG/M metagenome (GOLD analysis project Ga0102814, IMG submission 79112) | Estuarine microbial communities from the Columbia River estuary - Flood tide ETM metaG S.741 | ecosystem: Environmental > Aquatic > Marine > Intertidal zone > Estuary | place: USA...
CTACATTATTAGTCGTTAACTCCAGTCCCGTCACCGACAACTCAAAAACCCGTGAGCTGGTGAGCCGTTTTGTCGAACGCTACCAGGCCCGCGAAGCCGGTGTAGAGGTTCTTAATCGCGATATCGGCCGTAATCCACCTCCACATATTGATGAGGTGATGATCGGCGCCTATTACACGCCGGAGGATGCACGTAATCCGGCTCAGCAGCAGGCGATACAGCTGTCAGATACCCTAGTCGATGAGTTGCTGGACAGTGATGTGCTGGTCATTGGTTCGCCGATGCACAATTTTAGTGTCACCTCGGCGTTGAAGACCTGGATCGATCATGTGGCGCGGGTCGGACGCACCTTTCAATACGGTGCCAATGGCCCGGAGGGGTTGGTTAAAGGTAAAAAAGCTTATGTGATCAGCGCCCGAGGTGGACGTTATAGCGAAGGTAGCCCGGCAGCGGGTTATAACCACCAGGATACGTATCTGAAAACGGTACTGGGTTTTATCGGCATCACCGATGTGGTGTTTATTAATGCCGAAGGGGTCGCGTCTGGCGAGCAGGGGGTGCTGGAAGCGGCCAGCCAGATCGACAGAGTGCTGGCGTAGCCGTTTTAATCAATCAGAAAGTGCGCTCTGGCGGTGGCGATCGGTGCTGTCTGATCCCTCTGCCACGCGTGAATGGCAACATTAACCAGTTTGCGACCCTGACGCACCACCGAGCAGCTGGCATAGGTATCTTGCAGCTGCCCGGGGCGCACGAAATCGATGGAGAAATCCACCACCCGCGGTACCTTGGGGATCGGCATATTGATCAGCAGGTAAATGGCAGCGGCCATCTCCATAAAACCAGCAATGGCGCCACCGTGCAGCGCAGGCAGAGTCGGGTTGCCGACATTGCTGTGGCGGGGCGGGAGGTGGAACAGCAATGCTTCCCCCTTATCCTGGGTTTGGATTCCAAGGAGCTTGGCATAGGGCAGGGCTTCTACCAAACGCTGCGGTTGTTGCTGTTGCCGATCAGCCAGCAGAGCCTCGCGAATACTGATTTCGGTTAGCGGCGTCTGTGACTCAATCATCGGGGTTGCAGTTTGCTGTGGTTTGGTTGCGCCCTGATTGGCAGTAAGCAGCTGATCCAGCTGTGTTGACATCGCACTGGCAACCTTGGCATCTATGCGGATGAAGTTGGCCATGCAATAGGCGATAGGGTCGTTTTTATCCTCTTGGTAGGCCATGCCTCGGCAAAAAATCACATTAGAGGTCACCCGATAGGCTTCGGCTTCGGCATAGATAGTTTGGCCGGGCGTGGCTGGGCGCATATAGTCGATGCGCAGATCCATGGTCGGACAGAGCGTCAGTTGTTCCAGCGCGGTGACAGCGGCAAAACCACAGCTGGTATCGAGCAGTGCCGTTAGCGCGCCGCCGTGGATGATACCGTTTTCTGGGTTACCGACAATGACAGGGCTGTAGGGGAGCTGGGCGTTGATCCTGCCGCGCTCAATTTGGGTAAAAGCCATCCCTAGTGCATGAAAGTGATCGCCGGGGTTGGCGTTAAGCATCAAGTCGCAAAGTTGGCGGATCTTTTCTAAGGGCGTAGGCATAGAGTGGTCGCTTAAGTGATCGGCAAGGAGGGATGGCGTCTTTGATTAGAACAGCGCTATCTGTTCTTCGGGCTTTTTCCGTGGGCGCCAGGATTTTCCCCAGCGTGTAGCAATATAAAAGACTTGGATATGGTCCCCGGGGGTGGCAGTGATATCTTCCAGACCGATAGTGCCCTGCGCGGGCTCTTCACCATTTATAAACACCAAAATACCCAGCTGCTGATTCGGAAACAGTTGATTGAACTCGCCGTAGATAGGGTCTAAGCGCTTGATATAAAGCGCAGTTTCCAACTCTTCGTTACCTGCAAAAGTGCTGCGTGCGTAGCTGGGTGAAAGATTTTCATCGAGCATGCGCTGATGCAGTAGAGCCTGTACCGAATTAGCGGGTACCAGCCGTTGGTGCTGGCTGCCATCAAGGTCTAGTAGCAAGTTATGTTCACGCGCATCGGAATGGTCACTGGCGGCTACCGTTAAGTTTAAGGCTTCACACAGACCTACCACGGAATCCTTGGGTGCCAAGCGTAGGGCGACATAATCATGGCCCAGTATCTGGAACGGGTGAGCCTTTTCGACGGTACGGTTTTGACCCCAGATACGGATCTGCTGCTTGCTGTAGTTAAATGTCAGTTGCCCCTCTTGACCGACGCCTTGGCTGCCGAGTTTTCGGGCCTTATAGATGATGGTATGCGGGGCTTTGTTGCTTTCGGCATCGTATTCTTTGCGGCAGTAGTTTTGATTGCGATGGAAATGGTAAGGGAAGTGCAGCGCATCTTCGTAACTCAGTTGCGAGGGGTTTTTGGTGCCCTGTTCGACGATCCTGTCGATCACGAAGCCTTCCCCACTGAGTGCCATGACGACATCACGAATCGAATAGATGGTCGGATCAAAGGGCTTGCCTTCGCCGAGCTTGCCGGAGCTGTTAAGTAGTTGGCTATGGCGATTGTGCTGCAGCGGGTGTGAAAAACAGAAGATAAAGGTGCCGCCGGGCTTGAGGCGTTTGAATAGGTTGTGGAGTAGCTCTTTGAGCTCCTGAGTCGAGGCTAGATACTCTAGCGAGTAAACCGACAGCACTAGATCAAAACTGACCCCCGGAAAAAAATCGGTACGGCGCATATCCTGTTCTTTAAAATGGATTGACGGCAGTTTGTCGCCGTACCGGCTTAATTTGGAGCGCGCACGCTCCAGCATGTGGCTTGAGATATCGATGCCGTGACCGTTGGCTCCTTTGTGCGCCAAGGCGATGAGGTTTTCCCCCATGCCACAGCCGATATCGAGCACATTGGCATTCACCAGATCGATATCGATCAACCGCAGGCTGCGCTCACCCTCAGCCAACCAGCCATAATGGACTTCGTCTTCGGCGATCTCCCAAGTATTGGAGTAAAAATCGCAAAAGCTTTGTTCATCCCAGTGCTGATCTGACATCTACGGCTCCTCGATAGCGGCATGCCCGCATTCTACGGCGAGCGGGCCGCCGATGTCTAAAATTGAATAGGGTTGAAGCGACTTATTGCTTGACAGTTTGATCAGCGTTTAGTGTAGTGGTCCGGTTAATGTCCGTATTATTAATAGTAGAAAAGGGTTCTATCCTCACGCCCTGAAAGGACACTGATAGCGACAGGTGCAAAGTGTGTATATGCTTCCTGTCGTGAGGTAACTGCTTAATAATTATAAAAATAAATTTAGGGTTGGAGTAAGTAGTGGTTCCTAAGCCCCTTTACGAGTTGATGCCTTATCTGTACCTGTTGGTGGGTAGCGGCATTATAGTGACCTTGCGTGGTTATGCGACGCCTGTAGGCTTGTTACTGTTCGCTATTGGCGCCTGGATGTGGCTGATGCGATCGGATTACCGCCGTATTAATCCGCGCCAACCCCTGAGTGCCAAACGCGGTTTCTTTTGGGGTGAGGTGGTCTATGAACTCCTGCCCTTCGGTTATGCGTTGCTCGGGCTGCTGATCTTTGGCTTTCTCAATCATCCTGTGCGACTGTTTTCAGGACCGTTGATGGTTGCGGTCGGATTGAGTGTTTTGGTGTTGCGGGCATCGCAACGCAAAAAAAACAATCAAGTTGTCCGTCTCAGAGAGCGGGCTGCTGATTCGCCAGCCCCGGTGCTGACTCCCGATCGTTCACCGGATCAAAGCTATGCGCAGTTGATTTTTGCTGAGCCTGCGTTTAATGACCCGTCGCCGGAGTATCATCCCTCTGCCGCTAAATGTAGCAGTTGTCAGATCGTCGATATTTGCGATTCGGTGAAACTCAGCCAGAAAGCGATACAGGAGATCATGCGCCTGAGTCAGACGTTGTCGCCAGATGATGCCTTTGAACTCTATCGTGATCGTGTTGAAGCGATCGAGAAACGCAGAGTCTCTGATGCGGAATTGCGTTCGGTTGTCAACCTGCTGTACCGTTATTCCGACCTCTGCGCTACCTGGCGGAAAACCGGGCGCTTAGGGGCGTTATGAGCCTGGCAGATTAGTTGAGTGTGTTGGGCTTGCGAACGATGAGGTGGATATAGCGTGCCATCTCGATATAGGGGGGCTGTTGTCGAAAGCGGCACTCCAGTTCCAAAATATCTTCAAAGCTGTAATTTTTCCTAACCGGCAGCGGCAGATAATCATAAAAACAGCGCACTCCGGCACGGCTCTCAATCTGTAGGTTTAATCCTTCAAGTAGCGCTTCTATCTGCTGTGGATCACAGGGATTGATGGGGGTCAGTCCAGTGCCATCACCGTCTAAGTTTGGACTTAGGGCTTTGCGAAAATTACCTCTTAGGGCATTACGCAGTACGATAGAGTGGCGGTTGTAGAACATCAAAGACAGCTTGCCGCCTGGCTTGAGCCGCTGCTCAAGGCTTTCCAGTAGCGTTTTTGGATCAGTGACCCACTCCAATACCGCATGGCAGAGAATCAGATCGAATTGCCGGGTATCCTGCTGGCAAAAGTCTTCAATCGGGCTATGAATAAACTCGAACTGCGCTTGCAGATTCGCAGCTCTTGCTAGTTGTTGGGCTTCTTCCAGCATCGTTGCTGACATATCGCAGAGCACCAGCTGATGACCCTGTTGCGCGCACCAGCTCGCCAGCTGCCCCTGTCCACCTCCGGCATCGAGAATCAGTTGTGCTGGCGTGCTCAATAACGCACTGAGATCCTGTTGTAATAACGCCAGACGGATCTGTCCCTTGGGTGAGTTATAAATGTTGCGATTGAAGCGATCGGACAAGCGATCAAAAGGAGTTTGGGTGGTCACTGCTAACCTAGCTCGTCGGTTGTGAATAGAGCGTTGCCGCACAAAGGCGACTAGTTTAGCTATAGACGGGGCAATAGTCCTGACAATTTATAAGCCAGAATTGTTAGGCTTCAACGTTTATAGATTGGTGAAGGCGCGATTGAGAGCATCCTGAGTCGACTCTCCTGCAAAGATATGGCGCTCCATCATGTGGGCATGGGTGGACGAGAGGGCAAAATAACGAAAACCAAGATTGTACAGCGATTGCGATAGCCTGCGGATATACAGTAAACGAATTTTGCTGGTGAAAGGTTGTTGCTGGCCAGGCAGTTGAATGCTGATATGGAGTTCGACAGGGTGGACTAGCGGGTCTTTATCAGGATCATGGTTAGCGAATACCATCGATCTGAGGGTCTGGTCTCCCTCGAGCATCAGTCCGCCGGGTGACAGGTCATGGATCTGGGTAGTGATGACTTCGCCTGCGCTGTTGGTGATTTTGGCCATCAGCTGGGTCGCTATTCTGGGGTGCAGTCTAAGTTCTGTCATTGCAGCAAACTCCGGATTCCCAAGTGCTGATCAAGGAGTAATAGTTACCTAATTAGTTGAAGGTTAGCACTGACTTGAATAAAACGTGATGATCTATATCACTCTACTGGGCTGTATACAGATAGGAACCTAAGTATTTATGGCTGTAATCGGCTGTCTTTGTATCCCATAAGCGCCCACCCCAAAAGAGCCCTATAGTTGAGGAAGCGGGAAGAAATATAAGAAGTGCTGAAGCTAGTGCCATAGATGGCGGCACCTAGCAGTTACTGATCAATAGTAACCCGTAACTGCCAGTTCGCAGTCTGAACTAGTGTGGGCTGGGTTAGGCCTCTATTATAGCACGGTCGCTTTTACTCTAATTTGGCCTCGAGAAGAATACGCATAGCCTTTGCTAGTGTTTGTTCTGACTTACGATGATCGCCGCTGCTGTGAAGACTCATGCCTTCATCGCGTAGTGCCTTCACCTCTGTCTTCTGCATCTCGGTCAGACTGGTACGCTGTAACGCATTATCAATTACCTTTGCATCCATAGGGCAGTGACTGGCCATCACGGGTGTTGAAATGGCCATAGCTAAAGCGGAAGCAATAAAAGTTCGCTTCATCATGATAACGCTCCTGTTTCTAGGTCTAGTGAGTATGGATGTCAAAGTATAGTCCAGCTTGGACGGCAGGCACCTGGCGCTTCATTTTTAACTGAGTGTCGATATCTAACCCACTGTAACCCGGTTCAGAAAAGTAGATGCGGCGCGTGCTGTCTAAGCCAGAGACGGTGCTGTTTCGGTGTGGGACAAAAATGCTCGACCAATTGCCAGAAGGCGCGGCTGTGGTTGAGGTGTTTTAAGTGACAAAGTTCGTGAACGATGACGTAATCCAGCACCTCTTGGGGTGCCATTACCAGCAACGTATTGAGGCTGATCTGCCCGCGAGCTGTGCAGCTGCCCCAACGGCTTTTATAGGGGCGTATTTTTAATCCCTGCGGTTGCAGCCCAGTGATCTTTGCCCAGTGCTCAAGGCGGTCGGGCCAGTGTTGCTCTGCCTGTTCTTGGTACCAGTGTTGGATAATCTCAGGTAGTTTGAGGTGATCTCCATTCTGGGGTAGCAGGAGCGCTAATTTAGCCTCATGACGGGTGATGATCGGTTGGCTGCAGTGGCTGCTGGATTCGATCTGTAGTTGATGGGGTTGGCCGTTAACCAGCCAGCTTTCGCCGTTGGTATAACTGCGTCCAGGGCGTTGGCGCAAGGGCTGCTGGCTTTGTTTGAACAGCGCTTGCTCGATCCAATCTCGGCGTTGTTCTAGTAATGCGTGGATGGCGCGGGCAGGGGTCCCTTTAGGGGCCAGTACGCTGATCAGATCGGTGCCGATCCGCAGGGCGATAGAGCCTTTTCTGCGGGTGAATTTGGTCTGCCAAGGTGCGCTAAACTGAGGCGTGCTGAGCTGAGGTGAGGACATGGCTAGGGCAGGGCTCTCACTTGGACCGCATCGACACCAGATCCTGCGATGATATCCGAGATAACCACCACCCGATCTCCGCTTTGCAGGCCGGCTTTCTCTTTGAGAACCGCAAAAGCGGTATTGAGGGTTTTTTCCGGATCACTGCTGAACTCGGTACGAAATGGATGCACGCTGCGATTAAGCAGCAGTTGACGACGGGTGCGTGGATCATTGGTGAAGGCGTAGATCGGGGTCTTGTGGGGTTGGCAATTGCTGATGTAATTGGCCATCTTGCCGCGCCGGGTGATGACCAGGATTCCTTTTGCTGCGATGGATTCGGCTAGCTCGACAGTGGCCGCGGCGAGATGTTGCTTCTCATTGCTTTTGTTAAGTTTGGCCGCAAAGTTCAGCCCAGTGTCGGCCTCGGAGGTGCGTGCGATACGATCAAGAATTTCGACACATTTGATCGGATGTTTACCGATAGTGGTTTCGCCCGATAACATGACAGCATCGGCACCCTCATAGACGGCGTTAGCCACATCGGTCACTTCGGCACGGGTGGGAATGGGGTTTTCGATCATTGATTCGAGCAGGTGGGTGGCAACAATGACTCTTTTACCGCGTTCTATACACAGACGCACGATTCGGCGCTGCACACTCGGCAGCTGTTCGATGTGAATTTCGACACCCAGATCACCGCGGGCCACCATGACCCCATCGGCTTCTTCGATAATCTCTTCTAGGTTACGTACCCCTTCCTGATCTTCGATCTTTGCGATGATCTTGATTTTTCCAGCCTTGGGGCCGAGCAGTTGGCGTAACTGACGGATATCTTCGGCTTCACGGACAAAGGACAGGGCGATAAAGTCCAGCTCTTGCTCCATGGCAAAAAGGATGTCGCCGCGATCTTTTGTAGTGATGGCCGGCAGGTTGACCCGTATGCCGGGCAGATTGACATGGCGTTTGCTCTTGAGGATGCCACCGTCGACCACCTTGCACTGCAGATTGAGGTCCTCTTTGCTTAATACATCCAGGTTGATGAGACCGTTGTCGACGGTGATGCGGTCGCCGATCTGGACGCTATCCACTAGGTCATCATAATTGACGTGAATTGAGGTTTGTTCGACATCTTCACTGCCGCGGACTTTAACTGAAATGATGTCGCCTTTTTTGAGCTTCAGCTCCTTGGCTATATCGCCGGTGCGGATCTCTGGCCCCTGGGTATCGAGCAAAATAGGGATGGGGTGTTTGACCCGTTTGTTGAGGGTCCGAATCGCCTTGATCACCTGCGAGTGGGAGTCGTGATCACCGTGCGACATGTTCAGCCGGACCACATTCATCCCCGCGTGATACAGCTGTTCGAGCATCTCCAAGCTTTGGCTGACAGGGCCTATGGTGCAGATGATTTTAGTTTTGCGTAGCGGCTGGGTAAGGTCGTTCATATCAGAATGTCCATAGGCTGCTGCTGGGCGGAAGGCTGAAGATACAGGCACCCATGGATGCGCGTACTAGCAGGGCTCGATTTTCAGGGCGTTTCTAGGCGAGACAGTAATATCACGTACTGCTTGCCATCGGTTTCGGTCTGTTCCAGTTTGACGAGTACATGATCGAGATGTTTGGCGAACCAGAGTGTGGTTTTGCGGGCACTATTTTCCCCCCTGTCACGAATCACCTTGATCGTCTCAAAGCTGCCTGCTGGCGTGTTGATCCGCTCTTCACCGATACGATTAAACTCTAAGGCTTTAAGGTGATCATCGTCTGCAAGAGAGTAGCTCATCTCGCTTAGACCTGCCTTGAGATCCTGCCACAGCTGAATTTGATAGCTGACATTGTCATAGGTTTTGTTGTCGAGCAGGACAGTTGAAGTACGCCCTTTGGCGGTGTTTGTGGCGGTGCCTGCTGACCAGTTATAGAGCTGGCTGCTCTGTTTTTTCTTGGTAAAGGCCTTGCGGTAATAGCTGTATTCAACGGGGCGTAACTGTTGCTGCAGGATCTCAAAACGACTGTTTTCCTCTATGCGACCCATCATGGCGCTGGCTTTCATGGATAGTAACCACTGCCCGTTGGGCAGCGCTTTGAGTTCTCGCGTTGCTTCGCCGGAGAGATTAATGCCGAGATCAAATTGCGCCTGATAGTAAGCTTTAAAGGGCGTCAGTTGGTAATCGCCAGAACGTCCGGCAGGCGGTTGTGTTTCTGTGATAGGTAGCGAGAGCGTTTGCGCTGTGGGGGCTGGTGACGTAGGCGTTTGTGGCGCTAGGTTTTGCGGTGCGCCGTTTTGGCGTACAGGGCTATGTAGCGCTGGGTTTTTGGTGACGACGGTGTGTTCTGTGGGGCTGTCACCGCCGGCGAAGCAAGATGCTGCCAGTAGCGGCGATAGAACAAGCGTCAAGCCTAAGCTGGTGCGTTTGAACCATCGCTGCATGCTGAGCTTCCTTATATGCGGCTATCCAGTTGGCAGCCTGTGGCCGGTAGTGGCTGACCGTCAACAAGAGCGCGGCCATTACGATAGGTGAGGCGGCCTTCCGTGAACCATTTTATCGCTAGCGGGTAGATGATGTGTTCCTGAGCCAGAACGCGCTCAGCCAGCACCAGCGGATTGTCATCCGGCTTAATCGGTACGATGGCTTGCATGACTAGCGGGCCGCCATCGAGTTCTTCAGTGACGAAGTGAACGGTTACTCCATGTTCAGTGTCGCCTTCCTGAATCGCCCGCAAGTGGGTCCGCAGTCCTCGGTACTTGGGCAACAATGAGGGGTGAATGTTCAACATCCGGCCTTCGTAATGGCGGGTGAAATCCGCCGTTAGAATGCGCATAAAGCCTGCCAGCACGATCAGGTCGGGTTGAATACCATCGATTAGATGGATCAGTTCGGCCTCAAAAGCTTCACGGCTCGTGTATTCAGTATGGTCGAGGGTAATCGCTTCAATGCTGGCATCGCGCGCACGTTCTAGGCCTTTTACCTCGGGACGATTGCTGATCACCGCGCTGATTTCAGCGTCGATCTGTTTAGCCGCAACCGCATCGATAATCGCTTGCAGGTTGGATCCGCTACCCGAGATCAGCACCACAATGCGTGGTTTGAGCTCGGGTTCGGATGATGCTGTAGGTTGCAGTTTAGGCGGGGAGTCGTTACTCATCAGCCGTTCAGACCCTGGAGTTCGACCTGCTCTTCGTCAGCCTTGGCAGCTTCAATATGACCGATCAGTATCGCCTCTTCGCCTTCTGCCTTGAGCAGAGCAACCGCTTCGTTGGCTTTGTTGGCTGGTACGACCAGTACCATGCCGATGCCGCAGTTGAGGGTGCGGTGCATCTCATGCTCATTGACGTTGCCCTGCTGTTGCAGCCAGTTGAACACTTCTGGGCGCTTCCAGCTGCGGGTGTCGATGACCGCTTTGGCATTCTTTGGCAGTACCCTTGGGATGTTTTCCAGTAAGCCGCCGCCGGTGATGTGTGACAAGGCGTTGACCTGAGACTCGCGAATTAGCTTGAGTAGCGGTTTGACATAGATACGCGTGGGTTTTAGCAGTGCATCACCGAGGGTTTTGTTGCCCTCGGTACCGTCACCAAAGGGAGTGTTGATGTCTGCGCCACGCACTTCGATGATCTTGCGGATCAGCGAGTAGCCATTCGAATGCGGTCCTGATGAGGGCAGGCCGATCAGGACATCGCCCACCTGGACGTTAGAACCATCGATAATCTCAGATTTTTCGACCACACCGACACAGAATCCGGCAAGATCGTAATCTTCGCCTTCATACATACCTGGCATCTCGGCCGTTTCACCGCCCACCAGTGAGCAACCGGCCAGCAGGCAACCTTCACCGATGCCGGTCACGACATCGGCGGCGATATCGACATTGAGTTTGCCGGTGGCGTAATAATCCAGGAAGAACAGTGGCTCTGCACCGGAAACGATCAGATCGTTAACGCACATGGCTACCAGGTCGATACCGATCTTGTCATGTTTGTTCAGGTCCATCGCTACCCGCAATTTAGTACCGACACCATCGGTGCCTGATACCAGTACCGGTTGCTTATAGCCGCTGGGTAGCTCGCAGAGCGCGCCGAAGCCACCTAGGCCTGCCATCACTTCTGGGCGGCGAGTACGCTTGGCAACGCCTTTAATGCGCTCGACCAGAGCATTACCGGCATCGATATCAACGCCTGCATCTTTGTAACTGATTGAATCGGTGGAGTGGGTCATAGGGGTTAGGAACCTGTCTGGCAGTGCCACAAATTAAAGCCGGCTATTCTACCAGTTTGATCCCAATGAGGTCATCTTCTGGAGGGTAAAAAGGATCAGCTTTTTCCGAGTAACTATAGTCAGGCCACTTTGGCTTGTCCGCGCCATGGTTTATGCTGTCGCCTTTGCCAGAGTCACCGGGATTAACCGGGCGTCGAAAACCCGGAGTGAATGTGAGATCAGTCATGCAGATGAGAGTCGTACTACCCATTCGATTAACAACGGTGTTGGCAATCGGATGCAGAGCCGTGCTGGTTTGGCTGTTGCTGTGTAGCAGTGCACAGGCGTCTAGGCTTGGCGAGCTGTACACCGCTGAACTGTTGGTGGCGCAACAGTCAGTGCGGATTGCCCCTGAATTGGTGGGGCAGGCGTTACAGCAGGTTTTGGTTAAGGTGAGCGGTCGTCGGGATAGCATTGAGCAACCGGCTATTGTTGCCGCGCTCGGTGAAGCGAGTCGTTATATCCAAAAGTTCAGTTACCAGAGTACTCAGCAACCGCTGACCACCGATGATGGTCGTGAGGTGCTGGCACATCGCCTGAGTATCGATTTTGAGCGCACCCTAGTGAATCAATTGCTGGCGAGTGCCGGACTGCGTCCACTGGGATCCGTGCGTCCGGGGGTGCTGGTTTGGCTTTTGGAGGAGCGAGATGCGCAACGTGAGTTTTTGGGTCGCGATGAGGATCCGGTATTTGGTGCCATGAAACAACGCGCTCGCGAGCGGGGCTTGCCAGTATTTAGGCCGTTGATGGATCTGGAGGATCAGCAGGCGCTGCCGGTCGGCGATGCCTGGGGGTTTTTCCGCGAATCGATTACACAGGCGTCGAATCGTTACCAAGCGGACTCCATTTTGGTGGGGCGGTTGTATCGCAATCCTACCGGTGATTGGGTCAGTCAGTGGTTGTTACTAAAACCAGACGACGATAGTCAGAGTTTTGAGGGGCAGGGGGTCGGACTGAACGAGCATCTGAGTTCGGCGGTTGATCTGGCTGCTGACCGGCTGTTCGCCAATTTCGTGGGCCCGTTAGGCGAGCTGGACCCGGGTTCGCTAGTACTAGAGATCGAGGCTGTGACCTCGATTGATGACTATTTTCAAATCACCCAGTACCTGCAAGAACTGCCTGCCGTGAAAGCGTTTACGTTACAAAATCTGGATGGTGATCGGTTACTGTTGCAGCTTCAGATAGAGGGCGCAGCCAGCCAGCTCCGAGGTGCGATCGGGCTGAATCGACGCTTTAAAGCACTCCCTGCATACACCGATGGCCCGCAAACGCAGCTCAATTATCGCTGGTTACGTTAAGGCTGTTTGATGGCACTCCCTTTGTTACTCATCCCGAACGTGGCTAAGACAAAACATGGCTAAGGACGCTAAATGACCGATTCGCAACGCTGGTTTGTACTCTGCCTGGCGCTGATGGTTGCCGGGCTGTTATATCTGCTGGCGCCTATCCTGTTTCCGTTTTTGACCGGTATGCTGCTGGCCTATATGGGGGATCCGCTGGCGGATCGGCTCGAACGTAGCGGCCTATCAAGAACCTGGTCTGTGGTGCTGGTGTTTGCCGGTCTGACGCTGGCCTTTGTGCTGGTGATGCTGCTCCTGCTGCCTCAGCTGGGTCGACAGATAGAAAATCTTAGCCTACAGATTCCGCTGCTATTTGATTGGCTCAAAAAGGTGGTGCTTCCTTGGCTGGAGGACATATCCGGCTTAGATATGTCGGCGTTGGAGCTGGATCGGGTGCGCCAGATTCTGATGGACAACTGGCGTACCGGCGGTGACTTACTGACTCAGCTACTCGGGCATGCTTCGCGCTCGGGACAGGTATTGGTTAGCTGGTCGATCAACCTCACGTTGATCCCTGTGGTGGCGTTTTATCTACTGCGTGACTGGGATCGTATCATCGCGAAAATTTCCGAAATGTTACCCCGTACTCTCGAGCCTCGAGTGAGCCGTTGGGCCCGCGAGTGTGATGAGGTGCTGGGAGCGTTCATCAAAGGGCAGCTTTGGGTCATGCTGGCTCTAGGGTGCTTCTATGGTGTTGGGTTGGGGTTGGTGGGGCTGGATCTGGCGTTGATTCTCGGGGTGATCGCAGGTCTTGCGAGTATCGTCCCCTATATGGGCTTTATCATCGGTATTGGCGCGTCACTCATTGCGGCGATGTTGCAGTTCAACGAACTCTATTATTTAGTGCTGGTGGGCGTGGTGTTTGCTGCGGGTCAGGTGCTGGAGGCGGTGCTGCTGACTCCCGTGTTGGTAGGTGACAAGATCGGTCTGCATCCAGTGGCTGTGATCTTTGCGATTATGGCGGGCGGCCAGCTGTTTGGTTTTACCGGGGTACTACTGGCGTTGCCGGTGGCGGCTGTGGTGATGGTATTGCTGCGCCACCTGCACCAGGGGTATCGCGATAGTCCATTATACAGTGCTGAAAGCCCCTCTCGTCAGAGTCGGCTGGCTGATTTGCCAGCGCAATCTACCACTATCCCAGGATCTGAACTCTAGTGTCCGACAAGGTTAATAATAGCCAGCCGCCGCGTCAGTTAGCGCTCAGTGTAGGGCTTCGTGATGACGCCACTCTGGAAAACTTCTTCAGCCATCACAATGATCTGGCCGTACAGGCCATCGAAGGGGTCGCCGAAGGGGTGGGAGAATCCTTTGTTTATTTATGGGGTGAATCCGGGGCGGGGTGTTCTCATCTGCTGCAGGCGGGCTGCCACCAAGCTGGGCGCTATCAGCGTAGCGCGTTTTATCTGCCGCTAGGCCAATTTAAAGCTCAGGGGCCTGCGATACTGGACGGATTGGAAAGCCTGGATCTGGTTTGTATCGATCAGCTCGAGCAGATCGTGGGCATGCCGGAATGGGAAGAAGCACTGTTCCATCTGTTTAACCGGATTCGAGATGCCGGACACTACCTGCTGATCGCCGCCGATGCCGCACCCAGGCAATTGGAGATCGCCTTACCGGATTTGGACTCGCGGTTGCGCTGGGGTGTGGTGTTGCGCATTCAGGCGCTGGATGATGACGGCAAGCTGGCTGCGCTGCGCGCCCGTGCCTATGATCGTGGCATCGATCTGAGCGAGGAGGTAGCTCAGTTCATCCTTAACCGCAGTCCGCGTCAGACAGGCGAGCTGTTCCTGTTGCTCGATCATCTGGATCAGGCATCTTTATCGGCCAAGCGTAAAGTGACCATCCCCTTTGTGAAGCAGCTGTTGGGTTGGTAAGCGGGATTTCAGATCTTTTATACAACGATTAATAAACCACGATTAAGAGATAACCATGGCACGAATAACACGTGATTTTTTCAGCCGCTCGGCGGATGAGCAACAGGACTTTTTAACTCAAACTTGGTGTAACAAATGCCAAGAAGCCGATCTGGGGATGACGGATCCGGTGGAGTATGAGGAGGGTGAAAAAGTGCTGATTGAGGGTAAGTGCAGCCGCTGCGGTGAAGTCGTGACTACCGAATTGATCGAGTAGCCTGCTGCTCGGCCTAACAGCTCGCCTAGTTCTGGCTGATCGCGTCGGCATCCGCAGGGGCTATCTCCCGGTCAGCTTTGGCAATATAGCGCGGTTTGTTGCTAACCACGTTTTTGGCATTGGCGCGTTTGGCTTTTTTGATCAGGATCTGACTAATCTTTTTACGTTTGTTCATGGTTGTCGTGTCTATGTGGGTGAAGGGCTAAAGGTAAGGCGCTAGACCTCTAAGGTGGGTAGATTTTATACCGATTATCCAGTGCACAGTAGCTGCTATTATCTTTTCGGCTTGCGAGCTGCCGGTTTGGCTTTGTTCGCGGCTCTAGGATTCGCCTCTTTCCTAGTGCTTTTTGATTGGGTTTTGTTTTTCGTCGCGGGCTTCTGGGGTGCTTTTTGCAATCCGTTGGGCCGTTGAGATGCGCGAGGTGAGTTTGCGGCGGTCTTGTGAGCCGTTTTAACGGCGGACTTTTTGGCTGGCGTGTTGGCGGCGGTTTTCTTCGATCCGGCAACGGCGCTGTTCAGTTGTTCCATCTCAGTGGTTGTCAGGTCCCGCCATTGTCCAGGTTTTAGTTTTCCCAGCGATACCGACATGATTCTGACGCGTTTTAACTTGGTCACCTTGTAACCTAAAAATTCGCACATGCGGCGAATCTGGCGGTTAAGTCCTTGGGTGAGGACGATGTTAAATTCGCAGCGCCCGGTGATATGCGCTTTGCAGGGATCGGTAACGGTGTCCAAAATCGGCACGCCAGCACACATTTTGTCGATAAAGCGCTGGCTGACCGGTTTGTCGACGCTGACGATGTACTCTTTATCGTGGGCGTTTTCAGCACGCAAGATCTTGTTGACGATATCGCCGTCACTGGTCAGAAAAATCAGCCCCTCGGAGGGTTTGTCGAGACGACCTATCGGAAAGATGCGTTGGCGGTGGCCAATTGCATCAATGATGTTGCCCTTGACGCTGGTTTCGGTGGTACAGGTGATGCCGATTGGTTTGTTGTAGACGATGTAGATGCGATCAGACTTGTTAGTGGCGCTGGCTTTGATCTGGCGGCCATCGACCAGCACTTCATCCTCGGCGCCGACCTTGGTGCCCAGTTCGGGCTGTTTACCGTTGATCGTGACTCGACGCTGTTCGATCAGTTTGTCGGCCTCTCGTCGTGAGCAGAATCCGGAGTCACTGATAAATTTATTGAGGCGCATGCCGTTATTGCTGGTCAACATAGATTCCTGATACTGAAAGACGGGCTTAATCAGCTCGCATCGTTGGACGATGTGGCCACTTGCTCATCCCGGATGACGCCGGTGAGAATGCTTTTCCAACGCGCATAGAGCATTGAGGAACAGAATAAGCCGCTGCTCAATAGCGTCAGCAGGATCCCCAAATGGCTGCCGCCGAACGCATAGACTGCGCCGAAGCAGAAATACAAGAGGATGACGAAACAGAGCCAGATGTGAGGGCGGCTGTGGCCTCTGAAAACACTGGGGATGAATGCCAGCAGCAGCGCTGATTGCACCAGCCAGATCACCAGAGGATTAGCACCCTGGGGCGGATCTATCCAGAAGGTCCAGAGGGCGAATATTGCAATCAGTCCTAGCAATTGTGCCCGGGTGACCAGCGCGCTGAGTCTGACCCGCTGGCTGAGCTGCTTGCTAGAGAGTTTGTTTTTAATCATCGCCATTAGTCAGGATCTCTTGCCAGTTTTTGTGCCAAGGTGGCGATGCGCTGGCCTTGAGCGCGGCATAGCTGCAACTCGATATCCGTCAGAGGGAGTTGGCCCTTGCTGCCGGCCACATGCGTTGCGCCGTAGGGGGTGCCGCCGGCCTCTGTATTGATTAAGCCTGCTTCCGTATAAGGGATGCCTGCGATCAGCATGCCGTGGTGCAGTAGCGGTAGCATCATGCTTAACAGGGTGGTCTCCTGGCCGCCATGCAGACTGGCGGTGGAGCTAAACACCCCAGCCGGTTTATTCACCAGTGCACCGTTGGTCCAGAGGCTGCTGGTGCTATCGATAAAGTATTTTAACGGCGCGGCCATGTTGCCAAAACGGGTCGGTGATCCGAGCAGTAACCCTGCACAATGGCGCAGGTCATCTTCGCTGCAGTACAGTGCTCCCTGCGCTGGGATCTCGGGTTGGCTAGCCGCGCAGTCCGGCGATACCGAAGGTACCGTACGCAGTCGGGCTTCGATACCCGCTACCGATTCGATACCGCGCGCCAAGTGCTGAGCCATTTTGGAGGTGGCGCCGTGACGGCTGTAGTAGAGCACAAGTACGTAAGGTGTCGCTTTGGGCATCAGAGCAGATCCAGGACGTTTTCGGGCGGCCGGCCGATAATGGCTTGGCTACCACGGATGGCGATAGGGCGTTCGATCAGCTTGGGACACTTCAGCATCGCTTCGATGAGTGCAGAATCGCTGAGCTTGGTGTTGCCAAGCTCCTGGTCTTTGTACTCTTGCTCGCCCTTGCGAAGTAGCTGACGGGGACCTATTTGCAGCTGACTCAGTAGGGTGCAGAGTTCATCATGGCTAGGCGGGTTGTCTAGGTAGAGACGGATTTCAGGCTGCTGACCCTGTTCCTGCAGCAGTTGCAATGCCTGACGCGACTTGGAACAGCGGGGATTGTGGTAGAGAGTGATAGTGCTCATCGCTTGTCCTGTGCATAGATAATCTATTGTTATCGAACCGATCGGGCTATTCTAACCGTTGTAATCAGGGTAACAAGGCACGATTTATGTGGATGAAGCGCTGAAGTGAAAGGGACGTCGATGAAATTAACCTCTCCTCCGTTGAATTATCAGACCACTGTTGGCTTTCTGCGCCATCTGGTGCAGCAGTTTAATACCAATCAGGGGGCTCTAAACGCCGCTGCGATGACCTATACCACGCTGTTTGCGGTGGTGCCGATGATGATGGTGACCTACGCCATGCTCTCCTCGATCCCGAGCTTTCAGGATGTCGGTCCCCAGTTGGAAAGTCTTATCTTTGATAATTTTGTGCCCAGTACCGGTGCGCAAGTCAAAGAATACCTGTCAGGATTTGCTGGTCAGGCCCGCAGTCTGACTGGCATCGGTATCGCCTTCCTAGTGGTGACCGCCTATATGATGCTAAAAAGCATCGAAAAAACCTTTAACCGTATCTGGCAGGTGCGTGAACCGCGCCGCGGTATGTCCAGCTTTTTGCTCTACTGGGCGGTACTGAGTTTAGGACCGCTGTTGCTGGGGTTGGGGTTTGTGCTCACCTCTTATGTGACCTCGCTGCCGTTGCTGGACGAGGCTGCCGGTGTCATCGGCGGTAAGGCGCGTATTCTGGCAGTGCTGCCGCTGTTGCTTAGTAGCGCTGCCTTCATGTTGCTGTATGCAGCGGTGCCAAATTGCCACGTGCCGCTGCGTCATGCGCTGGCTGGCGGTATTATCAGCGCGCTGTTGTTTGAGGCGGCCAAGCGCGGTTTTGCATTATTTGTGTCGCTATCTCCATCCTATCAGTTGATCTATGGCGCTTTCGCGGCGGTACCGTTGTTTCTGGCTTGGATCTATATCTCTTGGCTGATTGTGTTGCTTGGCGCCCAGTTTGTGCGCTGCTTGAGTACCTACGATGCCAATCGACGCGGTATCGACGCCCCACCGTTCTACTGGGGGCTGCGTTTATTGGAGTTGCTGTGGCGTGCGCAACAGCGAGGCAGAGGATTGTTTGAGCGCGAACTGGCGCAAGGGTTGCCGGGTTTGTCGGTACTGTTGTTGGGTCGTTATCTGGATGAATTGAAACGCGCGGGAATTGTGAGTATTAATACCGAAGGGCAATATCTGCTCTGTCGAGACCTGCATAGTCTTAGCGTTGAGCAGTTCAACCAAGAGGTGAGCTGGACACTGCCTGATGCTGTCATTTTTGAAACACGTGTTGAAGGCACTGCTGAAAGTGGAGTTGGGACTGCCATCCAAGGCATGCCAACAGGCCCCGAGTCAGCCGATTGGCAGCATCAGTTGCAAGGCTATCTTGAGGCGGTACGTGCCTTCCGAGCGGAGCAGTTGCATCCGAGCCTAGCTGAGTTGTTTGGCGCGGTGGAGAATACCCCCAAGCCTAAGCAGCCGGACTGAGCCTTATCTGCTGCCGATGTCGCAGCGGAGCTGGCACCCTAGATGAATACCCATCATTTTGCGATTGAGGACGTCGTATGAAACAACTGGCATTACATGCGTGGATTACCGGCCGGGTGCAGGGGGTCTGGTTCCGGCAGTCGACCCAGCAGCAGGCCGATGCGTTGGGCGTCAATGGCTGGGTCAGAAATCTTGAGGATGGCCGGGTTGAGGCGTGGTTGCAGGGCGAAGCCAATGCGGTACGGCAGTTAGAAACCTGGCTCAATATTGGGCCGGAGCTGTCTAAAGTGGCCGACGTTGAGGTAGAGGTGGCCGAGTGTGACCCGCTAATAGAAGGCTTCGAGATCCGCTAGTCTTGCGACTTATTCACTCAGGTGAATAGCCTGCTCAGCCAACGTCTACTCAGTCTTGGTAGCGTGTCTGGTTGGCGTAGACCTTATTGGGGTATTTCATTTTGCCGTAGCTGCCGTTATAGCGCGCCAGGGCTTCGCTGATATTGCCGTTGGCGCGTTGCAGGTAGTGTGCAAGGATGGTGCAGCCATAGCGAAGATTGGTATCGATATCGGTTAGATTGTCATCGGGCCTGCCGAGCTCATTCTTCCAGAACGACATGACCTGCATCAGCCCTTGGGCCCCGGCCACGGAGATGGCAAAGCGCTGAAACAAACTCTCGGTATGGATCACACTCAAAACCAGGTCAGGGGGGAGTCCGGCTTTGGAGGCTTCGCGATGGGCAGAGCGAAGGATATGCAGACGCTCCTGATCATCTTTGACGAAACGGTCGATGCGGTTGGACATATCCACCAGCCAGACTTCGGCGTCGAAGCGATCCTCGAAGCTGTCAGCTTGATTAACCGCATCCAGTAACGACTGGCGTAGTTCCGGATCGACCTCGTTCGCTATCGAGGCAGCGTGGGTCGTCAGTGGCAGGTAGCAACACAGGCCTGTCATGGCCACCAGCAGGGTGCGCAAGACAGAGCGAGAGCAGTCAGAGAGTATCGATAGGAGCATGGCATCATTTCTGGTTGAGCGATGGCCTATTCTACGTCGAGTAGCTCGGGATCTTCTACCCTGGAGATTCCTGTTGTGGTTGTCATCATCCTTGCTAGCCGTTAGCGTTATGGCTTCCTGACGCTGATGGGCTGTTTATATCGTTGAACCCTCTTACTGCACCTATTGCCGAAATACTGCGTGCCCATCCTGAAGGGATGAGTGAGTATCAGTTGATGAGCCTGCTCAATTTAGACGCCGTGCCGATCGGCGTCGATGCGGATGCGAGTTCCGATCTGCTGCTGTTTCGTAAGCACTTTTTAGTGATGAATGCGCTCTACCGATTACAGTCAATTCTCTGGGAGGAGGGGGTCTATCTGCAGATCTCGGCGCTACATATTGCACTGCAGTCCTGCCCGCAACCCTCCAGTCCGCTAGAGTCTAGCCCGCCGGAATCTAACTCAGAACCCCGCTCTGGATTGCCGAATCAGGCGGGTGAGCAATCGATCCGTGACTATTATCTGGACTGGCGAGAGTTTGAGCAGGCGGATAGCGCATCGGTGGAGCAGTTGTTGGATGGCTTTTGGCAGCGCTATTTCAATGCGGATAAGCGGCTGGA